>ERZ772872.4359-NODE-4359-length-9958-cov-2.943552_pt1 | contig 9958 bp, 9 predicted proteins | sample MGYA00512132_ERZ772872 | MGnify/ENA primary metagenome ERZ772872 (study PRJEB29015, sample SAMEA2737724) | human gut metagenome | biome: human gut; feature: human-associated habitat; material: faeces | place: China | collected 2012 ... | reverse complement strand
TATATACGGACAAGTTTCTGTCAACATTTTCCGTTCGATATGAGATAAAATGGCAATATTCAAAAGAAAAAGCCTACCATGAGGAGAAAAAAGATGGAAGAAAAGACAGCAAACATGGCAGAGAATATTCGCGTTACATTCACCGGATTTCACTACATAAAGGATGGCGATTATCCAAATGACTTCGAGGTATGCTTACTGATCCTGAAAGACAACAGCTTATCAGCAGGCTGCTGGGATACAGGATTGTATGCCACGGAAGGCGGCAAGCAGCCAGGTGCATTTCGACAGGCAAGGGGCTGCTTTATCGATGCGGACTATGTAAAAGCCTGGACGAAGCTGGAGGATAAGGTGTATGATTTTCAACAGAACAGCATTGTATGATAGGAATACGGGAGGAGAAGTGTAATGGATAGAAGAAGTAATAATATCGCGATATTTCAGGATTCCATGGATATGATAAAAGCAAGCCAGAAGCTTCAGCAGGCAGTTCAGCTTTCAATTCAGAACCAAAAACTGTATGTTCCATCTCAGGCGATTGCACTTCCTGAATCTGGAAAATCACCTTGCAAAACGATTGTTTCATCCAAAAGAAGCTTCGAAGCCGCCTCTGCATACGCAAAAGCCGGAAAACGAGTCTGTGTCCTGAATTTCGCCTCTGCAACCAACCCCGGCGGCGGTGTAACACGGGGAAGCACAGCACAGGAAGAATGTCTTTGCCGATGCAGCACACTTTATCCATGCCTGGATACAAAAACGATATGGCATCAGTTCTATCAACCGCATCGGAAAGCAGGCGATCCACTTTATAATGATGATCTGTTGTATACACCGGGAGTCGTCGTATTTAAGACCGACACCTCTGCGCCGGAACGAACGGAAGAAAAAGACTGGTATCAGGTAGACATCATTACCTGTGCAGCCCCGAATCTCCGAAAGAAACCAAGCAATGCCATGAACCCGTCTGCAGGAAATGCGCCGGTTAAGATTAGTGAGAAAGCACTGTACGAACTTCAGATGCAAAGATTGGAACGTGTTTTTCAGGCGGCAGCATCAAACGGAGCGGAAGTTCTGATTTTAGGCGCGTTTGGCTGCGGCGCTTTCTGCAACCCGCCGAGAATTGTAGCACGGGCATTTCGGAGTGTACAGGAAAAATATGCATCCTATTTCGAAACGATAGAATATGCGGTGTTCTGCGGCAGAAACAACACGCAGAATTATGATGCATTCAATATGGTGCTTGGAAGTAGAAAATAGAATCTAAATGGTGTTCTGAAAGAACACAAAAGCGAACAGAAGATACGAGCGTATGAAAAGCACAAACAACAAAAATGAGAGGGACGGCTGTAGAATATGAAAGTTCTGAACTTCGAGGACAGTGTTTATAAGGCAAATGCAATTCGAAAAATCTTAGGTAATCGCTGTGGTGTGGCATCGGTTGAGCAGGTGTCTAATGTGGAAGATGGTCTGAAAATGTTGAAAGATGCAGAAAACGCAGGAGAGCCGTTCAATCTGATCATCACAGATATGCATTTTCCAATGAGGTCAGGAGCCATCAGCGACACAGAAGCGGGAGAAAAATTAGTTCAGATTCTGCAGGCGCAGGGAAATCAAACCAACATTATCGTATGTTCCTCAAGAAATATGAAACTTCCAGGTGTGTATGGATGTATCTGGTATTCGGAAATCAGCGACTGGGAAGAAGAACTTTGTGATCTTGTAAGAGAGATGGAAAAAAGTAAATGATTTATGCGATGAGTGATATTCACGGACAATATGAGCTGTTCAGGAACCTGATGGAGCAGATACCCCTTGGAAAAGATGATATACTCTATGTACTTGGTGACGTAGTCGACCGGGGGCCGGATTCCATGAATACCTTGAAATATATGATGGCAAACCCTAATATCATTCCCATTATGGGCAACCATGAGCTCATGGCTCTTCCTTGTCTGAAACTTCTGGTACCGGAACTTTCGAAGGAATTTCTTCATAAACTGTCATCACAGGCACGTCAGTCCTTTGCAGAATGGACGTTGAACGGCGGAATCAGCACAATTCAGGAGTTCTTGAAACTTCCGCAGGAAGAGCGTCGACAGGTAGTGGAATATATAGAAGCATTTCGTCCGTATGGGAAGAAAATCATAAATAATGGGGAATATTGGCTGATTCACGCAGGGCTGGAACATTTTTCGGAATCAAGGCAGCTTGAGGAGTATTCTGTGGAGGAACTTGTGTGGAAAAGAACCGATTTTGACATCACATATTTCAAAAACATTACTGTGGTAAGCGGGCACACCCCTACGCAGAATATTCTTGGAAACAGCAGACCCGGATATATCTTTAAGAAAAATAATCACATTGCGATTGACTGCGGAGCAGGCGGAAATAATGGAAGACTGGCGGTGATTTGCCTGGATACAGGGGAAGAATATTATGCAGAATAAAATGCATCAGAACAAATTAGGCGGACAGAAGAGAAATACTTTATGGTGGAAAATATGAGAACAGTATTGTGATAAAGTTGTAGAGAAATTTCTTGTTTTCGCTTGCAGAATAACGGAAAGTGCGACATAATTTGAGTAAGAAAATTGTGATGATACAAAGAAACAGTCTTAGTGTTTATGCAGATCGAGACAGCCTCATTTAACCGAATCAAGGGAGCAGCAAAGAGGATTACCAAAGGATGGCACATGGTGTTTTCTGGTATGGAAAAGTGCAAAAGATGAATATGAATGGACCATTGGCGGATACAACGAAACTGAGAAGTATTTTTACGCAAATCTTGGCTTAGGCGGGATGATTGTTGATACAGATGAAGTTGTTGCCTGGGCAGAACTTTTCAAGGACGAAACCTTTACGGCAGAGTAGGTAAAACAGCCAGGAAAAGAGGAAAACAAATGATTCAAAAGAGATCCAGAATAAAAATAAATACAGATCTAGCAAAAATCAGACAGGCAGGAAAAAATCCGCAGGAAGTGCAGAAAGAGCTTTTGGAGTTCTTTACAAAAAGAGGATTTGAATATGAAGTGCATGTTGGATATTTGTATCAGGAAGAGATTACGCGAGAGAAAGCGCAGCAGATTGCGGATGAATTGAAAGAATGTGGATTGGCGAAATTTGTGCATGATTTTTATGTTTATGATGTGGGTGGGAAGATTCTTGTGTTGGAAGATAGAAATTAAGAATATATATATTGAATGCTTAAATTATAATGATTTATCTGCATAGCTAAGTAATGATTTTTTTGAGGTTAGAAGTATCAAATATTTAATTTTCTAAAGAGAGGAACATGTTTTATGGAATTTAATACATTTTTTACTAGATTACAAGAAGTAGAAAATATCAGTCGAATTGAAAACGGGTACAGTCATATCATTTATGATCTTATTTATAATCAAATATTGGACAATCAAAAATATATGCTTATAGATACTTCTTCTTATAAAAGACAAGGAAACAATAAGCCTTTGATTGTGGATAACTTATGTGCGATTCCAGATTTTGTCATAACAAATCATGCTTCAAGACTTAAAGATGTAAAAAGATTAGGTTGCATTGAAGTAAAATTTTATGATCGTGAAGTAGAGGCACATTTATATAAAAGACGAGCTAATAGATTAATAAATTATTATAATACAAAGGGCTATTTAGAAACTTATAATCATCATGTACTATATACGAATGGTTGGAAATGGAATTATTATGAAAATAATGAGCCATCTTGGAGTCTTAGATTTTCTAAAGAAAAATGTAATAGTAATAGTGGCATTTATGATGACTTGATAAAAAATTTAACGAAAATTAACTGGGAATATAATGGTTCAAAATAAATTCGTATCTTTTAAAAAGAGAGAAGGTGGCAAAAAATCTAAAGGTGGCGGCTCGACACCGCCCCCCTCAATTAGTTCTTCAAGCATCTCAAACTCTTGGCCCCATGCCCCATATCTTGGAGAATCCAGTATTTAGACGTATCAACATCACAAGCCTGTGATGGATCAATCAGGTGAAAGTCAAAATAGGAGAGAAATGCCTGGTTGACAGAAAATTTGATAAAGTTCAATTGACGTCCGTCTATAGTGGGACGAATCCCAATTTTCGGGTAATTTTTCATCGGCTGTAAGCTTCCATAATTTGTTCCTTCGTTTCCAGCCCCCATACGCAGCGTGGGAAATACCAGATGCTTCGCGCCCCTTTCGCATCATCAATACCATACCAGTTGAGGAGCTGACCTCTATAGAGCAGTACAAATGTTTGACCTTTGGGATGGTATTTTTGACTTAAGAGATACGCGGCTATATTTTTGAGTAAGCGTTCACGTGTTTTTTCATACAGTGTGTGTATTTTACCATCATCGCCAGCTTTCAGACTGTATAAATAAGAAAAACGTTCTTTTTCATTTTTTACAGAAGCGCCGGAAGGATCTTTCCGAAAGACCAAATACTGTTCTTTTAATGGCCCACGATTGAGTGCCTGGGCAATTACGGAATTCAATGTTATTTGATTTTCCCGATAATCGTTGACAGACAAAGTTTCGGTCCATTTGCTCTCCAGGTTCTTCCAAAGAGTTTCTTTTTCCTTCTCGTTTTTCTCACAATGTGCCATCCAATATTTTTTAAACCATCCGTTTGCCTCACGAAAATAGTCTGTCCCATTCGAAGCTTGTCGGTGGGAAGTGGGATTACTTTCCGGAGAATCCGCATGCTCAAAATGGAAGCCAAGCCAGCGTTGTAAAAAGAGTTTTGCATCACTCAAAAGTTCAGGGCGAACAAACCCATCTGAATAAATTTCATCTTCACGGTAAGTGTCAAAAATATATCCTCTTGCAAGTACAACCAGAATCTGTTCAATTCCATATAAACCGCAGTCCGTACTGAAATTTCCAGTAAGTAATTTAGGCTGAATTCTTGGCGAGCTTGATTCGGGATTTGTTATATATGCTTCGAATTCCGCTCTTTCATTCAACATGTAGTATCACTTCCTTTCAAATGAGAATCGATATCTTCCCACACAAATGCATCCCAGAAGAAATTCCGGTTTTCAGAGCTTGTTCTTGTGAGCTTATGCAATGTGGTAATAAGCTGTCCCATATCGACAGATGAATGGTCAATCAGTTCTTCCAGTTCGCGGAGACAAATACGGTAGATCTTGCGTTGTGCATTTGCATCATTATTTACGTAAAAATCACGGGCAGCGTTGTCCAGGTGTCTGATGAAGTCCGAATTTGAAGCCACATAGGAAGAGATGGGCGGAAGTTCTTCCTTAGGAGCCTTTTTTGACTTTCTTTTCTCTTCTGACTTTTCCATTTGTTTTATCGCTTTTTCTTTTAGAACATCAAAAGGGGCATCCTGTGTTGGCACCTTTATACAGGAAAGGATTAACCATAACGTTTTGTATCCCTGCTGATAAAAATGGAACAGCAGTTCTCGCCCCGTTTCATCAAGGGAAGCTTCTTTGAATCCATTTCCAATGATGTACTCCAATGCCTTTCCACGATGATCAGAAGGCTGAAGAAGCCATTGCTCCTGAAGAAGACGTGTGCGCATGTCCTGAATGGAATTGCTTTCCGTAATATGCTCTTGTATTTTACTTTTTAAGGCTGGAACCGTAATTCTTTGAAGCTGAATCGCAGTTTCTTCATCATAAATTTGAAACAAATTTCTCAGAAGATTTTCCGGTGCATAGAAAACCTCTTTTTTTTCTTCTCTTATAATAGGAAGAAGAGAATGGATGTAAAAGAAATGCGTGGATAAAATCTCACGGCATTGCGTTTCAAAAATTTTGATCGCTGCACTATTTTTAGCAGATGTTTTTTTCGGCGCGAGGAACAACTTTAAGGTATTATCGCGGACTTTTTCTTTCGCTTTGTATTTTTCCAATTCATCTCTAAAACGGCCAGGCAATTTGTTAATACAGGTTCCATAATCTGGAACAGAAAAAGTTGCGTTTGTCCGACAATCCTTTGCGGAAATCGTGAACTTCTCTTCGTTGGAAGATTTACTGTTTTTGACAGTCAAATTGCTGAAATAATAATTTTCTTCTGAGCGCAACTGTTTCCATTTTTTCAAAAACGTCAGATAGGAATTCTGATGCGTTTGCTCCTTTAGAATGGGATCTAAATTAGGGTGCTTTCCATTTTTGGCTGCATCAATTTCCAAACCGGTCAATAAGGTACAATGTTCACACGAAGGAGGAACAGGAGCTGATGAAGCATTTGGCTTTGTCACAAGTACCTGGTTCGTGGAATTTGATGATGAATTTAACGGTTTGCCATACTCGGTCTGCCCAATGGAAATGGATGCATTGGAAATCAGTCCGATCCGGTTGGAAAAGGTATTTTTGATATGTTCGAATGGAACATGTGCCTTTAATTCAACAGCAGGAGAATCCAAAGCAGGAATTGTGATAATGGGAAGAATACGGTATGGATACGTTTCTGTATCGTAGCATCCAGATGCAACTGCGTTTACAACATCCTGATCAAATATAACGTTAACCAAATCGCCGTCAAAATCAGCGCCGCCTAAACATAAAGGAGCAACGGAACCTCGTGGAACCATAACAATACCAGTTAATTTACCGAAATATTTTTGATAAACTTTAAGATGCTTTTTAAAGGAATTATAATTTACATGTCCTATTTTTGTGTAATGCACTTCATCGGTATTTGTAAAACGCCGCATAATAAACTGTTCATTTCTTGAAAGATGCGGGCTTCTGAAAAAGGCATAATAGGAAAGATAATCCCATTTTTTGTCTAACTGTTGATTTGAGGTCATAGGAAGATAGAACCGATCAAATAAATAGTATGTAAAAAAGCCGCCCATATCGGTCTCTTTTTCCAACAGGCTTACAAGCAATGGCAGCAGATCCCGGCACAAATACCGTGTTTGGCCTTCTACAAGCAGTTTTCCGCTCACCAGTTTTGTTAAAAGCCCTTTTTGAATGTTCTGCAATTGCGATTTTATATAGATATCATTTACAAGAGCAGGATTCTTAAAGAGAGCCTTTTTCCATACCGGCGATTCAGTGTCAGCAAAAATATTTTCTAATTCATCCGTGTCGTTTGCCTCATCGTCACTGACCATGTTTTCAGTATCCAGCAGACCATCACAACTTTTTAAATAATTAATGGGGTTTTTAATAAAGGAGCAATGGCTGTTTAAAATATGCTCAAATTGTGTTTCAGAAAAATCAAGGGTATTAATCATCTGATAGCTTAAATGCGTATATTTTGACTGTCCATAAGGTAAATTAGTACCCGAAATATATAATGCATGGTCGTATTTTTTTAATGCATTGCAATAAAATTCCATCGGATCAATGGTTTTACCCTCTTTTTTTGCAGCTTCACAATACTGCTTTAACCAGCTATATGCCTTAAACATACTTTTGGTAACAAAAACATGGGCTTTATACAGGTCACGTTTAAATCCAAAGGCATCAGTATACAAGTTTGTGTGTGAATCGTTATCGCTGTTATGTTCCCTTAAAAATGCGTGAACATCAACCTCATGAAGCATTCCTTTTATAAAGGGGAGCCTTATTTGAAAAGAGGTTGCGTCGGATGTTCCAAGAGAAGTATTGACATAACATGAATAGGTTGGAGTGATAAAGCCAGAACCATCGAAAGGAATATCTACATAGAAAAACTCTTCCGTTTTCGGTTTTAAAAATTGGTAATTTATTGTTTCATCTGAATTCGTTGTTTTTTCTGCTGTTAATAAGGGGACATTCCGCTGATAATTATATCCAGTCGCTGGTTTGTTTTCACGTTTACCGGAGGCTATCCGTTCGTCCTGCACAACTACAAATGTCTCAGGAGTAAGACGTAATTTTTCAGAATCAATTCTTTTGGAAGAAGACAGATACAATCCCCGGTAGGCATAATATTTACTTTCTGTTATTTTGATTTTATTTCCGAAAAAATCAATTCCTAAATTGAGACGGAGATTTAATTCATCGTAAAGAGTTTCATCAATGAACGAAATCCTGCTGTGCCGGGTCATGTTTCCACTCTTATCAAATGCAGACATATGGACAGCTTTGTCAGAATCTGGAAAATAAAGATCAAACCCATGCTCGATCAGATCCTGCGCATCTTTCTGAAGAAATTCCTGATCTTTCAGTTTCCATTTGGGATCGGAAGATTTGTCAAAGGAAAGAAAGATATCCTGAAAATCAACGATAAGGAATTTATCATATAAAGTTTTCTCCGTGACCTGAAAGGAAGAGCCCTGTTTTTTCTTCAGAACTTCATAAATCTGATGAAAAAGAGGACAATCTTCTCGCGTGATTTCCAGTGTGACCACGTAGCTGTGAACGGGGTCGGAGAAATCCAGTTTGAAACATTGATCACTTTCAGTGGGCTTTTTGGGAAAATAATCAAAAAGAGATTTGGCGTTGAGGGTTATGATTATTTGTTTGGTATTGGACATATGTTATCTCCATATTCTTAAAAAGTGTGAAAACTAATCTATTTTCGTAATGGGGGCGTGATGCCAATCAATATCTGTAAGACCTGCAATTAACTTATTCCATTCTGCGTATGCAGATAGACGTTCATCTGGAGTCATAGATGCGAAGCAAGTATGGGACTTACAAGCCTTGGAATAGTATGTGGTTAAATCGGCAATTTTTTCAACCAGTATGTCATTGTCCACCATAAAAATATAGTAGAATACCAGACCATTGGTGTATAAAACTTTTTTAAAATTTATAAGATGCCATACGAGTTGTTTATTATCCTTTTCGCTTAGAGATGATAGTTCAGAATCCGAAATAGCAGCATTTCTGGTAGTCTTTATGTCTACTGTTACATTATTTTTAAGTGAAAAATTTACGAAATCCTTTTTTGGAGAAAGGCGTATTAAGTTTATAATTTCTTTGGAACAGTTATCTATGGCAATATCAATGTAATAAGTTATTCGACGAGAGCTGTCTTTATCACTGATAGTGTTGTCTTTTATTGAAGCTTGAGCTGACTTCAAGACTATTGATAATTCTGTTGGTGATTCTGTTGATGATTCTATTGATAATTTTATTGGAATATTATTAGATACGTCTTCATATACTATATTTTTTTTTATCCAATTTTCAAGACGTCTGTAATCATCAGGTGAAGGTTTGAATGATGAGGATGTATCATTAGATTTTTTAAAATCAAAGTCGAATTGATAGGATAGAGTGTCCACATTCAAAGTGCCCTCTTTCAATTCCAAAGGCTTAGCAAGGTCTATTTTTTTGATTTCGACACAACCACAAACAGAATCAGAATTTGGATCAACAATAGCAAAATCAGTGACATGACCTTGCATAAGTTTCTTTAGGTCATAATCACTCTCTGCATGTTGAGCATTATGCACATCTATGATACAAAGTTTGTCATAATCTTCCTTTAATATATTTTTTTCCCTAATCTCAACCATCTGTAATAGCATGTAAATCCATGGATACAATTCTTCTTCCTGCCCATAATATTTTTCCATGGATTGTAATTCGTTAAAATAATCTTCTACTGTAAATTCAATCTTCATGTTAATCTCCATTCTGCCAAGTTAAGATGGCTAATCAGATTTCTGACATAATTAGTATCGTGAGCAAGGCATTCTTAGTGATAAGAGGGATATGCTATTGCTCAGTTTTAGTTTTGAAAGTTGCAAAGTCTTTTTGTTACAGGAACATCTATAAAAAATAATACCCCCGGAAAAGTAATATTACAAGACGACAATCAAAATTTGTCGAATATTTTTCAGCAAAATAAGAACTTGCCGAATTTGAGCCTGCCTGCATTCTGATCGTTCGTGTTAGGAATGTCTGAATTCAACCATTTCTATTTAACGCAGCGCACAATGGAGTATTATTTTGAAAATCTTACAGGAAAGAGAGGTGCATGAAAATGATTGTGGACAGTAGAAAAATAGAATAGAAACGAAGACAACAGAATCCAACCAGTGTG
>ERZ772872.4353-NODE-4353-length-9972-cov-6.060502_pt1 | contig 9972 bp, 7 predicted proteins | sample MGYA00512132_ERZ772872 | MGnify/ENA primary metagenome ERZ772872 (study PRJEB29015, sample SAMEA2737724) | human gut metagenome | biome: human gut; feature: human-associated habitat; material: faeces | place: China | collected 2012 ... | reverse complement strand
CTTAGAAATCTGTGATATAGATATTTCTTTTTCTTTTATGTATTTAATTAATGCTTTTGAAACGCTGTTATTATTTTTCATTTGTCACCGCCATTCCCGTATTACAAGAAAATAATATTATAATGTCTATTATATTCTCTGTATTCAAGAAATGCAATGTAGATTTTTCCCGAATCAAAAGAATTCAAAAAGATTTTTCCTTTTTTCAAGGTGATTTGGTTGACGTTGATTTTTTCTTACTATATTATTTAAAAAGAGGTATTTAAAATGAAGAATAGAAAGATTGCAGAAGTATTAAAAGCTTACCGAAAAATGAATAATTTAAGTGTGAGGGACGTTACTGAATTACTGGAAGAAAAGTCACTTAAGGTAGCTGAAAAAACCGTTTACGGATGGGAAAGCAGTGCCACTCAGCCTGACGCTGACACACTACTTCTACTTTGTGATATTTATAATATTGATAACATTCTTGGCACTTTCGGATATACTGACGAAGAGCCAATTAATCTTACAAAACATGAACATCACTTAATAGAACAATATAGAAAGCACCCTGAAATACAGGATGCAGTAGATAAGCTGTTGGATATTAATTAATAGTTAGTAAGATGAAATTATTTACATTTCAAAGAATTAACAGGGCTTAATGCTAATTAGTTTGTTGCAAAACATTAATTAGCATTGAAGCTCTGTTATTTTTTGGGGGATTAAAACAAAAGAGAGCACACCAAAACTGATGTGCTCCCAATTAAAAAGGGTATTTTTTATAGTAATTTATTTACCATTTAAGATCAATTACAAGAGCATCTGCCTTATCATACTGAAGTAATGTGCTCTGATCATTTACATCGTCATAACAGAATCCATAAGCTTTTCCTAAAACTGAATGTTCATGGAAGAATCCTGCATAGAAGTTTGACACACTGTTCTTATAATACTTACTTGGTGTATACCAGTTTTCAGGTTCTGTTGCAACACCTCTGTTAAATGCTGCACAAAGCTGTGCTTCAATAGCTTTTTCAACACCGTTTCCTCTGTCAAATGCGCCCTTGCCTTCTAACACTTCCTGTGTATTTGGCTTATCAACATAATAAACTGTGCTGTCACCTTCTCTTGTAAATCGCATCTGATTTCCAACTACTCTACCAACAAATCTTCCTGATTCTGAGCTGAATCTTAAATCTTCATTGGCATATTTGTTCCAGAATTCATTAATATAATTATCAAAATAATTTCCGTTTATCTTTCCAACATTAAATGTACTCTTACATGGTGCAATAATTCTATCATCTCTTACAAGTGACTTATATTCATTTGGAACTTCATTCTTAAATGCATTGAAGATTTCATCTCTTGTTCCAACATCACCTACTACATTATCATATCCGCCATATAACGAACCACCTATTAAACGTGTAACCATTGGGAAACAGAAATAATCAACACGTGTTGTATTTCCCCAATAATGCTTTCCTTCAATAGTAAACTCTGCAAACTCAAATAATGTGTTAGCATTTACGTCTCCAGGATTGTTAAGATCCGGTCCGGCATAACCTGTAGAACCAACAAACTTAACATATACCGGCTTTCCATAGCTTAAGTACATCCTTCCTGATCTGATAGTTGGAGCATATACATGATCTGATTCTGCAAGTGTATGATAAATATTTGCATATTTTGTTCCGTTTACTTCAACTGTGTTAAGACTCTCTGATGCAGGAATCATATTTCCATCTTTATCCATATAGCAAAGCTGATTATTTGCATTATTTCCTACAATGCACCAGTAAATTTCACTGTCACTGTATTTTCCATTAGTCTTATTGTTAAGTTCAATTGCAATTCTGTCATCTCTTAAAGGAACATTTTCCTTAAGCTGTGGCTTAAGTTCTTCAGGACATGTTTCAGGTTCTGTTTCCTTTTCACCTGTTCCTGTAATCTGAATCTGTGCTTCAAGTCTTTCTGATTCTCTTTTTCCTACAACTGTTGTAATTGCTATTGTATGTGTTCCTTCTGTATAAACAGGAAGTTTTAAAGCCTGTGCTGAAATTCCTGTACGTCTTCTTTCTCCATCTACATAAACATTGTAACAGTCAATTGTTCCACGTCCCCAAACAACATTAACATATCCTACACTTGCCTGACTTACATCCAAACCAAATGGCTTTTCAATAGAACTGTCTGTTGTAAAAGAAATATTTGTTGTTTCCTTTGGTATTGTTGTAGGCTTAGCTGTTGTTGGTGCTACTGTAGGCTTAGCTGTTGGTGCTACTGTTGTAGGTGCTGCCGTTGGCTGTGCCTCAGGAGCTTTTGTTGTTGTGATTGCTCCATCACCTGTATATGTATATTTAACTGATGTTATATTTGAAACCTTGTTACCCTTAACTGCGGCAACTCCTACTGTGTATTCTCCGGAACCCTTTGTAAATACCGATTTTTCAAGATTAACTGAGTTTCCACTAACATTTGTTACATATGCTCCATCAATATAGACATTATATGAATCTACATCTACAACCGGTGCCCATGCAAAATAATAAGGTAAATCAGCATTTCCTGCCCATACAAGTCCTTCAGGTGCCTGTATACTTTCATCTATATCCTGTCCCGGTGCTGTTGGTGCCACTGTTACATCTGTAGGCTTTGCTGTTGAAGGTTCCGGTGCCTTTGTTGTTGCTGGCTGTCCGCTTCCTGCATATGTATATTTAATTGATGTTATTGCTGATGTTTTATTTTCCTTTACTGTTGCAACTCCAACTGTATATTCCCCAGCTCCCTTTGTAAACATTGAAGCATCTAAATCTGCAACATTTTCTGTAACTTTTGTTACATACACTCCATCTATGTAAACGTTATATCCGTCAGCTCCATCAACTGCTGCCCATGCGAAATGATATGGCAATCCTTCTCCCGGTGCATGTACAAGTCCTTCAGGGGCTTTTATGCTTTCATCAACATTACCGTTAGCTGTTGTAGGTGCTACTGTTGTAGGTTTCGCTGTTGGTTTTAATGTTGGTGCTACTGTAGGCTTAGCTGTTGGTGCTACTGTTGTAGGTGCTACTGTTGTAGGTTTCACTGTTGGTTTTAATGTAGGTGCTACTGTAGGCTTAGCTGTTGGTGCTACTGTTGTAGGTGCTACTGTAGGCTTAACTGTAGTACTGTCATTTTTCTTAGTCGTTTCTGTTTTAGTTGTCTTCACTTCAGCTTTAGTAGTTACTATCTGTGAAGGTTCACTCTTTGTAGTTACCTGATTTATAACACTATTATTGTTATCGGAAGGTTTTGTAACTTTAATACTATTTTTTCTTTTAACAATAACTTTGCATTTATATTTCTTCTTTCCAACCTTTGCAGTTATTGTAGTCTTTCCCGGTTTCTTTGCCTTAACCTTTCCTTTTTTAGAAACTGTTGCTACTTTTTTCTTTGAAGACTTCCAAACTACCTTTACTCCGGCAGGTTTATTCTTCACCTTTAGCTTCTTTGTTTTTCCTACCTGCAAAACTATCTTCTTCGAGCTTAGTCTTGTTGTAGACTTTGCATTAACATTTGTTAAATTCATAGGCATCATTGTTACTATTAATGCCAATGTTAAAACAATTGTCAAAATTCGCTTCATTTTGTTCATAAATTTCCTCCTAAAAACGTTTTCATTTCCTTCCGCTTTTAAAAATAATTTTTGCGGTTAATAAATACGTTTTTATCCTAACACATTTAGTTATTTTGCACAATATTTTTTTTGAAATAAAAACACTTTTATCATTTTCATCAAAAATAACGTTTCAATCTATATTTTAGCAAAAAAAACAGCCCCCGATCACATGCCTTGTAATCAGGGGTTTTATTGTTTTTAAAACTGTTTTTATTACCTTTTATAATTTTATTTTTCTATTCAATGCTTTCATCATATACAGCTCTGCAACCTCCTATAAACTTAGGTCTTGTTCTTGCTGCAAGTACGTTTGCCTCGCCGATTTTGTTATTTTCAAGTCTTACCGGAACTGCAACTTTCTTAATGTGCATTCCAATAAGAGTTCCGCCAATGTCAATTCCACCGTCTGCCTTAATTTCTTCCACAGCAACAGGATCTTTAAATGTCTTATATGCTGTTGTTCCAAATGAACCACCTGCCTTAGGCTGTGGTACAACGTTAACTATTTCTGAAAACGGAACTGCTGCACGTTCAACTATTATTGCTCTGTTAAGATGTTCACAACACTGAGCTGCAAGATATATCTTTCTGCTTTCAAGGACTTCATATATTCCTGAGAAAACTGCCTTAGCCACTTCAAGGTTAGAATTGCTTCCAATCTTATCTCCACATATTTCACTTGAAGAACAACCAACTACAAGAATATTGCCTTCCTTTAATCCTGCTTTATCGCAAATTTCTTCTGTTGTTTTTTTTGCCTGTTCTTTTAATTCTTCGTACATTTGAATCGCTCCTTTCAAACAACATAATGCAAAAGAGAGCTGTATGATATTTGTAGCCTGCTCTTTTTACCGCCTACAATTTTATCACACAACTCTTTCCTTTTACATATTATTTTATATTTTTATACAAATTTTTTAACTAATTTTGTAACCTTTGCTTCTTCTAATGCAAAAATAGCAATAAATCCTAATACTAAGCATGTAACACCCTGGATGCTGTTGCTTCCAATTGAAGGCACTGCTCCAAGTCCATATCCTAATAAAGTACTTTCATATAAGAAATATCCTAAAACCATAATAACTTCTGCAACTACACCACTTACAATATAAGCTACTACATTCATTCCCTTACTGTCCTTAGTGTTTGCTTTCTTAATTGCTACAAATACTAAATATGCAACTAAAGCCATTAAAAACTTAATTACAAATGTTCCCGGTACATAACTTCCGTAACCGCTGATAAAATCTGAAAGGGCTGAACCGATACCTGCTGCAAGGGCACCATAAACGCCACCAATCATCCAAGCTGAAAGCAATACAATAGTATCACCAATATTTACATAACCGTTTGTTCCTACTGTAGGTACTTTAATAATCATTGTTGCTACACATGCTAACGCTGCAAATAAAGCTGTAATAACAATCTTTCCTACGTTCTGTTTAGTTGAATCCATAATTCTCCTCCTGATATTAACACCTATCTTTTATCCTAAGTGTATTATTACTTTATCTAAGTTGCATTATCTCGATCTGACACTGTAACTCATTAAAGTATAGTATATCAGTATGTGGTATTATTTATATATCCAATTTACGTAATAAACATAATATCAGATTCATAGGATATTATTTACTCCTCATCTGCATAAACAAGGGCACATTTTACAGCTCTGTGCCATCCCTTGATATATTTCTGCACCTTTTCAGAATCCATTTTGTTTTCAAACTTTCTCTCTATTGTTGAATTTTTTATAATGTCTTTTTTGTCTTTCCAATAACCTGTTGCTAGACCTGCCAAATATGCTGCCCCAAGCCCTGTAGTTTCAATTACTGATGGTCGCACAACCTGTTTTTCAGTAATATCTGCCTGAAACTGCATTAAAAGATTATTGGCACTTGCCCCACCGTCAACTCTGATAGACTTAATTTCCATTGCCGCATCCTGCTCCATTACCTTCAAAACATCATATGTCTGATAAGCAAGTGATTCAAGGGTAGCTCTTACAAAATGCTCTCTTGCAGTTCCTCTTGTTATGCCAACTACCATGCCTCTGGCATTCTGCTTCCAATAAGGTGCTCCCATTCCTGTAAAAGCCGGCACAACATATACTCCATTAGTATCACTAACCTTTTCTGCAATCTCTTCACTTTCCGGTGCACTGTTAACTAACTTCATCTGATCTCTAAGCCACTGTATTGCCGCTCCTGCCACAAAAACACTGCCTTCCAATGCATATTCAACCTTGCCTGTGCCTGCTGCAATAGTAGTAATCAAACCATTGTCTGATATAACCGGCTTATTTCCTATATTCATTAAAAGAAAACAACCTGTTCCATATGTATTCTTTACATCACCTTTTTCAAAACAACACTGACCAAATAATGCCGCCTGCTGGTCTCCTGCAACACCACTTATAGGTATTCGTTCTCCTAACAGTTCCGGCATAGTATATCCAAAAATTCCACTTGAAGGATTTACCTTAGGCAACATAGACTTGGGAATATCTAGTATATCCAGTAATTCCTGATCCCACTCCAAATCAAATATGTTATAAATCATAGTTCTTCCCGCATTAGTGTAATCCGTTGCGTGTATGCTTCCACCGCTTAACTTCCACATAAGCCATGAGTCAATTGTTCCAAAAAGCAATTGACCATTTTCTGCCTTATTTCTTGCTCCCGGCACATTATCAAGAATCCACTTAATCTTAGTTCCTGAAAAATAAGCATCGGGAACCAATCCAGTCTTATTTCTAATAAAATCCCTAAGACCGTCCTTAGCAAGTCCGTCTACAATATCAGAAGTTCTTCTACACTGCCAAACAATGGCATTATAAATAGGTTTTCCCGTATTCTTGTCCCATATAACCGTTGTTTCTCGCTGATTAGTAATGCCAATGGCTTCAATATCCTTGCCTGTAATTCCTGCCTGTCTCATAACATCTTCCATTGTAAGAAGCTGTGTCATCCAAATTTCCTCAGGATTATGTTCAACCCAGCCCGGCTTTGGAAAAATCTGCTCAAACTCCTTATTTGCCTGACAAACAATATTTCCCTTCTTATCAAATAAAATAGTTCTGGAACTGGTAGTTCCCTGATCTAATGCCATAATATACTTACCCATAGTTTCTTCCTCCGTACATAACTAAATACTATCTTTAGCCTTCATTCTAACCTTTATCTTATAATATAGTTTGTATATTTTCAATGGCACTGTTTTAAATTCCACACAGAAATTTTTACAGCAAACACGTTGAGATTTCTGCGTGGAATTATAACATATGATTGAAAATATCAAAAAAAGTGCTACCACGTATTTTTCAGGTACATGATAGCACAATCTATTATAAACAACAGGTACGGATTTTAGAAAATCATTAGAATAATTGTTTATGATTTTCCTTTTTTAACCCTGTTGCCTGCTGTCACAAAAGTGAGCAGCTTTTAATATTTTCTTTTGTATACCTTATTGTATGCACTTATTCCGGTTTTGTGATTAGTCCTCGTAATCAATATAATTTAAAGGATCTTTTGTTTTTCCATTTCTTTCTACTGAGAAGTAAATATTATCCCCTTCCTTGGAGTAATATTTAGTTGGCTGGTTAACATAGGCGATAGTCTGGCCTGCTTCAACGAAGCTTCCTTCTTTTACTTCAGGATTTATGGTCTGACCGTAGTTTACGATATAATCATTTCCCACTGCCTGACTGATAACAACGCCAAGTTCGTCATCTTGTGTTATTTTTGTAATAACACCATCTGCCGCTGCCTTTATTGCAGTGCCTTTGCTACTTTGGATTACAATTCCGGGATTGGTTTTGTATTCATCTAATGTTGCGTAATATACTGTATTTTTCACATCATATGGCATAATAATGCTACCCTCAACAGGCCAGATAAGTTTGCTGTTCTTGTTAAACTTTAATGTTTTAATCTGGGCTGCTGCCTCTGATGAAAGTCCATACATGTAATCTTTTTTGCTTACATTAGACTGAGTGTTTTCTTCCACTACGTTATTTATGACTTTTTCCTTAGTTGTTTCTTCTGTTAAATAACCTCCCGGTTCAACTTCTCTGTCTTTCGGTGTTTCAGATTCCATTGCTGTTTCTTTTTGTGTTTCTTTTTCCACAACATTTCCCGCTGCTTCAATATTTTTATCTGCCGCTGTTGTTTCAGTTATGTTTGCTTTTCCTAATTTTACAATGTTTTCGTCGCTTTTTTGCCCAAGAAAATAAGTTCCCGTGGCTACGCCTACTAATGCAACAAAGCAAACTGCAACTGCTGCTATAAATTTCTTATCCATTCTCATCACCTCAATAACAGTATGTACCATTAATTGAAGATTTATACAAAAAAATTAATTTTAATATTCCACAATTTTCCCATCATAGAAAGTGCTAAGAATCTCCTGCCATGGCTTGCCATGACCTGCAAGGTATCTGGCATAGCTTATACTCATTCCAAAACCGTGACCGTTGCCTTTAGTTGTAATTCTTATTCCCTTTTCATATTCTTCTATGCTCATATCTGTAGAATTAAGACCGAGGGCTTTTGAAAAATCATCTGCCAGAACAACAGTATCCCCAATTCTTATTTTTAAAGCATAGCCTTCTTTGTCTTTTTCAACAGTTATCAGATTAATAATTTCCTTCTTACCTTTTATATTTTTTAGAATTTCCTTCCCATCTTTAAATACAACAATGCCATTAGCTGACAGTTTTTCCTTAAACTCATTAACCGTTAAATACCTTGTGCAAAGATATTCCTTCTCCTTTATGTCATTCTGGCATATAACACTTTTTAGATAACTATATTTCTTTCCAAGAATTTCCTCCCCTAACCTGGTTTTCCCATTACTTATATTATGAAACAGTGGCAAAATAGTCTCCCCCTGTTTCTTTATTATTTTGCCTTTTGTTTTGTCTACTATTCTTTTAATTTTTTTATTTTTCTCATTATATATTTTATAAGAACCTATACCTGTAAAATATGCAGCCATTCCTTTGGGGCTTTTAATGTTTTCCCTGCAAAAATCCTGAAATCTGCTGTTTTTTAACTCCACATAATTTCTATATTCCATTCCCAAATCTGAAGCTGCTATTTGAGCTTTGTCCTTCATTTTGTACAAAATATAAGTTCTAATAATAACAGACTTAGCTTTCAAAAGCTCCTCCGGCTCACTTTCGTCCATCTGTGCCATAAGAACGTAAAATATGAAGTTCTCCATATCCATTTCAAAGCTGTAGTTTTTATTATCCACTAATATTGTTTTCCCTGAGGACTTAGCCTTAGATATTTTGTTTCCGTTTACAAGAACACATACACTACCTATAACTAACGGGAAAAGAATCGAAAATAATATTAGCATAATAAACTTTTTTCTATCTGTCATTTGGTTATTCCTAAAAATCCCTTATACTAACTTATTTTTCAAAAATCATTTATATGATTGTAGTGCATACAAAAACCCCAAAAAACCAGACATTACACTCTAACTTTTTGGGGTTTCATTTTAATTATATTTGATTATATCTATTGTGACACTTTCACAATTTTCTGTAATCTATACGTCCATTTTAACTTTTACTTTTTCAAGATGCCAAATATCCTGTACGTATTCTTCGATTGTTCTGTCAGATGTAAACTTACCAACATTAGCTACATTTAACATAGCTGACTTAGCCCAGCCTTCTTGGTTTCTGTAAGCTTCTTCAACTCTCTTCTGAGCTGCTGCATATGACTTGAAATCTTTAAGAATAAAGTATCTGTCAGCAACATCTGTTTCCTGAGTGTTAAGTAATGAGTTGTAAATTGGTCTGAATCTTTCAGGATCATCTGGAGAATAGAATCCGTTAATCAACTGCATAAGAACTTTTCTAATGTCCATATCTGAGTTGAAAATATCCATTGGATTATATCCGCCATTGTTTTCGTAGTTAATAACTTCATCTGAAGATAAACCAAAGATAAATGCGTTCTCTTCGCCAACTTCATCAACTATTTCTACGTTAGCACCATCCATTGTTCCAAGTGTTAAAGCACCATTTAACATAAACTTCATATTACCTGTGCCTGAAGCTTCTTTTGATGCTGTTGAAATCTGTTCTGAAACATCTGCTGCCGCAAAAATAATTTCAGCATTTGATACACGGTAGTTTTCAATAAATACAACTTTAATCTTTCCATTAATTGATTCATCATTGTTAATTACATCAGCAACGCTATTGATTAACTTGATTGTAAGCTTAGCAATCTTGTAACCTGCTGCTGCTTTTGCACCAAAGATAAATGTTCTTGGATAGAATTCCATTTCAGGATGTT
>ERZ772872.4352-NODE-4352-length-9973-cov-35.846844_pt1 | contig 9973 bp, 8 predicted proteins | sample MGYA00512132_ERZ772872 | MGnify/ENA primary metagenome ERZ772872 (study PRJEB29015, sample SAMEA2737724) | human gut metagenome | biome: human gut; feature: human-associated habitat; material: faeces | place: China | collected 2012 ... | reverse complement strand
GATGTAGTGGTAAATATCGGCGGCGGCATCGCGGTATTTTGCATCGCCGCTCTTGGCAAATTCGTTCACAAAGCCGAGGATGCTTTCGGCCTGCACCCACCAGACCCGGGTGGTGTCCACCTTGCCGCGCTCTACCGCTACCGCGCCGAATTATTTACACAGCAGTTCGTCTACTGGTTCGATGCCAACGGTGCGGCCCTGCCCTTTGGCCGCAGCCTGACCTACCGCTTTGCGCAGAACTGCTTCTGGTCGGCCTGCATCTGGGCGGGGCTGGAACCCCTGCCCCTGCCGGTGATGAAGGGCATCATCGTGCGCAACTTCCGGTGGTGGCTTTCCCAGAACATCTTTGAACGGGACGGCATCCTGACCATCGGCTACTGCTACCCGCAGATGTACATGGCCGAAAACTACAACGCCCCGGGCAGCCCCTATTGGAGCATGAAAAGCTTTTTGCTGCCGGACGACCACCCCTTCTGGGCAGCCGAAGCCGCCCCGCTGCCTGCGCTGGATGCCCTCAAGCCCATGCCCTTTGCCAACATGCTGGTGCAGCGCCGGGCGGGCCGGGTGACGGCCTATCCGGCGGGCGTGAACCAGGTGCCCGGCCACGGCCAGTTCCCGGAAAAGTACGCAAAGTTCGCCTACGACCCCCGCTTCGGCTTCTGCGCTTCCCGCAGCCGGGAGGTGATAGAACAGGCCGCACCGGACAGCATGCTGGCCTTTGTCATCGACCGCAACGTGTTCGTGCGCCGGGCCTCCGAAAGCTGGAAGATCGAAAAGGGGGCCGTGGTCACAACGTGGTCGCCCTTCCCCGGCATTGAGGTGACCACCACCATCACCCCCACTGCCACCGGCCACCACCGCCACCACGAGGTGGACAGTGCCTTTGATTGTGAAGCCTACGACACCGGCTTTGCGGTGCCGAATTTTGCACCGGGCTATGACGAAACGGTGGAAAACCACAGCGCCGAAGCCCACTGCGACACCCTGTGCTGCAAGGTGTCCAGTGCTTCCGATGAAGGCGAGGGCGTGCTCATCAAGTGCGACCCCAACACCAGCCTGTATTTTACCAATGTGCGGCTGCCTGCGGTGAAATACACCCTTGCAAAAGGACACACTGTGATGGATACGGATATCACAGATATCGCTGAAAAATAATGCAAACTGTGATCCAAAACCGAACCAAAACGGCTGTTCTTTTCCGCAAAACGCGGGGGGAGAACGGCCGTTTTCCGGTTTCACACACGATTTTTTCTCCGGCGGAAAAAAGTGTGTGTCTTGTTCTGAAAAAACTGCAGAATGCTCCAAAGAAGATGCGTTTTCTTCGGTGGGGCGGTGTGTTATCCTTTTCTTGGACAAAGAAAGGGGGCAGGCGCGATGACGCTGACCGACCGACAGTACGCGCTGCTGCAGCGGCTGAGCAGAACGCCAGATGTCACCCTTTCTGCACTCAGTCAGGAAATGGACCTTGCCCCGCAGACCCTCCGGCAGGATGTGAATGCGCTGATGCTGCTGTTCCTGCTCTGCATTGCCGTCGGCACTGCAGTGGCCGCAGCCCTGATCCTGTTCTTCCGCAAGAAGACCCACAAAGTTCACTAAGGAGGCTCCCTTACCATGGCACAGTTCATTCGGTTGAAACCGGTTTTCAAAGAGACGATCTGGGGCGGTTCCGTTCTTGCGCAGCGGGGGTTTGATATCCCCGGCGACCACACGGGCGAAGCCTGGGTCACCAGCGCCCACCCCAACGGCGACTGCGAGATCGCCGCAGGGGAATATCAGGGCAAGACCCTGAGCTGGCTGTGGAACGAGCATCAGGAACTGTTCGGCAGCATCGGCGGCGACCGTTTTCCGCTGCTGGTCAAGGTGATCCACGCAAAGCAGGACCTGAGCATTCAGGTGCACCCGGACAACCGCTATGCCCGCCGCCACGAAAACGGCAGCCTGGGCAAGGCTGAGTGCTGGTACATTCTGGACTGCGAGCCGGGGGTCGACATCATCGTGGGCCACTCGGCCAGCAGTGACGAGGCCCTGTGCGAGGAGATCGACCACGGCGAGTGGAACAAGCTGCTGCACCCGCGCCCCATCCACCCCGGCGATTTCTTCTACATCGCCCCGGGCACGGTGCACGCCATCCGCGCAGGCACCGTCCTGCTGGAAGTCCAGCAGAGCAGCGATATCACCTACCGACTGTACGATTATGACCGCCTGCAGAACGGCAAACCCCGTGTCCTGCATATCCAGCAGAGCAAGGACGTGATCCAGAGCCCCTACGAGGCCCCGACCCTGACCCAGAAGTCCCGCTGCACACCAGACTACGACTGGGAAGAACTGGTCCGCAGCCCCTACTTCACCCTCTCCCACGTCCGGGTGTATGACCACTACGAGTTCTGGATGGATGAGCCTTTTGCCATCGTGAACGTCCTGTCCGGCAGCGGCACCATCAACGGCGAGCCCATCCGGCAGGGCGAGAGCCTGATCCTTCCCTTCGGCACCGGCAAGGTCTCGGTGGAGGGCACTGTGGAGATCGCGGTCTCCTCGCTGACGATCTCCTGAACGGCCTGAACGATTTGAACTGCTATCTTCCCCCATTCAATAAACCGGCCCTTCACAGTGGTGAAGGGCCGGTTTTCGTTTGCGGAGGAAGCGGCATGCCCCGCAATGCCCTTACCGATGTACCGTTTCCCTTAAAATATGCCATGATTTAAGGGAAAGGCAGGCAGACCAAGGGCTTTTGATCGGGCAGAATGGAAAAAACGCAGAAGACAGAAAAATGGAATTATCATAGAAAGCTCTTGCACAACTACTCCCATGGGAGTATAATCAAAGCAAAGAGGTGATTCTATGGAAAAAATAATCTACCACGGTTCGGATCATATTATTGAAAAGCCAAAGTTCGGCTATGGAAAAACGTACAATGACTATGGTGTTGGCTTTTACTGCACCGAAAACCCTAACATGGCCAAAGAGTGGGGCGTTGGCATAGACCACAACGGTTATGCCAACCAGTACAGGATTGAATGCGATGGCCTGACCATTCTGGATTTAAATGCTCCCGATTACACCATGCTGCACTGGCTGACCATCCTGTTGGAGAACCGTGAATTCGATGCTTCCGCCCCTTTGGCCGCAGAAGCCAAAGAATACCTTCTGAAAAACTTTCACCTCGACTATAAGTCTGCTGATATCATCATTGGCTACAGGGCAGATGACAGCTATTTTTCCTTTGCATCCGATTTTATCAACGGTGCAATCTCTTACCGCCAGTTGTGCAATGCCATGCGCTTGGGCAAGCTGGGGCAGCAGTTCGTGCTGAAAAGCAAAGCGGCCTTTGAACAGCTGGAATTTCTCGGCTATGAGACCGCAGACTCTAAAGAATGGTATAAGAAAAAGGCCTTCCGTGACCAGACAGCCCGCCGCCAATATTTTGACGTGGAGCGCAACCGCCGCCAGAGGGGAGACCTTTATATCACCACGATTCTTGATGAGGAGATGAAGCCCGATGATCCACGCTTACGATAAAAGCTACCTTGCCGCCGCGCAGAAAAACCTTGCCCGGATGCTGGATTACCTCGTCAACGATCTGCATCACCCGCTGGAAACCGCGTGGCAGTGGTTTCTGACCAGTGAGTTATCTGCCCGGTTCGAGCAGGGAGACTGTTCGGTGTTGGTGGGTATGTCCGGTGTAGAACTTGCCCGCGCTGTACTGGAGCAGGCAGGCGAAGCCGTGCCCATGCAGCAGCCCTCGTATGCCTACGACCGCAGCCCGGAATACTGGACAGGCTGGGCCCTTGCCTATTACCAGTGGCTGACCGGTCTGCGCTTTGCGGAGATTGAGCAGGCAGTGCCGATCACGAAGGTGCGGCTGCTGTATACTCCCTACCATGAGATGGATGTGAAGCAGTTTGCGGACAAGATGAACGAGTTGTACCGCGCAGCAAAACCGGAAACAAATCTGAAAGCCCTGCGTGCCTTGGCAGGTTTGAGCCAATCGGAACTGGCAGAACAGACCGATGTGCCGGTGCGTACCATCCAGCAGTACGAACAGCGGCAGAAAGATATCAACAAAGCACAGGCGGAAACACTGCTCCGCCTTGCGCGGACGCTGAACTGTAATGTGGAAGATCTGATGGAGAAAGTGCCCTTTCCAAGGAATTGACAGCGTCACGCGCTCTTGTTATAATTGAAACAACATCTCCCCCGGGCCTCTGCGCGCAGCATATGCACACTCGGAGGCGTTTTGTTTATAAAAGAAGATTTTCCAAACAGTGCCTGGAAAATTGGGCAAAGAAAAAATGCCAGACGATGTCTGGCATTTTTTGTTATCTCATTTGTTATCTCAGAGGAACAGGAATTTACTGCTCAATCGGCTTCATCGTGGGGACAGGTCAAGGAGCACGCACGAAAGGCTTTATATTCCGTTATAAGCCTACTCATGCGGCTTCCTTTTTATCTCGTCCGTACGTTACCCTACGCAACTCTCCACAAGTTACCGAGGATTTGGTGTAAAAGTGGTGTAGTGGTTGGTGTAGTATGGTTCAGATGGAGATGCCCAGTTTACCGTTCAATTTTTCAAAGGAATGGGTCTTGGCTTCCTTGGTGGCTTCCGCGTAAATCTCCATCGTGGTGCTGATGTCCTTGTGTCCCATGATGTCCTGAATGATCTTCAGGTTGGTCTCATTTTCGCACAGCCGGGTGCAGAACGTGTGCCGGAGATTATGGCAGGAGAAGGACGGCAGCAGCTGCGGCTCCCGCTTTTCCTTTTCGGACTTTTCCAGTTCGGCTTCGTTGTATGCCACGCTGATGCGCTTGATGGCGCGGTTAACCGTCTGCGGATTCTGCGGCTGGCCGAAGCGGTTCAGGAATACGAAGTCCGAGATTCCGTCGATTTCGTATTCGCATACCAGTTCCAGCTCCTGCTGGTTGGTGCGCTCCTGCTCCAGTGCCTTCCGCACTTCGGGCAAGATCGGAATCGCCCGCTTGCCTGCGGCAGTCTTGGGTGTGGACATGGTGAAATAGCAGCCGCCCACCTCGTGGTCATGGTACACCAGATTGTGCTGGATGGTGATAAACCCACTCTCAAAGTCGATGTCGCCCCAGCACAGGCCAACCGTTTCCGAGATGCGGCATCCGGTGCCCAGCATGAAGGTGAACATCGGGAGCCAGTGCTGGAACTTCGGCGTTTTCTTGATGAAACTCAGGAATGCCTGCTGCTGGGGCAGGGTCAGAGCGTGGCGTTTTGGCGTTTCGTACTGGTGGGCGGCTTTAATGGCCGTCAGGACACCATCCGTGGGATTCACACGGATGTACTCATCGTCCACCGCCACCGCAAAGACCTGATGAAGAACATTCTGGATGGTTTCCAGCGTGTTCAGTGCCATCTTGCCATTGCGGACGATGCCATTGTAGTAGCTGCGGATATCCGACTTGCGAATGTCCTTGAGCTTCATCCTGCCGATCTCATCCCGAACGAACCGATTGTACATATAAACGTAATTGGCGAAGGTATGCTCTTTCAAGCCCACCTTGTTCTTACGCCACAGTTCAAACAAGTCATTCAGGGTCAGGCTGCACTCCGGGATGCGGATGCCCTCTGCCAAGTCGCGCTGTATCTTCTCTTCCTTTTCGCGCAGTCCCTCCAAAGTTGCATCATAGATGGTGTGGCGTTTTCCGCTTTTTGCAGTCCAACGATACATATACAGCCCGTCGCTCTTGCGGTAGACCTCGCCATCTTTCAAAACACGGCCTTTATTATCTTTACGTCTTTGCATATAAACTCTCCTTTTCATTCACAGAATGTTGAAAAGGAGCCTTACGCCATGAGTATACCATGACGCAAGACTCTCTGCAACATCAAACGGTCAATTTTCTACACCGCATCAGATCGAGAATGCCTTGTCCAGATATTCGTCCAACTTACGGCGTTTGATCAGCCGTTTGGTTCCGTTCCAAAGGACGAACTTGCATTCATCGCTATCGGTCATTGACCGCAGTTTATTGATACCGATCCCGGAGTAAGCCGCCGCTTCCTCCAAGGTCAGATTACTCTTTTGCCAAATCGGAACTTCCTTCACTTGCACCTCCATATCCTTGTAACCGGGTGCCGGGGCAGAAGGTGCCAGCTTTCTGCTCCGAACTCTCCCGATGAGGTTCAGATTTCCGAGTGCCCCTCCTGTTTGCGGGGTTGCGCCGTTGGTTTGTTTTGCCCCTGTTCTGCCTGTAAGCGGTTCAGCAGTTGCAGAACGGAATCTCGTGCTTTCTCCTTGACCTGCTCCTTGCCTTTTTGACGGACTTCCGGCTTCAGCAGCTTCTCTTGCAGGTGGGCGGCGGTGGTCTGCATGGTCTTAAGAAATTTGTCCAGCACGGTGTCCAAACGGTGAGCGGCGTACTCTCTCGTGGCCTGCGGAGCTTTGCGTTCCGGGGACAGCACCCACTTCTTCGTGTCCTCGATCATCCGCATATCTTCCTTGCGGGTCTCGGTGCGCACCACATCGGTCACGACCTCCACCGCCTTGTCGTAGGCCGCAGCCGAAACATCTTCCAGCAGGGTCTCCATGTCGCCGACCTTGAGGGTCAGTTCGTCCAGCCTGTTCTGCTGAGCGGCAAGCTGCTCCTTCTGCTTGGCAAGGATGAAGTCCTGCTTCTCCAGATACTTGCGGTTGCCGTACTCCGCTTCCTCCTCCAAATCCAGCCCATATCGCTTGGCGATCTCGAACAGCATCTTCCGGCAGGCGGCATCAAAGGTGATTTTGCGGTTGTTGCGGCGGCTGAGGGGCTTGTCCGGGTCAGGCAGCTCAAAACCCAACGCTTCCAGCGCCTTTTCCTGCTGGGGAGCCACCTCGCCGTACTTGTTCTCGCAATCGAACACATGACGTTCGTGGATATGCGGCGTACTCTCATCCAGATGCAATGCCCAGTCCAAAACATGAACATGGTCTCCGAACCTTGCCTTGAACTCCTCGATGAACTCGGTGACGATATTCAGCAAGTCCTCTGCGGAAGCGTGTTCATTCAGAGTTCCCAGCTGATAGATGGTTTCTTCCGGGCAGGTCTTGCGGCTGGACAGCAGGTCGGGAATGCTGCGGTTTCGTTCGGCGTGCCGGATTTTGGTATTGCGTTCATTCTGCCTTTCGATGAACTCCGAATAGTGGGTCTCGTAGAATTGCCGTTCCACATCCGAGAAGGTCGCTGCCAGATCGTCTGGATCTTGTGGAGCGATGGCAGAGCGAAATCCGTGGAAGCAGTCCCAGTAGATGTTGCCCTTGGCTCGTTCCGGGTCGATGTGCTCGCTGTTGGCAAGGTTGAAACTCCGGTCGTTGTGTTTGGGGTTATAGGCGCCGTTGGTTCCGGCTCGTCCGTTGTGTCGTGTCAGTTTCAGATAGACATTCCTCCATTTCAACGTCTTGGTGGGGTGGGGTGCGCAGCAGCGGAGCTGCTGGATCTGCCGCCGTTTTGCGCCAGATAATACCCAGTAGGATATGACGCACAGCATCATATCACTGGGGCAAAGAGCTGCGCTCTCTGCACTCTTGCTCCGGGCAAGCCGCCCTGAAGGACAGCTCGTCCGGTTTTTCAGAGGGTCATTTTGACCCTCTGATTTTGGCAAACTGTCAACTTGACACTTTGCCAACACCCCCCTATAAAGGAAAACTTTGGCGTTTTGCTGCGTACGTGCGTACGCAACAGGCGGCTTTCTCTGTACGCACGTACGCAGCGAAAGATCGAAAACGCACCATATAGGGGGGATCAAAAGCGGGTCATGCCCGCCAGCCATTGGGGGTGAGGTCAGGCTGCACAAGGGCTTCGATGCCCACAAAGCCCCGGACACGCCGCCCGGAAGAATTGATGATGTTGTTGGTGTGTTCCAGATTGTACCTGCGCTGGTTGGCAATCAGCGCATCGCTGAATCCACGGGACTTGATGGCGTTCAGGCTGTTCTCCTCGCACCACATCTTGTAGACCTCATACAGCTCTTTCGAGCTGGTGCAGGCATCCGCCTTCAGGCGGATGTAGTCCTCGGATTCGAGGAAATCGAACACATTGTTGTTGTCCCGCTTCACCAGTTCCCGGTTTCGCTTGGCACGGTCGCTCTCGGTGAACTGGAAGCCATTTTTCACCAGCCGCTGTAAGCCCTCAAATGCCCACAGCAGGATGCCCTCGACCTCTGCCGCCATCTTCTCGGCAATGTCCGGGTCATCCACACGAGACAGGGGCTTATCCTTGGTGGTCAAGATGAGCTGACGACGATAGAAACCGTCCGAGCGGTCATACAATGCCTGCAAATCGCCATTGCTGAACGCCAGCAGGCGGGCGTACATCCAGCCCTGATAACTCTGCTTGCCTTTGCGCTCCAAGTCCATCTGCCCCTGTGCGGTCACGATGGACTTGACATAGTTGGTCTGGCGCAGGGCTTCCATCCGCATATCGTCGTCCACGCAGAGCAGGGTGTGCTCCAGGTCAGCACGGGCAAAGCGGTTCTCCGAGATCTTGCCGATGCTGCCATCCTTCATGTTGCAGCCGAACAGCCGGGACAGCACCACACCGATCTGCGACTTGCCCTCGCCGCCGTTGCCCTTGATGACCATCATGCGCTGGCCCTTGTTGCTGGGGATCAGGCAGTACCCGATGAACTCCTGCACCGTGGGAATGTCCTCCGGGTAGAGCAGGTCGGACAGGAACCGCAGCCAATGGACAGGCTGTGGGGCTTTCGGGTCATACCTGACCGGGAGCCGGTTGCGGACGATCTCCGGCTTGCCCTCCTGAAAGGTGCCGTCCAGATACAGGGTGCCGTTTGCCAGTGCAATACGGTCAGTGACGGGCGGGAAGTCCTCCACCTGTGCCGCCAGCTTCAGTACGTCCACGACATTGCTGACCCGTTTGGCGATATTTGCGCCGATATGGTCTCGCAGCATATCGAAAATTTCACAGCGCAGGTTCATGGTGTCTGTGACCCTGCCGTCCGGGGTGAAAAATGCGCCATTCACATAGAGGAGCTGGTGGGTGCTGAGAAAATCGTCACAAAACAGGGATTCGTTGAAGAAGCCTTTCTTGATCCATGCAGGGGTAAAGTTGTTTCCCATAGGCACACATCCTTTCTTCGGTGCTGCGGCTTATCCATGTGGTCAATTTGGCCACATGGATTTTCTCTGCTGCAACAGGTGGATAAACGTCCTTTGGGTTACGGCAAATCAATGTGGACAATTTGTCTACATTGATTTCTCCTGCCGCAACGAGTAGATAAACGTCCGTTTCACCTCATGTGCTCATTTTGACCACATGAGGTGAATTGCCGTTCTCTCTGCATGGCTTTCCTGCCCCCCTCCGGCGGCGTTTTCCGGCTCTCCTTCTCAGGGTCATCGCCGGGTATCCCATACAGACGGTCATGCGGTTTTCAAGGTCCAACGGGCAAAACGGCAATAAAAAAGCCGTCACAAAACAGACCAGCCCTGCCTTCGCTTTTTCTGGAAGGTCATGCTAGTCGGTTATGTAACGGCTGAAAGCCAAGATGTTCAGCCCCGCAGGGTCTGAACGAATATGTAAAAATATGTTATATTCAATTGTTGAAATAGACTACCACAAAAATCGAGCCGTGTCAACAAAAAGTTTTGAGAATACGCCGATTTCGGCAGGGTGCAAGAAAAATCGATGGAAACTTTGGCAAAAAAAGAGAGAGCTGGACGGTACCAGCCCTCTTGACAAGGCAACAACAGCCAAAAAGTTTCATTCCCACCCTCAAACCATCTTCATCCCGGTTTCGTCCCGGTTTGCAGAATGCCCTTGCAATCCGAAAGAAGCCGTGCTATAATGCCGCTGTAATTGAATCATAAATCTTCAGGGCAGGGTGCAATTCCCTACCGGTGGTACAGCCCACGAGCCGTAAGGCATGATTCGGTGAAACTCCGAAGCCGACAGTACAGTCTGGACGAAAGAAGATATCAAGTGCAGAACCCGTACGGTCCTGCGCTTGTGGAGGCTGCTC
>ERZ772872.4348-NODE-4348-length-9978-cov-4.762068_pt1 | contig 9978 bp, 7 predicted proteins | sample MGYA00512132_ERZ772872 | MGnify/ENA primary metagenome ERZ772872 (study PRJEB29015, sample SAMEA2737724) | human gut metagenome | biome: human gut; feature: human-associated habitat; material: faeces | place: China | collected 2012 ... | reverse complement strand
AACCTCTATCTCTACGATCCGATACGCGCTACCGTACTGGGCGAATATGGCGGTATAGGTATGGCACTGAAAGGACATCTGTGGCTGGCAGACAAGAACTGGGGCTACGTGAAGTTCAACACGCCGGAAGAAGTGACTAATGAATACATAAAATATGCAGACCATTTATTGGAACTGATCGAGAAAGGCTTCTCGGCTGCCGTATACACACAAATCACAGATGTGGAAGAAGAAGTGAACGGTCTGGTTACTTACGACCGGAAAGTTATTAAAGTAGACGAGCCTAAAATCAAAGCCATCAACCAGAAAATTTGTAACTCGCTAAATAAATAAAAGTTTCATATTAATGAATAAACTATTCTCTACAATCATGTCAGTTTGCCTCGCATGCAATGTGCAGGCAACTGACCTGTTTAAAACGAGTCAGGATATCGCTTTGCGTGCACCGTCCGTACCTCTGATCACTTCCGACACTTATCTTGCTATCTGGTCTCCCTACAACGAACTGAACGAAGGGAACACCGAACACTGGACAGCCGCCACCCATCCTTTACTGGGAGCGCTCCGGGTGGACGGGAAAGTATATCGTTTCATGGGCAAGGACAAGCTAAACCTCGAAACAATCCTTCCGATGACAAACACCGAACGTTGGGAAGCAAAGTTCACCATGAGCCAACCGGCGGCCAACTGGATACAGCCCCAGTTCGATGATTCCGGATGGACCAAGGGCAAAGCCGCTTTCGGCACCAAAGACATGAAACGCATCGGCACAGAGTGGAACACCGAAGACATCTGGGTACGCCGTAGTTTCAACCTCAATCAAGACCTGACAAACGACATTATCTACTTACGTTATTCACACGACGATGTATTCGAGCTCTATCTGAACGGAGAAAAACTGGTGGCAACCGATTATTCCTGGAATGACGATGTTACCATCGAACTATCCGCATCAGCTAAAGCCAAGCTCCGTAAAGGAACAAACATTATTGCAGCACACTGTCACAACACAACCGGCGGAGCATACGTTGATTTCGGCCTGTTCCGTGAGAACAAACAGCTCAGCAACTTCAAGGAAGCTGCTATCCAGAAGTCTGTCGATGTATTACCGACACAGACCTACTATACATTCACCTGCGGTCCGGTAGAACTGGATCTCGTATTCACAGCACCTCTGCTGATGGAAGATCTTGATCTTATCTCGACCCCTATCAACTACATCTCCTATCGGGTACGTTCACTCGACAAGAAACAACATGATGTGCAAGTGTATATCGAAACAACCCCGCAACTTGCCGTACACGAACCGTCACAACCAACCATCTCAGAAAAGATCAGCAAAAACGGAATGGATTACCTCAAGGCAGGTACCATCGACCAGCCTTACGTAAAACGTAAAGGAGACGGTGTACGCATCGACTGGGGATATGCTTATCTGGGAAGCAACAGCGCACCCAACAAGGACTTAAGCATAGGTAACTACTATGACATGAAGCAAGCCTTCATCACCAACGGCAAACTATTGCCAAACTCCCAGGATTTCATCACCCGCAGCGAAAGCGATATGCCCGCCATGGCTTATACCGAAAACTTAGGCAAGGTAGACAATCAAGGGAAAAGCGGATATGTGATGTTAGGCTACGACGATATCTACTCGATCGAATATTTCTACGAACGCCGCATGGCATACTGGAAACACAACGGTCAAGTCAGCATCTTTGATGCTTTCGAACGTGCGCAGGCTTCTTATCCCTCATTGATGAAACGTTGCCGTGCCTTCGACCAACAACTGATGGCTGATGCAGAAAAAGCCGGAGGCAGGAAATATGCCGAACTACTCGCATTGACTTACCGCCACTCCATTACCGCCCATAAACTCCTTACCGACAAGGAAGGCAACCTGCTTTTCTTATCCAAAGAGAACCATAGTAACGGCTGTATCAACACAGTAGACCTAACTTATCCATCCGCTCCACTATACCTTATTTACAATACGGAACTGATGAAGGGAATGCTCAACTCTATCTTCTACTACAGCGAAAGCGGACGCTGGAACAAGCCTTACCCCGCTCATGACTTAGGAACTTATCCAATAGCCAACGGGCAACTTTATGGTGAAGATATGCCTATCGAAGAAGCCGGAAACATGATTCTGGTAACTACAGCCATCTCTATGATGGAAGGCAATGCCAACTATGCTTCCAAATACTGGGAAACATTATCAACATGGGCAAACTATCTGATTGAGAACGGTCTGGACCCTGAAAACCAACTTTGTACAGATGACTTTGCCGGACATCTGGCACACAATGCCAATCTTTCCGCCAAAGCGATCATGGCAATCGCCGGATACGGAGAAATGGCACGTATGCTGGGCAAAGAAACAACTGCGAACAAATACATCGAAACCGCCAAAAGACTGGCGATAGAATGGGAGAAGATGGCATTTGACGACGATCACTACAAACTGGCATTTGACAAACCGGGAACGTGGAGTCAGAAATACAATCTGATATGGGACAAAGTGTTTAACATGAACATTTTCCCGCAGAAAGTATTTGATACGGAAATTCCTTTCTATCTGACCAAGCAAAATAAATATGGTTTGCTATTGGACTCCCGCGCACAATATACCAAATCCGCGCACGGATGTCTCGCAACGTGTCGATGGTATAGGTGACTCCCGGACGGTCGATGTCCACGCGTGATACGGTGAATTTCGGATTGGACGCGGTGGCGATGACCGTCATGAGATACCGGTCTTCCGCGTTGGTGACGTTCTTGTCGAGTTTGAATACGGGGCGTCCCGTCGGCACGAAGATCACTTCGTCGAGGTCGTACACCCACGACACTTCTGAGGCCGCCACCAAGTGGCCGTTGTGGATGGGGTCGAACGTGCCGCCCATGATGCCGATGCGAGGCCTGCTATGCCAGTTGCCGCGTGCTGAACGTCGGCCTGTGGCCACCGCGGAACCTGCTGATTCCACGGAAAGGTCGGACATGCGCCGTTCCGGTTCCACCACATAGCTGATGGCAAGTTCGGAATCGGCTTCGGCGGATTCGGGCCGCATGCGTTTCGGGCCGGTCATGAGGCATCCTCGTTTTTTTGTTCCTGATCGGCGTCCGCGGTCTCACGGCCGATGCTGTCTGCCGTTGGCGATGCGTTGTCCGGGTCGATTTTGCCCATATCCTCATCCCACTCGTCCTGCACGACGCGCCTGATCTCCGCGAAAGTCGGCAGAGGGAAGTCCGGCTGATAGGCGCGACGCACTTCCGCCACACGTTCGGTGACGCGAATCAGCGTATCGGTCATGCCGTCAATATCCTGTTCGCGCTCCATGGCGCTGAATTTGGCGATGTACTGTTCCATGAGCCGCATCTGCTCATCGACGCTTTTAAGCTTCTCTTCGTCGAGTTCCACCACGTCTTCGGCATCGACTTCCGGCCAACCGATCAGCACCGCGTCGGCGTATTCGAGTGAAGCACGCTGTGCCGCCGATGCGATGCCGTCCTCGATCTGCACGAGAAACACGTATCGTACGATGCTTAATCGTTCGGATGCGAGCTTCAATCCCAGATAGGGGTCATTGAGATCCGCATTCCATGGGTTCTTAGCGTCAGTCATTGTTTCCTCCATCTGGCCGTCATTATTGTTGTGTTCGTTCATGCCCGTACCTGGCCTGTTCCGTAGCCGATCCACTTGGTCGTGGTCATTTCGCGTAGTCCCATGGGCCCGCGTGCATGCATTTTTTGCGTGGAGATACCAAGTTCCGCGCCGAAGCCGAACACTCCCCCATCTGTGAAACGCGTGGACGCGTTGACCATCACCACCGCCGAGTCGATGCGTGAGGTGAATTCCTCAATGGCCGAATAGTCTTCGGCGATAATGGATTCGGTATGCCCTGTGGAGTGGCGGTTAATGTGGCTGATGGCCTCGTCGAGTGAGTCGACCACTTTGACGCCGATCTTCAACGCGAGATACTCGGTATCCCAGTCTTCCTCAGTGGCATGTATCAGTTTCACCCCGTCAATACCGGTTTTGTCGATGATCTCGTAGGCCTGTTCGTCGGCATGCACTTCGACGTCGGCTGCGGCAAGCGCTGTGGCGATTTGCGGAAGGAACGCTTCGGCGATGTCACTGTGCACGAGGAGTTTTTCAGTGGCGTTGCAGACGCCGACGCGTTGCGTTTTGGCGTTGAGAATGATGGGGATGGCTTTGTTTTGGTCGCCGGTTCGGTCGACGTAGATGTGTACGTTGCCCGCTCCGGTTTCGATGACGGGTACTTTGGAGTTTTGCACGACGGCTTGGATGAGGCCCGCTCCCCCTCGTGGAATAAGCAGGTCGATGTGGCCTTGGGCCTGCATCATGGCGTTGGCGCCTTGACGCCCGTATTCGTCGACGGAAGCGATGAGTGCGGCATCATATCCGTGTTCGTGCAATACGTCGGCGATGATGTTGAGGGTGGCTGCGTTGGTGCGTTCGGCCGCGTGTCCTCCTCTGAGGAGTGCCGCGTTGCCTGATTTGATGCAGAGTGACGCGACGTCGACGGTGACGTTGGGTCGTGCTTCGTAGATCATGCCGAGCACGCCGATGGGCACGCGGGTTTGTTCGAGTCGCAGACCGTTGTCGAGGTGGTATCCGCGCACGATTTCACCGATCGGATCCTGTAGGGTGGCTACGTGGCGCACACCTTGTGCGGCTGCGTTGACGCGGGGTACGTCAAATTTGAGCCGGTCGAGTTTGCCTGCGTCCATGCCATGTTCGGCGGATTTCTGCATGTCGATGGCGTTGGCTTCCGCGATTTCATTGGCGCGCGCGTCGAGTGCGTCAGCGATGGCGTTGAGAAGTTCGTTTTTACGCTGCGTGTTGGTTTGGGCAAGTTGCGCTTGCGCGATTCGGGCGGCGTCGGCTTTGGCGCACACCTCGTTGAGCACATCGGGCTCCATGGCGTTGGATTGGGTCTGTGGGTTCGTCATAGTTTCCTAGATTAGCGCGAAATCGCGCCTTGTTCCGTAGCTTCGACCATTATTTCGTCGTAGCATCGGAAACAGGGCGCGATTTCGCACGTCACGTGTCCTCAGAGATTTATATCCGAAACCGTTCTCGATCAACCGTTATTCGACATGGAATCAGTGGATCTGATCGAGACCCGGATACAGCGGGAAGTCTTCGGCGAGCTTGTCGACGCGAGCCCTGAGGGCTTCCACGTCGGCATCCTTGCCTGCTGCGAGTGCGGTTCCGATGATGTCGGCGACCTCTTCGTATTCCTTGTTGCCGAAGCCGCGGGTGGCGAGGGCGCTGGTGCCGATGCGCAGACCGGAAGCCACGCTTGCCGGACGCGGATCGAACGGAACGGTGTTGCGGTTGATGGTGATGCCGCACTGGGCGAGGAGGTCTTCGCCCTGCTGGCCGTCCATTTCGCTGTTGCGCAGATCAACCATGACGAGGTGGACGTCGGTGCCGCCGGTGAGGACGCTGATGCCGTTGTTCTTGACATCGTCGGACATGAGGCGTTCGGCGAGGATCTTGGCACCGTCGAGGGTGCGCTGCATGCGGTCCTTGAACTCCGGAGAGGCTGCGACCTTGAACGCGACGGCCTTGCCTGCGATGACGTGCATGAGCGGACCGCCCTGCTGACCCGGGAAGACCGCGGAGTTGAGCTTCTTGGCATAGTCCTGCTTGGCGAGAATGAAACCGGAACGCGGACCGCCAAGAGTCTTGTGAGCCGTGGAGGATACGACATCGGCGTACGGGACCGGGCTCGGGTGCAGTCCGGCTGCGACAAGGCCCGCGAAGTGTGCCATATCAACCCAGAACTTGGCTCCGACTTCGTCGGCGATTTCCTTCATGGCCTTGAAGTCTTCGATACGCGGGTAGGCGCTCCAGCCGCCGATGATCATGGCCGGGTGGGTTTCAAGCGCGCGCTGGCGGATGATTTCAGGATCGATGCGGAAGGTTTCAGGATTGACTCCGTAGGCTTCGGCATGGTAGAAACGTCCGGAGAAGTTGATTTTCATGCCGTGGGTGAGATGTCCGCCATGGTCGAGGGCAAGACCGAGCACGGTGTCGCCCGGCTTGACGAGCGCCTGGTAGACGGCTGCATTGGCCTGTGCGCCGGAGTGGGGTTGCACGTTGACGTATTCGGCACCGAACAGGCTCTTGGCGCGTTCGCGGGCTATGGTTTCGATCTTGTCGACCTGCTCGCAGCCGCCGTAGTAGCGGCGTCCCGGATAGCCTTCGGCGTATTTGTTGGTCAGTACGGAGCCTTGTGCCTGTAGGACGGCGCGTGGCACGAAATTCTCGGATGCGATCATTTCGAGTCCGTTTTGCTGCCTGGATAGTTCGGCGTCGAGGATTTCGGCGATTTCCGGATCCGCTTCGGCGATGGGCGCGTTGAACATGTCGTTCGGTGTTTGCGCAAGAGGTGATGCAGTCATGAAGCCCTCCTTGACTTCGGAATGATCATCCGCTGTACCGCGGGTTACAGAGCAGTGTACGTGTGAAAACGATCGGAGGAAAACCGGGTTTCGAAACATGTGGGAAATATGGCACCGCCTGCGCGCGAAGACATGGACGGCACGATCGCGGTGCCACGTGGAAAAGCAGGACCTTCCGTCGGCAATCGTATGGGGTCGGCGTCCCATTCCACGGACGCGAGGCGACGTTCTTCCCACCTGTGCCGGTACACTGAGAAGCACGTTTGACGTAATCTGTCCGTTCTATTGCTAAGGAAATCAAGTGACCACGTTCCACAGCACACGCAGCACCACCGATTCGCTTACCTCCAAGCAGGCCATCCGCAAGGGCATCGCCGATGATGGCGGCCTGTTCGTGACCGACTCCTTGGGTGAGACCCATGTGGATATCGCTTCCTTGGCCGGCAAGTCCTACCAGCAGATCGCGTTCGATGTGCTGTCCGTGCTGCTGCCGGACTACACCGAGGCCGAGCTCAAGGAGTGTATCGACGAGGCGTACGGCCCGCAGTGGTCCGACGAGAAGATCACTCCGGTCAAGCCGCTCGGCGATGACTATGTGATGGAACTGTTCAACGGTCCGACTTCCGCGTTCAAAGATGTGGCGCTGCAGATTCTGCCGCGTTTCATGGCGCGCACCACTCCGGCGGATGGCGACGCGGATGAGAAGATCATGATCGTCACCGCCACGTCCGGCGACACCGGCAAGGCCGCGTTGGCTGGTTTCGCGGATGCCGAGGGCACGGGCATCACCGTGTTCTATCCGGAAGGCAAGGTCAGCCAGGTGCAGGAGCTGCAGATGAGCACACAGGCCGGTTCGAATGTGAACGTGTGCGCGGTCAAGGGCAATTTCGATGACGCGCAGTCCGCAGTCAAGAGAATTTTCGGTGACCGCGAACTTGCCGACCGCTTGGCGTCCGACTCACATGTGGTACTGTCTTCCGCAAATTCGATTAATGTGGGCCGTCTGGTGCCGCAGGTCGTCTATTACTTCTCCGCGTACGCGCAGCTGCTGGAACGCCAGGTCATCAATGTGGGCGATGAGGTCGAGTTCGTGGTACCGACCGGTAATTTCGGTGATATTCTTGCCGGATATTATGCGAAGTTGCTGGGCCTGCCGGTCAAACATCTGGTTGTTGCGTCCGATAAGAACAATGTGCTGTTCGACTTCCTGACTTCCGGCACGTATAACCGTCAGCGTCCGTTCTTCCAGACCATTTCCCCGTCGATGGATATCCTCATCTCATCGAACCTGGAGCGCATGCTGTATTACATGTCCGACAAGGACACTCGTCTGATTGCCATGCTGATGAACGATCTGAGCCAGTGGGGCGCCTATGAGATTCCTGAACCAATGCTAGCCAAGATCCGTTCCCTATTCGGCACTGGCTGGGCCGATGAGGATCAGGTGCGCGAGATGATCGCGGATTGTTGGAACAAGAACCATTACGTGATCGACCCGCACACTGCGTGCGGCTATTACGTGATGCAGCAGATGCCTCGCGATCCGCTGACGCCGCGCGTGCTGTTGAGCACCGCCAGCCCATACAAGTTCCCGCGTGTGGTCAACGAATCCTTGGGATTGGACTCTTCCGGCACGGATTTCGAATGCATGGACGTGCTTGCCGAAGCGACCGGTACCACTGCCCCAGCCGCATTGCGTGGATTGGAAACCGCCAGTGTACGTTTCGACCATGTCGTTGATATCGACGGTATGGAAGACTTCGTCGAGCAGGCCGCCAAAACCCTGTAAACGAAGCGCGCCTTCGAACCGTTAGTTCGTCACCGCCGGCCGTCCGCAATGCGCGGGCGGTCGTTTTCGTCAAGGATGCTACAGTTGCATGCTCGGAGGCGAACTAGCATGGCATCACCAACGACATCCGCATCTGAATCAATGCAGCAGAAACAATCGACACAACAATCGAGCAAGCCAAAGCAGCCACAACATAAGCATGATCGTCTCATCACACGTGATATGGCGTTGGTCATGCTCGCGACTTTCTGCTTCATGTCGAGCAACATGCTCGCCAATCCGATCGTCGCCGGATATGCGGAATCATTGGGCGCGTCCGGCACGCTGATGGGTGTGGTGGCCGGATCGATGAGTTTCATCTCATTGTTCTGCCGCCCTATCGCAGGCAATCTTTCCGACAGAACCAGCAAGCGTACGCTTGTGACGGCTGGCACGGTACTCTATTTCGCCGCAGGACTGCTGTACTACTTCGCGGGCTCCCCCATCATGCTCATCATGGCGCGTGTGATCAACGGTGTCGGTTTCGCATGCTGTTCGGTCTGCTTGGCCACATGGATGTCGCTTCTGCTGCCGATTCGCCATATGGGTGCCGGCATGGGATTATACGGCACAATGAACGCGCTGGCCATGGCGGTCGGCCCGGCATTCGGTATTCGCGCGCAAAAGTACATCGGCTATCGGCTAACATTTTTGAGTTCGCTGGTATTGGCGGCGATCATGCTGATCGCCACGTTGATGGTGAAGAATGGCGGACAACCGGTACGCAAAAAGCAGACTTCCACAACGGAAAATCCTTCCACTGCCGTAGACATTGACGGTTCTGCTGGCGCAACCAAAAAGCATCATTTTTCGATCCATTCGATTTTAGAACCACGCGTGGTGCCGTTATCATTGACGTTCATGATGTTCGCCATAGCGTATTTCGCGAACCAATCATTCATAATGAACTATATCGAGGCACGTCATCTGCCGGTGTCGGCCGACCTGTTTTTCATGTTCTATGCAGTCGCGTTATTGGTGTTGAGACTGGGGTTGCGCGACCTGTTTGACAGTAAGGGCTTCCGCTTTTGGCTTACGGTCTGCTCGTTGGGCATGCTGGCGACGCTCGCATGTATGACGTTCCTGTTCAACGATTGGATGCTGTTGTTGGCCGCGATCTTCACTGCCATCGGCTACGGCTTGATGAGTTCAGTCACACAGGCGCAGGCCGTGGTGATCGCCGGCCGCGAGCGCAGTGGTATTGCGAATAGTACGTATTATGCGGGTATTGATTTAGGTATGTCGGTTGGTCCGTTTGTGGGTGGTTTGGTGTATGGGCGTTTGTCTGCTGTGTGGTTTTATCCGGTGTTTATGTTGACGATGCCTGTTGCTTGGTTGATTTATTTGTTGTGTGTGAGGCGTGTTTCGCGGTAGTTGTTGAATGATGGTGTGAAGTTTCTGGCTTGCATGTCCGAAACTTTCTTTTTTCGAAGTTTTGGACTTGGAGGTTCGAAACTTCGTTGCAGGGTTTCGGATTATAAAAAGCAAATGGAAACCTGATTGTGTTTTTGAGCCGTGGGTTGAACGGTTGTGTTTCGTGTTTGCGATTGCGATTGCGATTGGGGTTATTATGGCGGGTATCGTGGAACAGACGTTGTGAGGAGGCGACTTATGAAGACGTTGGTGCTGGTGTTTCATCCGCATTCCGCTTTCTGATTATTTGACTTGGTGGATTTTGTTGCCTTTGACCATGTAGGCACGTCGGGCCATGT
>ERZ772872.4345-NODE-4345-length-9980-cov-2.722720_pt1 | contig 9980 bp, 10 predicted proteins | sample MGYA00512132_ERZ772872 | MGnify/ENA primary metagenome ERZ772872 (study PRJEB29015, sample SAMEA2737724) | human gut metagenome | biome: human gut; feature: human-associated habitat; material: faeces | place: China | collected 2012 ... | reverse complement strand
CCAATGAAAAATTTGAAGTTTCGTCTCTCCATAATGAATTTCCTGGAATTTGCCGTATGGGGTGCCTATCTGACATCTCTCGGTAATTTCCTTGCCCGCAACGGCCTGCAGGAACAGATCGGCTGGTTCTATGCCATCCAGGGAATCGTGTCGCTGTTCATGCCGTCGGTAATCGGCATCATCGCCGACCGTTGGATTCAGGCTCAGCGCATGCTCAGCCTCTCGCATCTGCTGGCAGGCCTCTTCATGGCACTTGGCGGGGCATACTGCCTCGTTGCCGACCAGATTCAGTTCGGCCCGCTATTCACCCTCTACACATTGTCGGTGGCATTCTTCATGCCGACAATCGGACTTGCCAACTCTGTTGCATTCAACGCACTCACCAAAGCGGGCTGCGATACGATCAAAGCCTTCCCGCCCATACGTATATGGGGCACCATCGGGTTCATATGCGCCATGCTGTTTGTGAATTTTGTAGGTCCGGAAAACGCCCGTTTCCAGTCCACATACATGCAGCTGTTCACTTCGGCAGTCCTGAGCTTTATCCTCATGGCGTATGCACTTACAATGCCTAAATGCCCCACATCGAAAGTGGCTTCGGGAGCATCACTCACAGAATCGCTCGGGCTGAACGCCTTCAAACTGTTCAAACAGAAGAAGATGGCCGTTTTCTTCATTTTCAGTATGCTTCTCGGTGTATCGCTGCAGATAACCAACGGCTACGCCAACCCATATATCACAAGTTTTGAAGCCATCCCGGCCTACGCCGACGCATGGGCTGCTCAGAACGCCAATGCACTCATCTCCTTGTCGCAGATCAGTGAAACGTTGTGTATCCTGCTTATACCCGTGTGCCTGAAACGTTTCGGAATAAAAGGCGTGATGCTCATGGCCATGTTCGCATGGGTATTCCGCTTCGGATTCTTCGGTGCCGGCAACCCCGCTTCGGGTGTATGGATGTTCATCCTGTCGTGCATTGTCTACGGAATCGCGTTCGATTTCTTCAACGTATCAGGCGGCCTGTATGTGGACAAGATGACAACCCCGAACATCCGCAGCAGCGCCCAGGGTCTTTTCATGATCATGACCAACGGCTGCGGCGCCACTATCGGCACACTATCGGCCATGGCTGTGGTGAATCACTTCGTACCGGCCGGCCTCTCCACTGCCGAGCAGCTTGAAGGCTGGCGCACCTGCTGGTACATCTTCGCCGGATACGCACTGCTTGTAGGCATACTGTTCTTCTTGATTTTCAAGGACAACACCAAAGGTCACGCTATAGAGCCTGCGCTGAAAGAGGACACCGAAAGCGATCCCGAAGGGATGGCCTCAATCTGAAACGACACGATCAGACAACAACAGAACCAATCAAACCATCATCAGGCATGATTCAGTTTTATGCACCTGACATAGAAGCCACATTAACCCTGCCGGAAAGCGACTCGCAGCATTGTGTGCGCGTGTTGCGCAAACAGCCGGGCGACGTAATCGAGGTAATCGACGGAGCGGGCCACCGCTTCGTCTGCCGTATCACGGAGGCGCATTCCAAACGCACGCGTGTGGAGATTATCGGTCGTGAGAATCTACCTGTGTTCTGGCCCGGTGAAATTGTGGTGGGTGTGGCACCCACGAAAAACATCGACCGGATGGAATGGATGGTGGAGAAACTGACCGAAATCGGTGTAGACCGCATCGTTCCGCTGCTGTGCGCCCGCTCGGAGCGTAAGGACATAAAACAGTCAAGACTGGAGAAAATAGCCATTTCGGCCATGAAGCAGAGCCTGAAGGCTGTGTGCCCGCAGGTGTCGGAAATGACTCCGTGGAGCCGCTTCATTGAAGATACTGCCGCCTCCGACCTGCGCTTCATCGCCCATTGCATAGGTGACATGGAGCGGCAGCTGCTTGCCGCGCAGTTGCGCCCCGGCGCAAGCGTGGTAATAGCCATCGGTCCGGAGGGAGATTTTTCACCCGAGGAAATCAAGCAGGCACTGACTGCGGGATTCATGCCGGTGTCGCTCGGCGAAGCTCGCCTGCGAACGGAAACAGCCGCCCTGATGGCATGCCAGACGGTGCATGTGGTCAACCAGCTTGCCGGTCGGGAATAGACATCCAATCATAAGAAACAACGAAACAACAGCATAAACGCAACATGGAACAGAACACCACATCCGCCACAATCACCGACTATCTGATGTCGTCGCCGTCGGGCAATTTTTTCCTGCTCGCCGGCCCGTGTGTGATTGAAGGCGAAACAATGGCGATGGAAATCGCCGAACGTGTGGCATCGCTCACATCGGCCCTCGGCATCCCCTATGTATTCAAGGGGAGCTACCGCAAGGCCAACCGCTCACGCATCGATTCGTTCACCGGAATCGGAGATCAGAAAGCCCTTGAAATACTGCGCAAGGTGCGTGACACATTCCACATTCCGGTTGTCACCGACATACACTCCCCGCAGGAAGCAGCCATGGCTGCAGAATACGTGGACATCCTGCAGATTCCGGCATTCCTCTGCCGCCAGACCGACCTTCTTGTAGCGGCTGCCGAAACCGGGAAAATGGTGAACATAAAGAAGGGCCAGTTCCTCTCGCCCGAAGCCATGCGGCATGCCGTGAACAAAGTGCGTGAAGCCGGCAACATGAATGTGGCTATCACCGAACGCGGCACAACCTTCGGCTATCAGGACCTGATTGTGGACTACCGCGGCATCCCTGAAATGCAGAAAAACGGTTGTCCGGTAATCCTTGATGTCACCCACTCGCTCCAGCAGCCCAATCAGACGGCCGGAGTGACAGGCGGACGCCCCGACATGATCGAAACCGTGGCGAGAGCCGGCATAGCAGCCGGTGTAGACGGCATCTTCATCGAGACCCATCAGAATCCGGCTGTAGCAAAGAGCGACGGCGCCAATATGCTGCGTCTCGACCTCATGGGCTCTTTGCTGTCGCATCTGTCGTTGATACGTGCGGCTGTCAACGCCATCAAGGCCACCCCTGAAAACGGCAACTGACAGTAAAAATTCCACCGCGTGGAAACAAATAACGCACCTCTACGTTAAATAATTTAGAATATCGTATACAGTACGTTTCATCCGAAAAATATCTACGTTTTCAACAGAACATGAATTTCAAGAGATTATTTTTAGCTTGTATCATCGGTGCCGGCAGCTTTGGATGGGCTGTAGGACAATCGAACATGAACGATCCCATGACAAAGGCCATGATGGACGTTTATAATCAGGAAATCGCGGCAAATCCCCAGAACTACGAGGTGTATTTCCGCCGTGCCAACGAATATTATAAGTTCAACCAGTATCTGCGAGCGCTTGCCGATGTGGACAATGCCATAAAGTTCGCTCCTGCCACGGACAGCGACATGCTTTTCCAGTGCCATCTGCTCCGCGGCGAAATCTATCAGATGCTTGAGAAGCCCGCCGAGGCTCTCGCCGATTTCAGCGAGGCGCTGAAATTCGACCCCACCTCATTCATGGCCCTTTACCAGAAAGCCAACTGCGAATATGAGCTCGGACAATATGCCGAAGCCAAGACCGACTTCAACCGTCTGCGCTCAAACAATGGCCGCAGCACCGAAGCACTCACCGGCCTGGCCCGTATAGCTGTCAAGGAGAACAATCTCGGACTGGCACAGGAATATATGGATGATGCCGTGGCCATGATGTCGGCCGACAGCGACGTGTACGTGCGCCGCAGCAGCGTGCGCCGCATGCTCGGCAACAATCCCGGCGCGGTGGACGATCTGATTATGGCCATCAGTCTTGACAACAACGCCAAAGCGTTCCAGCAGCTGACCGATATGGCCAATATCGATTATCCCGCCGTAATCACCGCTCTCAGCAACGCCATCCATCAGGCTCCCGAGCAGGGAATGTTCATCTACATCCGCGCCGTCATAGCGCAGGCTCATGAACATTTCCCCCAGGCCATTGCCGACTATCAGAAACTGATTGACGGAAACTTCTACAATTACGCAGGTATTTACGGCTCACTGGCCGAATGCCATTATGCCCTGTGCGATTTCCAGCAGGCTCTCGACAACGTGAACCGGGCAATCGGCATGGGCGCCGACAACGGTGAATATCAGCTTACATTGGCAAAGATCTGCCGTGCACAGAAGCGTTACGACGATGCCATGACTGCCGTTGACCGCGCATTGGCCAAACTTCCCGCCAATCAGGATGTGCTGACCGAAAAAGGACTTATCCTGTTCTCGCAGGGAAAATTCGATGATGCCTCTACTCTTTTCGCAGAGATGATTATCGACAATCCCGAAGCCCCCATGAACTATCTCAACCGCGGATGGGTGATGGAGGACGGCCTCAAGAAACACTCCGACGCCCTTGCTATCTATCGCCGTATGGCCGGCATTGACACCGACGCCACATCGCCCCGTTCGCTTCATGGATTCGCATTGCTGTTCAGCGGCAAGAAAGACGAAGCCATAACCTGGGCTGACAATATCCTGAAATCAGCCACCGATTCAGACGGCAGCACCAATTATATAGCCGCATGCCTATATGCACAGGCCGGCGAATTGCAGAAGGCCACCGAATGCGTGGAAACAGCGCTCGGCAAAGGTTACTCCAACAAGTATAACCTCACGATGAACAACGATTCACGTGTAAACCTCGCCCCGCTCCGGGCCAACGGCACCGTTGACAAGGTCATAGCCAGCTATTCCTACATCTTCGAGCAGTAATCCCCCTACCCCTCATAACTAACCAGGCACTGTGCAATCTTTTGCCACAGTGCCTGTCTTGTTTGATATCGCCTCAAATTTTCAAAATTGTTTATCGGTCAGTTTCATTGCTCGATATTATTCGATATTATTTTAACGGCCACTGCTTTAACGGCCATTGCTTCTCTATCATTATGCCATCGCGTGTGTAATACTTCCATGTTCCGATATTATCTGTGTAGTCTCCTTCTCTTCTCCAATCATGGAGCATCCATCCTTCTGCTGCAAGTTTCCCGTCCTCATAGTATTGACGGCAATAAATCAACGAATCCGGAGCAGACGGATAGATTGTATTAATGCTGTCCGTGTTTGCACGAAGACTATCATATTTCCATACGGACTTATATGACTGGAACACCTCCATTAATAGTTCTTCTTGCTTTTCTGCTGTCAGGTTATTGTCATAATCCCATATCCAGTATTTACGCCGTGAATAATAACTATAATTCTCATCAGGTCCTAACGTAACGGTAAGCCAATATTGTCCGTCTTTAGTTGGTTCATAATAAAATAGATAACCCCGATATTCGTATGTCTCGTTCCTATCCGTGAAAGGACTCCCTAACTCATTAAGATCAACTGGCAGACGGTTATTCACACACTGAAAATCATCAATCATTACGATAATTTCATTTCCCACACGCTCTATATCAGCAATATCAGTTGTCATACACCTTTTGAAAAACACGACAATCGCAATCACTAGTGAAATAATCAACACTACGATAAGTGTGCGCCAATTCCAAAATCGTTTATCGGTCAGTTTCATTCTATGATGTAAGTTTCGGAAGTTAATATATCAACGATATGCTCTGTTGTCTTTATGGCATAGTGTTTCACATTGAGAGAAGAACCGTATAACATTCTCATGCCTGTTGCCATCACTTCATTCAAATATATAGAATTACTGACCTCGTATAATGGATGAGAAGTCACTCCGTCCATTACCTCAATAATTCTAAAATGTTCAAGAGTAACTCTATACGCAAATACATTCTTAAATCGGATTGTAACTGTCTTATTATTGTCAAATCGGTCAAGCGCAACAATAAGGTCGGAAGCATCATAGTCAATAGAATTAACTGAACACTCACAACCAATCACATTTATCTGATGGTATATCTCACTTTCCATATCCCAAAATCGTTTATCGGTCATTATTTAGACTATGGGATAATGCTGCTCCATGACATTGATTATCTCATCAAGCCGTGAGATGTAGTCCATTATGTTTGGCTCATGTCTATCTGCCATTTTGTGGACTTGCGCCAAGACTAATGCTTTGACAGCGGCGTAATCTTTAGGAGAAACCATGCGTGTTAACGTGAGATATATGAACGCCCAGTCAGCCCCGACATCGGGCAATGACCGTTTGCCCTCCAATATGGGTATTATCACTCTGTCGTACATATCGCGTAACGAGCTGTACGAAGAAAATACCATATCGGAACATTCGGCAAGTGAATCACGGAGTGTTGTGTAGTCCTGCTTGAATGTTGATTCTGTAATCCTAAATTCATCTTGTCGACCAAGCATATCTCCAGTAAATCCGATAGATGGATTATCCTGCCGGGCCTGCGGTGATTTGACGTTATACGGCTCAAACCATTTCAATAGAATATCGAAACGAACCATATAGATAGGATAGACTATAAGCACACCCTCCTTACTCCAATGATCTAATTCGATGTGCCGTCGCAAACCTCCATCTTGTTGAATGAAAGAAGAATCACGCTTACGGAATTTAAAGCCTTTGAGAAAAGGCTCGGTCTTTAGTTGCTCAATAGCAAGCAGAAATAGCTCTTTATTTGTCATGTGTCATATATAGTTTTCAAGTTCAACGGATAAGTCTTCGGCAAAAGTATTTACGCTGACTATTCTGCCATAGTCAATATGTGAAATGGGAAACACACAGACCTTAATGCTATTATCGCATAGATAATCGACAATCTCATTTGTGAATTTTTCAATGTCTATTTCAACGCATCTGCAGTCCTTCTCAAATCCAAGTGTCAAGAGATATTGGTTCGCATATTCTTTAAAAGGCTATATTGGAAACAGTTTCACTCCTTTTTCCTGAATGAACATATACGCATCCTCTCCCGATGACAGACACCAAAAACTGTCATTATCCGCTATACGCTTCAATGAATACTCATATCTGACATCCGATGTCTGTGCAACCATCGCATTTATTTCTCTATCGGTCAGTTTCATCGTTCATAAAATATAATTGCGAATGAAAAGATATAGAGTGCAACTACTAAAATCCACATACTAATTTTCCATCTTAGTCTTGTTTTATTTGGTAAATTCCCAAAACGGATATAATATCGTTCACTCCGATTCTCAAAGTCCATGAACCAAACGAATATGAAATAAACAGCAAGTGTAATCCACGCCAACGTGAAATTATGCCATATGAATATTATTGAAAAGCATAATGTCATCACAATTCCCCCATCTAAAAGCCGGACATCATAAATGACGGGAAGGGTCTCTTTCTTGTTATTTTTACCCAAAGCCATCAATGCGTATGCACGTATCCGGACAATGGTGTTGAAAATGGATGCAAATACATTTCTTATCCGAATGGGTGCTTGCTCACGGTTGCACCAACGGCGGATATATGTGTAGCTATCGCTAAACATTCCGCTCTGAAAAATACATCTATGTTTATTCTTGCGGGCTTCTTTGATAATTGACAAAGCTTCTTCCTCTCTGCCATTATGAATGAGAGCTATAATATATAGCAGTCGGTCGGGGTCGTGATCCATCTTAGATTCATCGGGATAAAATATGTCGGCATCCGGATTCTCGGCCAGGAATCTTGTTATTTCCGTATTGGCATCCTGAAATATCTTATTGAACGTATTTGTAAGTTCCCCTTCATCAGTAGTTTTTGCAATCTCGTATGAAGCCAGCACTTGCCCCGACAGAGTGTATGCGCCTATTCCGCGCAAGCTCAGAGGCTCTTTCTTATTTTCCGTCGCGCCCCATATATCCCACCACAAATCATCGGCATACAAGGGTTTGACAGTTAGTCGAGCCTCTCCGGTAAGAAAAAACAGACAGAAAAAGTAACCTCCCTCTACTTTGAAGTTGATATAAGAGCTTTGGCGAAAGCCATATTTACGGCTCACGCTACGCCTCGCATTGGCTATTATTTTTCTATACTCCTTGTCGGTCATATGATAATCGTTTGATTATTTACTGTGATAATAATTTGCATCAGGTGCAATCCAACGATTGGTAAGATATGACATAATCAATACGGGGATAATGAGAAGAGCCGCCCATCCTGCACAAATCATAATGATAAATTCATTATCTGTAAAGTATTTGCCCTCATCCGCAGGTATGTTGTCCGGTCGTATATTTGCTGTGACAGGATTCCAGTCGAATAAGAATGTTAAGAGCGGCATTATCAGCAGCACAGCAGAAAAAAGATACAGATATCCCGCAAGTTTCAGCCAAGAGTTTCCTTTATACAACACCCATGTTGGGATGCCGGATATAACAAAATATAGGCACAACGCAGGCAACAGCAATATCAGCACAGCCCCGTTGCACGATTCAAACCCGGTTCCATTGCATAAAAGTACGACTAACATTTGGCAAAACAATATGACGCCACAAATCAGCATCATTGCCTCAAACTTCCAAAATTGTTTATCGGTCAGTTTCATCGCTTGCCTCCTTTCAGTTTCTCTATGAAAGTTTTGACTTCATTGGGAGAAAAATTGCCAATAGCATTTTTAGGAAATGACAGATGAGGAAATTTGCCATCGTAAATAATAATCCTCAGACTATCGCTTTCAGAAAAATCAATACCATAACTAATGGAATCCGTGTAACTTATTTCTCCTCCTTCGTAATTAATTTCCGCGAAATTGTCAGGATAAACAAAAGTACCGTAAGATTCTTGCGATAACAACGGCTGAACTTGATACAGACTATCTATAAGAGCTTTTATATCATCTGCATAACGATGATACCGTATGGTGTCAATCGGCAAAACCCATGCGACGGGCGATGCCCCTTGCTCCAATCCATACATGCAGCCTTTCAGTGTGTCAACTTTGAAACAGTTGACTTTTCTGTTTCCATAATCATATTGCCTGATACCTTGTGGCAGTTTGCGAATAAACAACCCCTCTTTTTTGCCTAACCAGTAATGCGGGGCGGCCATCATAATCCCTCTTTCCTCATAAAGCACATAATCGCCATCTTCGGCCACAATAAAATGTCGGCCACAGTAAAATAGCAATGGCAATGCAATGACAGCGGGAATGAGAGAGAACCAGAAATCTATTCTCAACCACCATTTCAGTAATCCCGGCTTTTCAAGTCCTCGGCTGACAGGGAGAGCGAGCAATCCCAGAATATACCCTGCCACTAAAAGGTTGTTGATTAGATTCCATCGCCACATCACGCCGCCATTCGTTACGTTTATCATCACAATGATAACTGGCAAAAGCGCAATCTGCACCCACACCATGCAAATGACTATTTTATATCGGAGAGATTCGGACATAGACTACTTCTTTTTGTTTTTGAACTTGATGGTTTTCTTGGAGTTGCGTTTGGGATATTTGACCTTGATTGTCACCGGGTCGTCGTAACCCTCGGCCTCTATGCGGAGTGTCGCTTCTTTAAGGGGCTTACCGTCTTCATCGCGCATCCCTGCATCCCAATATATGCGGCATGGGTGTTTCTCGTCGACATAATCTGGATGTATATAATGCGTATCTTCTTCACCATTTTCATAAATTCGAGGACTCTCTATATATAGGTCATCAGGATCAATCGGATTTCCTTTTTCATCAATTACATTTAGATCAAGATAGTGATTTTCTTTGCGAGCGGGCATCGCGCCGGCAAAAACTACTTCCCCCAGAAAGGCCTGCGATGGAGTAAGTGTGATTTCCACATTTCTCATATTCTCGGTTACGATGATTTCCAGCGGTTCATAACCCACATATTCTACTTTCAAAGTATCTCCGAGACAGGCGGTCAATCCAAAATGACCGTCCAAATCCGTTATGGCGCCTAATGCTGTACGCTTGTTTGAGATTGTTGCTCCGATTAACGGCTCTTTTGATATGGTTCCGTCAGGTAAGGTATCACCGCTCAAAGCTACACCTCTCACTGTTATAGTATCAGCCATAACAGGAATGCTTCCTTTCAAAATGTTCTGCGGTTCTTGCAAGGTCTGAGCCTGC
>ERZ772872.4341-NODE-4341-length-9987-cov-3.864881_pt1 | contig 9987 bp, 9 predicted proteins | sample MGYA00512132_ERZ772872 | MGnify/ENA primary metagenome ERZ772872 (study PRJEB29015, sample SAMEA2737724) | human gut metagenome | biome: human gut; feature: human-associated habitat; material: faeces | place: China | collected 2012 ... | reverse complement strand
ACCCGTTCAACTTGCAATAGAGGCGTATTTAAACGCTCCGTTGGAAGGTTTTGCAAAGGAGGGGAAAATTGATCGTCGTATTTGGCACGCAATCCGCATACTTATTGCGAACTATTATGCTAATCGTGAATCGGTTACATTTGCCACACCGCAAGTAATACCGGGACACGTAGAACTATTACTGCAACCTTTAAAGCGATACACATAATGCAAGCGGGATTATTAAACGAAATGATCGGCTTTTATCGTAGTGAATCAATCCGGGATAGCCTCGGCGGTACGTCTGAAAGTTGGGTGAAAGTATTCGATAAGCGTGCGTATATCCGTTTTAAGTCTGGTGCACGAAAAGAGGCTAACGGCGAAATCTATAATACGACCGTAAACACGATAATGATTCGCATTTGTAAAGAGGTCAACGCTAAAATGCGGATCGAATACGACGGGCAGAAATATAAGATTCTATCTATCAATCACGATCGGAAGCAGCAGGCAACGGTCATAGAAGCGGAGGTAATCAATGAGTAATGAAAACTATACTGGGCGGAATTTGTATCGCGTCGAGGTAGATACAAAAAAGGTAAACGAGTTGTTGGATCGCTTGAATGATGATGAAGCAAAGAAAGCGATTAAATCAGCATTAAGAAGGTCTATTCTCATCATTCGCAAACAGGCGCAGGAAAATTTAGTTTCTGCTGTTACAGACGGGGAGCTTTCGAGTACGAAGAATGTTTTGACATTCAAGCCGTTAAAGAATGAGATAAACATAGCTGTTTACCGTAATGCCTCCGGCGCACGTGTTGACTTAATCGACAGACGAAAGAAAGGATCGCGAGCATATATGCTGAAATGGTTTGAATCTGGAACGAAAGAACGAGCTACCAAAAAAGGAGCGAATAGAGGTATTATAAATGCTTCCCACTTCTTTTCTAATGCGGTCAAATCGAAGCAGAAAGAAGCAGAGAACTCACTAGAGAAAAATATAATTGATTCTATAATGAAAGTAGCAAATAAAAAGAAATGAGTTTATCAATAGGCGCACACGTATATAAGAAATTAAGCGACTCTACAGAGTTGGCAAAATTGGTTTCTGATAAAATATATGCTATCTCGACCAAAACGGAAACATCTTTTCCGTTTGTGATCTACAAACGCAACTCCTTAACGCCGGAATATACGAAAGATAGGTACGGTACGGGTGACACAGTTTCGGTTGAGATCGTTGTCGCCAGTGATAACTATTTGAACTCTGTTACAATCGCGGAAGAGGTACGTAAATCACTCGAAAACAAACGAGGAAGTTATGATAACTTCGATGTGATCGATTCTAAACTAATTAGTGCGAATGAGGATTTTATAGAAGATACTTTTATTCAAAGCCTCGTATTCTCATTTAAAACTGAATAATTAACTAAAACACGATAAAATTATGAGTAAAGCAAAATCTGTGTTAGGAAAAGACCTAATGTTATTCATCGACGGTAAAGCCATCGCACTTGCCACATCTTGCAAATTGGGGCTTTCGGCTGAAACAATCGACACGCAAAGTAAAGATTCGGGTATCTGGACGGAGAAGGACATCAAGAAACTTTCTTGGAACGCTTCAAGCGAAAATGTGTTTAGCGCGGATGCAGATGCGAATAGCTACGATAAACTATTCGCTTTGTTCTTGGCGCATAAACCTGTTGTTCTGAAATTTGGCGTTGTTGGCAATCCTGACGTAAACGAAATGCCCGCCGCCGGATGGACGCTAGCGGAAGGTGCATATACAGGTAGTGCGGTTATCACTTCGCTAGAAGCAAATGCGCCGGATGGTGACAAAGCAACACTATCAATCAGTTTCGAAGGAACCGGACCGCTTGCAAAGGAAGCAGCTAGTAAATAACTTACGGGCGGTGTTTTGCCGCCCTCTAAACGACTTATTCAATGAAAATAATATCACTTAACGGAAAAGATTTCTCTTTGAAATATACGCTTCGTGCGTTCTTTGTGTTCGAATCTATATCCGGCTATCCGTTTCAGTTCGGGAAGATGTTAGACGAGTTTCTTTTGTTTTATTCGTTCCTGCTTGCCTCTAATCAGGAATTGTTCAAAATGGAATTTGAGGAATTTATCGAATTATGCGAAAATGACTTGACGCTATTCGAACAATTCAAAGAATTTATTTTGGATGAAATCAAACTACGTTCGCAATCGGCAGGAAATGACGTAAAAAAAAAGAAGGTGACGACGCGGAAACGAAAGCCGTAAGTATACGCGAACTTTATTCGCGCGTTGTCGGTGAGGGTGGGATCGCTCCCGATTACTTCCTCGATAAAATGGACTTTATCGAGGTTGAATCGTTTATAGACGGATTGAATCGACGTAATCGGGAAGCGTGGGAACAAACTAGATTGCTAGGTTTCATTATAGCGCAATCGAATAGCACTAAAACGCTAAAGCAAACCGATATACTCCGGTTCCCGTGGGATGAAGAAGAAAAGAAAGATACGAGCGTAACGGACGAAGAGATGCAACGATTACGAGCTAAAGCAAAAGAAGTAGAATCACAATTAAACACGCATAAAGATGTCTGATATAGTAACAAGATTATTGCTTAAAACGAATGACTTTGACGCAAATCTAAATAAGTCGAAGAAGAATGTAAACGCTTTTCAAAGCGACATTTCTAAAATGTCCGGCGTTGCAGTATCGGGAGTTATGAAGTTCGCCGGGGTTCTTGGTATTGCTGTAACTGCCTCGGAGGGTTTCAATAAAGTAATGAATAGCAGTCAGACGCTAGGAGATGAATATGCCCGTACTATGGACGGCTTAAAAGGTGGCGTAGAGCAATTTTTCTACTCTATCGGTAGTGGAGACTGGACGCCGTTCATGAACGGGTTAACCGAAACTATACGTCTAGCACGCGAAGCATACAACGCGATGGATCAATTAGGAAATACTAAAATGTCATTTTCTTATTTCGACGCAAAGAACCAAGCAATATTACAGGAGCAAATAACTATCTTAAAAGACAAGGACTCAACGGAAGAACAAAAGAAAGCAGCTAGGGAGCTATTAGACAAGACGTTGAAAGACCAAGAGGAAATCGTAGGACAATATAAACAAAGAAGTCAAAACGCATTACAAGCAATGGTAAAGGCGGCAATAGGACTTGACGGCGTAGATGTTTCGGCAATAGATATAGATAAAGTGTTGAGATTAGATGTATCTTCGGTAGGCGATAAACAAAAGGCACAATTAGCGAAACAGTATAAAGACTTCGTAGATGAATACGATCGTTTAAAAGCCAAATTCACAACTTACGAAACGGTGGGTTCTGGAATGAATGTGCACACGGTTACAACAACAGATACAAATGCATTGAGTAAGGCAATAAGCCCGATGTTATCGAAGTATCAGGATGCAATACAATATAACGCGATTTTAGTAAAGAAGAGTGATGAATGGTTGCAGAATTTAATAAACGTTGCAACGGCAGCAGAGGCGGCGGGACGGAATTTATCTAGTATGACGAAAGCGGCGAACCGCGCTTCACAGTCAGGAATGGGCGGGAAAACGCCAAAGGAAGAACCGAAAGAGGGCTCTATCGCTTGGTATGACACGCAAATCGCAGAGCAAAATAAAAAACTTATTGCTGAAACAGACATGCAAGCGCGTTCCGCCATTCAAGCAACAATTAATGAACTCGAATCAAAGAGGATAAGTTTAAAGTTTGTTGTAGAGCAAGAAACGTTCAAAAGTGCTCATGGTGAAATGAAAGACGGCGCTTTGTCTCTTCCGGTAAAACCAACGTATAAAGATAAAGTTCCTACTCATGGGAAAGAAGGTAAAAACTTAAAGTTGCCGAAATATGATCCGCTTTTTAAAAAAGAAGATATAGACATGAATGAAAGGTATGCCGAATCTCTATCTGCAGTTGGTAGTATTATGGGGTCTTTATCTGGAATAACCAATGAAAGTGCGGCGGCGTATCTTCAATGGGGCGCAAATGTTATATCCAGTATTGCGCAAGCTATTCCGGCTATTCAATCGTTAATAACTGCGAAACAGACCGAAGCAGTAGTTAGCGGCGTAGCTTCCGCAGCAGAAACGCCCGTTGTCGGTTGGTTATTGGCGGGAGCCGCCGTTGCTGCCGTCGTCGCTGCAATGGCTAGTATTCCTAAATTCGCAACGGGTGGTATTGTGCCTGGCACATCATTCACAGGCGATAAAGTTCCGGCTTTACTCAATTCAGGCGAGATGATTCTAAACGGATCACAGCAAAGTAATTTGTTTCAAATGCTTAATAGCGGTTTATATGGCTCCTTATCGCAAAAGATTGCACCGTCTGCAGAAAATGGAAATCAGCCCGCAAACGTAACGTTTCGCATACATGGAAGAGATTTGGAAGGAGTTTTGAGTAATCATTATAATCAGAAAAGCAAAGTAAGATGAAACTAAGATATTATTCAGAGTTTAAGAGCAGGAAAGACAAGACGTATAGAATCGAAATTCATACGGTCTTTGCAACGTATTCCGAAGAACTCACCCTAACAGATAGCCCGTTTACTGTTGAGTATGAATCGGACACTCTATACAAACCGTTGAAAATGTCTAATTCGGTAACAAGCATATTGACAGATAGAATTTTATCAGACCTATATACAGCCGAAGGGCAAAATATAGAAGTTCGTTTGTATAATAAAACCGATGATGTTTTAGAGTGGTTTGGATATATGAGTCCAAATTTATATTCGAGCGATTATATAACTCCGCTTAATATAGTGGAGATACAGGCAATCGATACTATTTCCGTTTTGGAAAATAAGAAGTACTCTTATATTAATTCTTCCGAGGTCTATTTTAAAAGTTTCAAAGATGTAATAATGCACATTCTTGATATTGCCGATCCCGGAAAGATTCTAAACAAATTGTACTTTCAAAAAACTAATAGAATCTCGAAAGATGTTTCTACTTCTTTGATAGAAGATATTTATATACATGAACGAAATTTCTTTGATGAAGCTAACGAGCCGATGAATAGTAGAGATGTTTTAGAAGAAATCTCTAAATATATCGGTATGACGTTCATTCAGTATCAGGATGCTTATTATATGATCGACTATGATTTTATCAAAAACGACGAGCTTCATTTTTTCGTTTATGATAGAATAAGCGATACATGTGAAAGTATAACAATCCCTTCCGCACTATTGAATGTGCGTAATATTGGCGTATCTGAAAGCGTGGGAAGTATATCGCTTGGTGATGTGTATAATAAAGTATCTGTTGTTGCTAATATGAATCAGATAACCAACTTATGCCCGGAATTGCTCGACGACGATAAGGATATAGTAAATCAAAACTCCGATCCCAATAAATATTATATATCTGGTAAGGATATAGACGGAAAGAATTACACCCTTCTTAATTCGTTTTTTAAATCTAATAGTAATTGGGGGTATTTGATACCGAGTTTTTCCTTTCTTGATATTCCGGCGGAAGGTGTTGAAGTGACTATCGACAACGTTAATGATATATATTCCGGTGTAGTATGGCAGAAGTACAGCGAATACACAACAGAGGACGGGGAACCGTCTTCTTTAAGTTGGAAAACCTGCGTTTCATTCTTGCAAGCGTATAATATAATTAGTGCTTCTCGAAAGACTCTTTTAACATTGAAAAACGGAGAGTATCCTTTATTCAAAGGAGGATATTTCATAATAAATATCGCTTATAGAATGTCCGGCTCTTTTCTTCCAAACGATATAATAAAAACGTCCGATGAAGTATACTCTAATACAAAATATGGCGCCGGATTTGATAATACGATGGTTCCTTGCAAATTATATATAGATGATTACTATTATGATGGTGAAGTATGGAGAAATCAAAAGTATTATACGGATCGAGTAAATCGAGGCTATTATAAAATCACACACAACTTAACTTATCGAGGGGCTACATGGTATAGATATAAGGATGCATTTGGAGATTGGAGATTTGTAAATAAGGGCGAGTCTGATTCAGCTAGCGGTGAAAAAGCTTCCGGCGGGTTCGAGGATAGAAATAAGGTTTATGCGTATAGGGAAAATGGCGAAGATATTTTTGTCGAAAAATGGTATCACGACGAATGTACGCTTAAAGATGGTTTCTATTTGGTGCATATAAACAAAGAAGGTGATAAAGTTTTCGATGATGAAAAGAGATTAACGAATACTGTTAGTTATAGATTTAATTTGTATGACTCAACGGACGGAGTCGCGATTAAACTTCCAGATGATAAAATACTATGCGGAAAGATACGCTTTGAATTAAGCACTCCGAATCATTTAGGAAAATATCCTATGTATCGAACGGATGGGGGCTGTCATCCTTGTACTGCATTTCATATATCCGATTTCACGTTTAAGTATACTAACAATAGAGTTACATACGATATATTTAATAACGCAGTTGACGACTCCGACGTAGTTTACAGCAACGTGATAAACGACAATAATGTAACAGAAATGGACGACATCGAACTATTAATCAACTCAAACGCAAAAAACATTTCTTCTTACTCAAATTGCGCTACCAAATCAGGAGATAAATTTGATTATTTAAAAACGGTATATAGTCCGTTGCACGATAAAAATGTATTGCCAGAACAAATACTAATAGACAAGTTTTATACACATTATAAAGCTCCTAAATTTAGATACAGCAATAATTTGAATCGTGGCTTTTCGATACTGTCTAGGATTTACGAAAATTCCCTCAAAAGAGAAATGATAGTAGATCAAATGAGTATTGATTACGCAAATGAAAGTTGTAACGTATCATTAATAGAAACATGATAGAAGTAGAAAATAAAAAAGTGCCTCATTCGTTTCGGAATAAGTATTTACGCAATTCCAGTTCGGTAAGTATTAGTACAACAACGCCAACGCCTATAAATGGCGGTGGCGTTGATCTTAACGTATTAAAGATGGACGATGGGCGTACATCATCCGATAACAATGTATTTTCATCTCTTCGTTCCCTATTTGAAATAAAGTCTCGTATTATTGCTCTGACCGATAATAATACGGCACTGACCGACGATAATACGTTTTCTTCTTTGCGCATAAGGCAGGAACTAGATGCGGCTATCGACTCTTTAAAAGACTCGTATCTATCCAAAACAGCACCAGACGAAACGCAATTTCTTATCAAGTTGCTAGGTGGTTTAATCGTTGACAATGGGCTAGACGTAACGAAGGGTATTTCTACGGATACGTTAACCGCAACGACGGTAACAACGCAAATACTCAACGTTCTTGATAAACTGATTGCCAAATCAGCGACTTTTTCCGGTGATATATCCTCAAATGACTACACAGAAGGCTTAATCGGTTGGTTAATCGGCAAAGACGGTCGTATAGATGCAAAATCTCTTCGTCTACGTGATTTCCTTGAAGTTCCTGAATTACGCTACAACCGCGTATCAATCGTTTCGGGTGAAGAGTGGAACGCTCCGGGCGGTGGGATTATCGGATCAGTAGACACAGAGAACGGAATTATCTATCTAAAGCTAGAACCGGGCGAAATAGCAGAAATAGAGGTAGACGATATTTGCAAAGGTATATTCAACAACTCAACCGGATTTCAAACCGCTTATTTTCGTATTACTGAAAAGATCGGTGATTCCACGTTTAAATATGCGCTTCGTTCTGGTACAACCGCACACCCTTGCAAGGCTATGCACTTCGTTTCGTATGGTAACTTCACAAACAAAGAGCGGCAAAAATCGAGCTACTCGACACAAAGCTATGTCCGTTACCTGACAGGTGTAAACGGTTGGGAGATTTCAAAGGAAATGATCGCTATGCAGTTGGGCGACTTGTCTAACTTGAAATTGTTTGGTATCGAAATGACCGGACATAGTGCGTATCTCCGCAATGTGTATATGACAGGGACTATCAAGCAATTATCTAACGATGGTATAACAGAAGTTCCCGTACCCGCTTTCAAAGGAGTATGGACGCTGGGCACATATTGGTACTATGATGAAGTTGTATGCAATGGCAGTACATGGATATGTATTGCAGACAAAACAATCCAAGAACCAACAGACAATTCTACTGATTGGCTTAAATATGTCTCTAAGGGAGAAACGGGTGTCAAGGGCGACAAAGGCGATAAGGGTGATAAGGGCGATAAGGGTGCAACCGGAGCAAAAGGCGACAAAGGTGATACAGGACCGACCGGATCGCAAGGTATTCCCGGCACATCACAGTATTTTCACGTGAAGTATTCCGCTAATGCGAACGGTAATCCGATGTCTGATACTCCGAACACTTATATCGGTACAGCGGTAACAACTAGTGCGACCGCTCCAACCGGATACGCTTCTTATAAGTGGGTACAGTTGAAAGGCTCGCAAGGTCCTAAAGGAGATCAAGGTATTGCCGGACCAACCGGAGCCAACGGACAAACTTCCTACTTACACATCAAGTACTCGGACAATGGTACGACGTTTACCGCCAACAACGGTGAAACTCCGGGCGCATACATCGGGCAATACACCGACTTCACGGCTACGGATAGCACGACGTTCTCCGCTTATACGTGGACGAAGGTGAAGGGTGACAAGGGCGACAAAGGAGATAAAGGGGATAAGGGGGATAAGGGTGAACAAGGAACACAAGGAGCAACAGGATTGCCGGGCGCTCTTATTCGTCCACGTGGTGAATGGAAAGCGAGCACGGCATATGTGAATAACTCTCAATACCGGGATACGGTCATTTATAATGGAAATACTTATTCATGTAAAATAAGTCATACATCTTCCAGTTCCTTCGACTCTACAAAATGGACTCTATTCAATGAGTTTATTAATGTCGCTACGCAGTTGTTAGTAGCTCAGAACGCAACGATTGACATATTAGGTACATCCGGTTTGTTTGTTGGCAATCTATCTAAAACGCAAGGATGGATGATGAAAGGAGCTTCGATCAAACATAATGTTACCGGGTTAGAATTGACAGCAGACGGAAAAATCAATATCGGTAAAGGGACACTTATACTTTCTGCTAATAATACTATTATTCGCGGGACTTCTGGCGGTGACATCGCTATATTTAAGGAAGTTAACGGAGTTCCGATGATTGATGCGAAAAATATAAATACGGAAAACTTGGTAGTGAAAACCGGAGCTTCAATTGGAAAGTGGAAGGTTACTGCGGACGGTCTAGCTATCAACGGACAAAATTACGCAAATATTGATTTGAATATTTCTGGTAATAAATTTCTCCGCATAAACGGACGTGGTGATACTGGGATTATGGTTATTCGTAATGATGCGGGTAGCGGTCTTTCTATCTCCACAGCGAGTAGTAGTTCCAAAGCTTTAAGTATTTTAGCTCAAAGCTATGGAATGGCTATAGATTCAACAGGAAGTCATAAGTTTTTGCAACGAGCGGGGGAGAAATGGGATGCTCCGGGTGCTCTGATCGCGGGAAGAGTTAGCGCCGGAGGATCAATCGAGAACACATGGGGTAATGGTGTTACTTCTATATCGGCATCAAGAAACAGGGGTGATGGTGGGTATACTATATATCATAACTTGGGGCATAACAATTATTACGTAATGGTTACACCGACGTGCTATTGGGATAGAGGATATACATGGGCTTCGGCTATGATATTAGAAAAAACTAATAGCTATTTTCAAGTAGATATAATCCATACAACAGCGGGATCACGTAACGTAGCTTTTGAATTTGTAATGATAGGCAGAAATAAGATTTAATTAATAATGAATATGAAAATAGACTTTAGAAAAATCGAAGTAACAGATATCGAAGGGAATAAGAGTACTTTCAATATAAGTAAGGAGTTAGGTAATACTATCTACCAGAAAACCGCCGATCTGGGCGAATTGGAGTTAGCACAGAGAATCTACAAAAACGGTGAGGTCGAATTGTCAACAGACGAAGCGGAACGCATCAAGGAATACGTGAGAACTAACTTTGTCGCAGT
>ERZ772872.4339-NODE-4339-length-9994-cov-2.193681_pt1 | contig 9994 bp, 24 predicted proteins | sample MGYA00512132_ERZ772872 | MGnify/ENA primary metagenome ERZ772872 (study PRJEB29015, sample SAMEA2737724) | human gut metagenome | biome: human gut; feature: human-associated habitat; material: faeces | place: China | collected 2012 ... | reverse complement strand
TTCTTTCAGCCCGCCTTTCCACAATTCATCCATTTCCAGTGCAAGTTTTAAAATATCCTGTCGATGAAAGATTGCAAATGGTGCTGATCTGATCGTGGATGCTCCAAAGTAATTACATCCGTTCATCCGTAGGCTCTTGGCACGTCTGCCGCCCTCGGATGCCATCAGCCCTAGATATGGCACACTATTATGTTCCTTTCCCCAATTATCACAATTCTTTTCCTTGAGATAATAGCAGCATTTTGACGATACAAGGAAGTCTGGCTTCTGGAAATCACACCCTTCATTTTCGTTCTCATATCCACCGAACAGCTTTAACCATCGTTGATTCAACTGCATTTTGGAGTTTTTCTGCCATCCGCCATATTCTCCGGTTTCTCCGGTTATGATCGCATGACGGACAGTTTTATTCTTCTCGCTCGGATTTTGCAAGAGTTCTATCTTCCCGGCAACCTCTTTTGAAATGACCGGAAACCCAAATTCCTGTATAACTCTTGCTTTTGTCCAATAAGTACCATCATCTCTTTTCAGTGGCGGCACATTGATGATTCCAAGTGCTTTATGCACTCTCTGAATGCTCTTGTCTTCCAGTGTAGATGCACTGACTCCTGGTGCGTCAATTCCACATACCTCATGCAAAAAGAGGTACAAGACTATACTGTCAAGTCCACCGACCGAAACATGGTAATTGAGCAATCTTCCGTCACATTCACTCGCAAACTCTTCTGCTCGTATTTGAGCATATTTTCTTTTATATTCATATGGCTGCTTTTCTTTCTGCATAAAAGATACTATCTTTTCGTATGCTCCGATTCGCTCCATACGTTCTTTTACTGATTCCATTTTTTCTCGGAGTAAAGAGCTCTTTCACGCTGGCCAGCAAACCTCTCACTCCTTTCAATTTATTCTTCCGGTTTTTCACATCGCACAAATTCGATCACGAAAACGTAAGGATTCGCATTCCATCCGTAGCGGTCAATGTCGGATTTCTTGATGGTGCTGTTCCAGATTTTAATAAAATGCTCTCTGGCTGTATGTATGCGATCATATTCATTCTCCGGGCTGTGGATAAACCCTCTGTTATCTATCGCTCCTTCTGCCTTTGCTCCGTCCTCGGTAATATTATTCAACCGCTCAATTCTAACATCCGTAACCTTAAGCCAGATACGTGCGGCTTCTTTCGGCATATGGATGGATGGGTACCAACGGTTTCTGGATTGATTTACTAACCTATCAAACAGCTCCCGGTCATGTATGTAAGTTAATTTTCCGCAAGTGCCGTCTTTATAGTCAAAGGCTATCATTTGATTGAATATATCCCATGCTCCAACACGCCATGTCTCTCGGACATACAGGATATCGCCCGGTTGATACGGTGCCTTTATGATACAAGGCTCATTCCTGCCGTTGTAGAGCATCAGCCCATCTCTAATATATCCAGTCCACTGTGGATTTTCTCCTGGTAAAAATCTTACCAGCCGACGAGTGCAAGTCTTCCGTCCGTCCAGAATTGCCCGAACCATTTCTGTGTTGAATAAAATCGGTTTAATTGCCATCTGATACACCTGCCTTTACAATCTCTAACAAATCATCTACCAAATTCAGGACCTCGTACATCATCATAGTGTCGTAGGATTTTGACTGCTGATCTGCTGTTTTATTTCCATACTTCGTACAGTCTTTCAGGAATGCTGTGCGTTCTTCCAACTGCTCCACAACCGCATCCACATCATAGGCGGTTGGCTGTTTATCAATAACATCCATTATGCCTAAGTCGTCCGAATAGCTACAATGTATTTCTTTTTTTAGTTTATCTGCATCAATCAGTCTCATCGTTTGCTCTCCTGTTCCATGCTTTAATTGCCATTTCTTCTGACCAACACAATCCCGTTGAAGCGCAACATCTATCACATACTATTGTGTATCTCCAATGTCTTTTTTCTGTATCTATAGTTCCCTCTGGGTCATATACATGGCTTGCTTTTCCACCACAGAACGGGCACGGCTTAAGTTCTTCCATCCCTTTTCTCCTTCCACTTTTCCAGATACTCTTCCTGCTCCCGGTCTTCATCCAGTTTGTCTGACTCATCTAATCGTGCCAGTAATGCGCTACAGATAAATGTAAAGATCAGTAACAGCGACATTACTCCGATTGCTGCAAATATTTTAATCATCATCGTTTTCTACCTCTTCCCATTTCTCACATGTATCGTCAAGGTTGCGAAAACCCGCTCGATACTCGCTGTCTCCATTGCAGCAAACGCCCTCATATTCAGCGTAATATTTACAGGCACTGCAATATTCCAGTATCATTCTTCATCGCTCCAATCAATGCGCTGACCGCAATTCTTGCAGTGCGGCATATCCCATGTTATCAGCTTTTTAACAACACCCATTCTTCCAAAAAGGTGCTTGCAATTAGGGCAAGATGCCTGTCCGTTAAATGTTTCTATCTTCTTTTCCTTCTGCTTCTCTCTTGCTTCTAACAGGCTTTTAAATGTAAATCCTTCTCTTACGCACTCATCCTCGAATTTCATGTATTCTTCCATGTTCTCCGGTGTGATGTTTCGCTCAATCATGGATTTACAGATTTCCACTGATTTCCGGCATTCTTCCAGTGTGCCGATTGCCCGATACTGCTTTAACTCTTCTATCATTGTCAGTATAGTGCCCGCCTTTTCCTCTCTGCCTTTATAAACAAGCGGGCTTACATTTGGCTCTTCTTTGGCAATATAGTCAAGAGTTGCCATTGCATGGCTTTTGATATTCTCGATAAATCTTACAGCTTTTGCTTCATTCTCCGTCATTACGACTCCTTTCAACTATCTCCATTTCACACTTCTTTACATATCCCTCTGTAAGTGGCATAGGCAAACAGAATGGTTCGCATTTACTTAGAGCATCTGTTGGAACAACCTCGTAATGCCATCCAATAACACGATCAACAACTTCCAGCGTTTCTGCATTGATTATATTAAATTCTCCAAAAACTGCTTTTACAAGGTCTTCCGCGTTTCCGTGGCACATCAGAATATCATTCTCCCAAATCAACTTTCCGTTCTTGTCCTTAAGTCCGGTGCACTGGCAGACGGTTTTATGTATAACCTCTACAATCTTATTTCCATTGCTGCTTTCCCCACTATCGACTTCATAAAACTTTTCCGGCTCATTTACGATAATTACCGTCTTTTCTCCAAGGACTGCATAAAATCCAGTTACCCACTGTTTTCTAGTCCCTATTGGTCTTGCTTTACATAAATGTCTATTCTCCATAGCCTTTCCTTTCTTGATCTTACAAATCTTCAATTTCTTCTTCAGTTGCTTCTCCGTCAATCGTTTCAGTATGATACTTCCATACAAAAGGAAATCTGTTCATCTAATGTCATCTTCACACCTCCCGAAACTTCCCAACAAACCTATCATCGCAGTAACTACACTCCTGATACAGGCAACTCGCTATATCTGTCATGTCCAGATATTTTCCAGACAGGCTGTTGATGTAGTACCTCACCCACTCAAAGACTGCCCTGATCTGCTTTGCCGAAAATTTGAACTGTGTTTTCAGGCATGCCCCAAGCAGTGAGAAATAATTACACACTGTTGCTGCCAGATATTTTCCGGCTCTCTGCATGGATGCTGGTGCCACCTTTCTCTCGATCAGTGCGAAACTCTCCCGGAACGGGACTTTGTTTGCTTCTTCCCTCACGCTAATTCCACATTTCGTTTTCATGTAGTACTCAAGCTTTTCTGTGGAGATACTCTCGTCTTCCACAGTCAACAGATACTGGTCAATGGTCTGTTCTACCCGGACGATCCGTTTATGACCAAATCCAAACTTATCATGCAGGACCTGATATGCAATCAGCCGGACATTTCTATGGGCTTCACCAATCAGCTCGTTCGTATTGCTCTCCCTTCTGGCATACTGCTGTATTCCAAGCAGCTCATCCTTGGAATAACCTAACGACTGCCTCTTCTTTTTCCCTTTACTCAATGCATTGCTCATCTTCTCTCTCCTTCACAAACCAGCGGTATGCCATTCTTCTCTGAAAAATCATAGCCATGAAATAATGCCATCGTCCTTCTCCAGTCTTCCACAAATGCTTTGCTGACTTTACTGGAATGGCTGTTCCCGCTGTTTATAACCGGATCATTAATTCTGACAAAACGGTATTTATAATCAACCGCCCGGTTCCTTGATACAGCGATGCTGACATTTTTACGGTTCAGCCTGTAGGCATCCGCGAACTCTGGTACCGTTATATCATGTGCCAGAAGCTTTCCCCTTTTATCATAAACATCATACCTGTTTTTCACTCTTCCCATGCTCCAACCTCTCTTTGTATACAAGCTGATACGGCTTTTCTTTCAGCCAGTTGCGGCTTCCTGTGTTCGGATGCTTTATCATCTCGTCATATTTCTGCTGCCGTCTCAGCTTCTTTTTCCCAATCTTTTTATTTTCCAATTCACTCACCACCTAAATTGCCGTTTAACAGTTTTCTTTCCAGATCGTCATAGTTGTACTGCCGCTGGTCGAAGTTATTGAAACTGTTTTTCTTCTTTCCCGTCCCCGAATCCGTCCGGTTCTTCTCCCTGCTCTCCCACGTCCTGATACAGGCTTTCCAGTCTTTTATCGGTTTTCCTTTTCCCTGCACCCATCCGTTTGCAGTGTAATAGTCAATAAATGACTGGGCGTTGATCCCGTTCTTTCTCTCAACACAGTAATCCGCAACCTCAATGACAGTCGGCGGGATAAATTTCTTAGTACCTTTAGGTACTTCTTTATTTAGTTTTTGTTTATGTTTATTAATAGGTTCACTTTGTGGTTCACATTGTGGTGCAATTTGTGGTTCACTTTGTGGTGCAAACTGTGGTTCATTTTTAGGATAATTTTGAACCACAAGACTATTCAGCTTATATTGCGCAGCAAGATTTCCACCACGTGATTTCCATTCAATGAAACCATCTGTCGCAAGTTTGTTTCTCGCCCTTTTTAACGCTGATGCATTTAATCCAGACCGGAGTCCAAGGACTGACGAGGCTACCGTAAACGTATCTGGCCACCCTGCTTTATTCGCTATGGACATTAACGCATGCCATAAGGCGATCACAGTGTTGGGCTGCGGGTTTAGTTCGAGCCTGTCGTAAAATGCTTTTATCTCAGCTAAATAATTCATTTTTCTTCCACCTCCCGGATCAGAACCTCTATGTGAGGATTTCTACTGTCTGCACGAAAGGTATCTGTAAATCCGGAAATATTCTGCCACCCATCATTTTCCAATACACCGCTCTTTACAAGTGCATCCTGTATCACTTTTCTTCCGAAAGACGATACATTATCAAGATCACGGCGTTTGTTTTTCTCTACCCACAAATAATCCATAATGACTTTTTTATGTATCTTTACGCCATTTAAACACTCTCTGATGGCATAAATAACGATTTTCTCATTCCGGGCTTTGAGCTGGCTTCCTTTATAACGGTTTGTTCTTTCTGCCTCTATCAAATCATTCAGATTATCCAGTCTCCCTGGAATGATTAGTAAGTATTCCAATCTCACGCCACCTTTCAAATGTCATTTTCATATCCAGCCGCTTCTTCTGGATTGTTCTGGCTCTGTGCAGCTCCTTTGCGAGATATTCATCCAGTTCTTTCTCATCCACCGGATCTCCTGGTACCGGTCTGTAATAACCATTTCCAATATTTATGATGCAGTCTCCGGAAGAGTTTGCCTTTTCGATCTCTCCCCGGAACTTCCGGTCTTCTGATGGGTTAGGAAGTCTCTGCAAAGGTTTTGCATGCCCGTAGGGAATATCATTGAGCGTCTTCATCAATCCCCTTTCCTCTCCGGGCTGTGCCCGGAGATAATCAATCAGCTTTCCATAAATCGTGATAATCTATTTCTTGCATGAATAGGTTTCTTTCTGCCGGCCGGCAAGGTGTTCCAACCTTATAACCACGACTTTCCAAAAATACTTCTGAACTCTTCTCTTGTACCATAATGAGATTCATAATATTCCTGCGCCATAGCTTTTAATTTCAGATCAATTTCTTTTGCATTTGCTCCCCTCTGCGCCCCGTTAGGATGCAGATCAGGTCTGAGTGGAATAACAAAACCATACTTTTCACTATTTTTACGGTTTGAACTGCCAAAGATATGATGTCTTTCCACCGGGTATGTTCCGGTAAAATAACAGTGATCCATATCATCCGTGAACACGCTCCAAAGCTTTTTGCTCATGTTCCCCACTCCTGTTTCATTCGTTCCAATTCATCCGGTGTAGCTGTCTCAATGCCAAGTTCCTTTGCTTCTTCAACAATCCGGTCTATAAAATGGCTCATTTCTGTAGTATCATATTCACTGGATCCTTTAATCATCAGATAAGAAACCCAAGTTTTTCCATCCTTTATAAATTCTTTAACACGCTTCCAATGACCGCCAATCAATGTCAGATCTACTTCTTTTTTCACTGTTATAGTGACATACCCAGATTCATTTTCATAAAACGCTCCGTATTTCTGCAGCATTTCCTCATAGACTTCATCCTTGCTGGAATAGATGTCTTTGCTATTGGCAATCTTTGTCATAAGCACCCATGCATAAGCATTAGCATCAAGACTTCTTTTCTGACGATACTTAACTGCCTTAATCTGCAATAAATCATCCGGTTTTAAATTCTCAATCTGCTTTGCTGCCGATGCATCAACCTCAAATGTAAGGATGATGCCTTGTCCATTGAATGTACGGCTCGCTCCGGTCAGTTTTCCTGTAGTATCCATAAACTACTCTTCTTTCTTTTTCTTATACCAGTACTTAACCTGTTCAATGATCTTAGAAGCCATTTCACTTGATAGATCTGAAGTCTTTTCAAAATGATAGCGTTCTTTCAGCGTTTTCCAGATATCATTGGATGTAACATTCTCACACATATCAGAATACGCACTTACAAAATCTGTCATTGTCCTAAGCTGTTCTACAGTTGCTGGAACAAAATCATTTTTAGGTTCTACCGTATGGCTTTCTGAATCTGGATCCTGCATCTCTTCGGTAGGAATACAGAACACTTGAAAACAAGCATATTTAAAAGCGATCGCCATTGCTTTATTCGTAGCCTTATCTCCGCTGTCCATTCCTTCGCCAATCGTTACGGCTGCGATGCTGCTCCCATCTTCTGCAAAAAAGGTGTATTTAATCTTGCAGACAGAATAAATCAGTGTCGCACCTCTGGAAGATTTTCTTTCTTCTCTGGTCTGCTCCAAGACCTCTGGAACAATAAATATATGATTATTGACCAGTGCCGGATTAATCGCATTCATCACCGCATCAATCCCACGATATTTAAAACCCTGCGTTGTATTCACATCATTTTTTCCAACCGCACCGATTTCTTCCATGCACTTTGTGATTGCCTCATATATATTCGTTTTTCTTGCTGTTTCTGCCATATTTTCCCCCTTATCTGATTCTGCTGAATGTAATGCCATTCTCTCTCATAAACGCTTCCATCAGCACGATCTGGAACGGATCAGCAATAATCTCATAAACAATTGAACCATTAACCGGCTTTGGCTCAATAAATTTTTCTTCCGGTGCAGTCTGCGCAACTGGTGATTCCTGCATCGGAGTATCAATAGCAGAACTAACCTCTGATGCCTTACGTGTTTCCTCTTCGGCTTTTCTTTTGGCTTCCTCTTCCTGTCTGCGCAAAATCTCTTCTTTCTGTTTCTGATACTGATTCATGATTTCAATAGCATCTGATAATTCTAAGGTTGCCTTGTATTTCTCAATCCCTTTATCCTCAAACTCTGATTTCATGCTGCGGATAATACCGAGATCTTTTTCTACATGATCCACTCGCTCTGCAATGGCTTCTGTAATCGCTTTCTTTGTAGTGGTGGCATTCTCCCACTTGCTGTCATAAATTCTCTGTAACGGAAGATATCCGCTCGCTTCCCCATGCTCTGCCATTATCTCTGTATAGATTTCAGAAATCAGCGATTTCTTTTCTTCCACACGCCTACGCTCAAATTCTTCCACCTGATTGTTAATAAAGATAATCGGTTCATCAATCAGCTTGTCCAGTTCTTTTACCTGATCTTCAAAATTGGTGTAAGGAATCATAAAAGATTTCTTCACTTCCAGCTTTTTATCGTTGACTGATTTTTTCAGTTTCCTGAGACTTGCAATTGTCTTTTTGGCTTCTGTTTTGGAATCCTCTGTGAAAATCATATTTTTATAAATTTCCAGTTCGGAATTAAGTTTTTCCTTAATCTCCTCAAAATTAAAACCAATAACACCATTTTTCTGCTCTACATTTACTCTGATTTCTTCCATCTTTCTTTTATCCTCTCTTCCTCTGATTCAATATCTGCCATCTCTTCACGTCTGGCTTGTTTCTCATATAATCTGTGGCGGCGTTCTCTATCCCTCTCGTACTCTTCAAGCATATCAAGGCTGTCCGGCATGCAATCACTGTACATGTCCTACCTCCATAAGTTAATCCCGATACCTGACAGTTTCGGATTTCTGGTCATCTTCTATCTTGATTTCAAGATTGTTCGACTCAAGTGAGAAGTTTCCGCAAATGTCTCCGTTCGCTTCAAACATCACGCTGCCCTTTTCCAATCCAAGGCTTTCTAATAATTCCGATAAATCTTTCAGCTCATCCATTAACTTTCCTTCATCTGTTCTGCATAACCTAGGTGCTGCCATTTATAAATTCCTCCAAACTCATCTGATAATAATCCTTACATAAAATCATGTTTTTCAATGCTTTCTCCCGCATCCGTTTCTCCTGTTCTTCCTCTTTACATTCTTCACAGAGCTTCCCTTCCCCGGGATCCAGGCTGCACCTGCAGGCTTCGCATTTTCTGTAAATCATAATTTCACTCTTTCCTAAATGTCTTTTTCGTGTTACACTAAACGCAGAAATACTTTTGTATTTCCACGGTTTAAATAGCACCAGTTCTCGCCAAAGAATTTGATGGTGCTATTTTTATGCCCTTCTGTGTTCTGCTCCACAGTCGATAAACACAATGTCTGCTTCCTCCTTTCTCCGGATCCAGTCTTTCCGGCGCTCCTGCTCCCGCTTCACTGCCAGTTTATAAATCTGCATGCCTGCCACAAACAGCGCCAGCCCAACGGCGATTCCTGCGATCAGCAGGTCATATGCTGTTCCATCTGCTTCACACATTGCTCCGAAGAGCGTCATCGTCCCGCCTGCTGCCATTAAAATGTAACTAAGCTGTTTCACCTACGCTCCTCCTATTCTGGTACGTCCTTAAATTCAAACGTGATCCTTACCCCGGCGATATCCGCTAATTTATACAGGTCTTTCAGTCTGGTCTCTTCAGGATGTAAAATCCTATCTGTAATAGTCCGCTCCGGAATCCCACTCTTTGAACTTACATCAGACGTTGACAAATTCTTCTGCCGGAATCCTCCGGCTAACAATCCTGCTACGTAGTCATAGCGCTTTTTCTCTCTGTTTTCACATAAATTTGTTTTTGGCATCCTCTCACTCTCCTTTCTAAAAAATGGCACAAATCTTTTCGAGTTGTATGTTAATATGTGTATATCAAAAATAGAAAGGAGGAAATACACATGACACATACCGCTGAAAAGTCCTTAAAATTTCTTCGCGCCAAAGCTCTAACTGGCATAAAAGACTTTAAAGACTTAGATTTAATGACTGAACTTGGTCTTTCTTATGAAATTGCCTTTAATGTCATTGCTGAGCTTGAAAAATACGGTTATATAGAAGTTGATCGTCAATATGTCAATTCACATTTCACACTGATTTAACTTCTATAAATAGTCCTGAGTAATTTTACTTGGGGCTATTTTTCTGTCCTGCTTGTTGGACTGGTGTTGTGGTATCTCCTAGTCAAGAAGTTTGTCAATTTTAACTTTTAGGATTTTTGCAACAGAATTAAGGTTTTCAACGGATGGTGTTGAATTGTTCCATTTGGAAATTGCTCCTTTACTCAACCC
>ERZ772872.4337-NODE-4337-length-9996-cov-8.794487_pt1 | contig 9996 bp, 5 predicted proteins | sample MGYA00512132_ERZ772872 | MGnify/ENA primary metagenome ERZ772872 (study PRJEB29015, sample SAMEA2737724) | human gut metagenome | biome: human gut; feature: human-associated habitat; material: faeces | place: China | collected 2012 ... | reverse complement strand
AGTTGAGTTCTTCCAAGATTTCCGGTATCGCAGGAAAGAAGAACAGTGACGGAAGCATTCAGGTGTTGGCCTATGCACGCGAAGATGCGTCCTCGTTTATCCACAAGGGGGTCATCTACAACATCGACAAGACAGCACAGGCATTGACTTCCATCACCAACAAGCTGGAAAACCAGCTCAACAACTCCATTGCCAAAGTATATGTAGGCATCGGCGGACAGTCATTGCGCACAGTAAAAAACGCGGTGAGTCGTACACTGGACGAAGAAGGCATCATCTCGCAAGAGTTGGTAGACTCTATCTGTGACGAGAACCTTGAAGTGCCGTTGGCAGACATGAGTGTACTGGATGTGGCCCCCCAAGAATACAAGATAGACAATACCCTGCAAGCCGACCCGGTGGGCGTGGCAGGCCAGCACATCATAGGACAGTTCCTCAACATCGTGGCACGCGCCTCACTCAAGAAGAACCTAGAACACAGCTTCGAGCAGGCAAAGGTAGAGATAGCCGACCTGCTTATCGCTCCGATAGCGTTGGCAAACGCCGTTTTAACGGAAAACGAAATGCGTTCGGGCTGTGCACTGGTAGACTTCGGCGCCGATACCACCACCATTTCGGTTTACAAGAACAATATTCTCCGCTACCTGAGCGTATTGCCGCTGGGTGGCAACACCATTACCCGTGACATCACGTCCCTGCAGATGGAAGAGCAGGATGCCGAAAAGCTGAAACTGCAATACGGCAACGCCCTCTACGAGGAAGAGGAAGAGAGCGAGACACCCGCCATATGTGCACTGGAAGACGGACGCGCCATTGAGCTGGCCACGCTGAACAACATCATCGGAGCACGCTCCGAAGAAATCCTTGCCAACGTATGGAACCAGTTGCAGCTCTCCGGTTATGAGGATAAGCTGTTCTCCGGAGTCGTATTCACCGGAGGCGGAGCAAACCTGAAGAATATCGAAGAAGCTTTCCGCAAGCAAAGCAAAATAGAGAAAGTAAAGACGATGCGCTTCGTGCATGATACCGTTCACGGATTCAGTGACGTACTGACCAAGGACGGTATGCAGAATACCTTGCTCGGCCTTCTTGCCGCAGGCAACGAAAACTGCTGCCTGCAGGAGGTGAAACCGGTACAACCAGCCGGCAACCCTGCGTCCACCCCCGCTGACATGTTCGGTAACGACGAAGCCCTGAAAGAACAGGAAGCCGCAGCCCGTGCCGCCAAAGCGCAACGCGAGAAAGAGGAAAAGGAGCGCAGGGAGAAAGAACGCAAAGAGCGGGAGAAGAAAGAAAAGGAGAAGAAAAAGAAAGGTCCCAGCTGGTTTGAAAAGACCTTCAACAAAATCTCCAATGAGATATTCTCGGACGATGATATGAAATAATTAAAAACTCTATAATCATGGATGATATAGCACAATTCGATTTTCCGACCGATTCACCGAAAATCATCAAAGTTATCGGTGTGGGTGGCGGTGGCGGCAATGCCGTAAACCACATGTACCGGGAAGGCATACATGATGTAACGTTCGTGCTGTGCAACACAGACAACCAGGCGTTGAAAGACTCCCCCGTTCCTGTGAAGCTGCAACTTGGCAAAGAGGGTCTGGGAGCTGGAAACCGTCCTGCCCGTGCCCGCAAGGCAGCCGAAGAGAGCATCGAAGACATCAAGGCCATGCTGAACGACGGTACTAAAATGGTATTCATCACTGCCGGAATGGGCGGTGGTACAGGTACAGGTGCAGCGCCTATCATTGCACAGACCGCCAAAGAAATGGACATCCTGACTATCGGCATCGTCACTATCCCGTTCCGCTGGGAGGGCGACAAGAAGATAGACCAAGCACTGGACGGCGTGGAGGAAATCAGCAAGCATGTAGATGCCCTGCTGGTTATCAACAACGAAAAACTGAGCGAAATATATAGCGAACTCTCCGTAGACGATGCTTTCGACAAAGCCGACGACACCCTCTCGGTAGCCGCCAAGAGCATTGCCGAAATCATTACCCTGCACGGAAAGGTCAACCTCGACTTCAACGATGTGAAAACCGTGCTGAAAGACGGCGGCGTGGCCATCATGAGTACCGGCTACGGCGAGGGAGACAACCGCGTGAGCATGGCCATCCAGAATGCCCAGCACTCTCCGTTGCTCAACAACAACGATATCTTCAACTCCAAGAAAGTGCTGCTCAACATCTCGTACAGCTCGCAATACAAATTGATGATGAGCGAAATGGACGAAGTGAAAGAGTTCATGAACCGCTTCAGCCGCGACTTTGAAACCAAGTTCGGTATGGCCGTAGACGACAAACTGGAGCAAAAAGTCAAGATTACCCTGCTTGCCACCGGCTTCGGCATCCAGGACATCCACATGAAAGAGATGGACGACCGCATCACCCAGCGTACCGCAGAAGAGCAGAAGCGCCTTGCCGAACTGGAGGAAGAGGAAGAGCAAAGACGCTCACGCCGCGAAACCTACTACGGAAAGGATGCCAACACCAAGTATCAGCGTCTGCGCCGCCGGCATATCTATATCTTCAACCCTGAAGACCTGGACAACGCCGACATCATCAGCATGGTGGAGAACTCTCCTACCTACCAGCGCGACAAGAGTACCCTGGCGGCAATCAAGGTCAAGGCGGAAGAAGCCGGCATACTCGCCACCGAAGAAGCGCAGGAAGCGGAAAGCGGCGGCAATGGCATAATCACTTTCTAAGCCGTCTGCCGTTCCGGACTTCAGCCGGAAACAGTACATTGTAAACAGTAAAACAATAAAGAACAATATGGATTTATTTGAAAGAGTCAGCGAAGACATTAAAAACGCAATGAGAGCCAAAGACAAAGTAGCTTTGGAAACCCTGAGAAACATCAAGAAAGTATTCCTCGAAGCCAAGACCGCTCCGGGAGCCAATGATACCCTGACCGATGCCGACGCCCTGAAAATCATTCAGAAGCTGACAAAGCAAGGCAAGGACGCCGCCGAAATCTACGTGCAGCAAGGCCGCCAGGACCTTGCCGATGCAGAACTGGCGCAAGTAAAGGTTATGGAAGCATACCTGCCCAAGCAGATGTCTCCCGAAGAACTGGAAGCTGCCTTGAAGGAAATCATCGCCGAAACAGGCGCTACCAGCGGTAAGGATATGGGCAAGGTAATGGGCGTAGCCAGCAAGAAACTTGCCGGGCTTGCTGAAGGACGTGCCATCTCGGCCAAAGTAAAGGAATTGCTGGGATAAGCGTTCTGCCCAACCCAATACGTACAGAGCCGTACTTCAAGCTCCCCTCCGGTTGGAGAGCAGTTTGAAGTACGGCTTTTATTGTTTCCATGCCTATGACACGCCCGTTTCCCCTGGAAGAAACGCCCGTTCCCTTTCATAGAAACGAGAATTTCCCTTTAAGGAAACTGAAATTTCCCTTAAGGGAAACGCGCGTTTCTCTACAGGAAACTCCAGGAAACACGTAAGGAAACGGAATGCCCTTTGAAACGGAGCTCAATCAAACAACTCTTTCAAGACTTCCAAAGACTTTAGTACGGGAAAATCCGGCAGATGCAAACGGTAATACTCGTTCATAATCGTCAGACAACGGGCACGCTCTATGCGGCTCATGGCAAAGAGATGCATCGTTTCGTAGTTCATGCGCATCAGCCTTGTGAGACGTGCCGCCTCTTCCGGCGCTATATAGTCGGAATGCAATTGCGGACGCAACGGGGTAAAGCAGGCATTCTGCAAATCAAAATAATCGCCGCCGTGATAATCTTCCAAGTTCGGATACAATCCGAGAAAACGCGACAAACGCATCAAAAAGACCAGATGAAAATTGGCAAAGCCACTGCCGCATTCATCCAACCAGACAATGGAATGCTGCAAATAAGCGAATAAAGGACGGTTTTCCGCCTCCTCGCGCAGCGCACGATATAAGAATTCGGACAGAAACAAAGCGATGGCAGATTTATAAGGGTCGTAAGGAATCGAAGTAAAAGGATAGAAAGACTTTGCCTCTTTCACCTTATATATAGCAGTATTCGGACGGAAATCCGCTTCCAGCTCCACCAAAGACAGAGGTTGGAACAGTACCGACTTCACCGCAGCCTTGCGCGAACGGGACACCGGAACCAGGAAAGAAGCCCGTCCGGACACCTCGGTATAGATGTCTACAATAATAGAAGTATCCTTATACTTCAAAGAATGCAATACGATTCCTTGCGTTTTCTGTAACATTTCCGTCCTTTAATCAAGTTTCAATCCGGCTAACAAAGCTACAAAAAAAGCGCGAAACTACGGAACTTAAAGAAGAGGAATAAAAAAAATGAAGCAAATACAGAAAATTTAAAACATCATTATATACCTGATTATCAATAAATAAAACCACATACAAGAGAAAACACAGAAGAATTTCTGCAAAATTTTTATCAGAAATGTTTGCCAATTCAAAAATAGTTTCTACCTTTGCAACCGCAAACGAAAGGAAAAACGGTTGCAAAGAGCGGAAACGCTCAACAAGGATGGCCCGTTCGTCTATCGGTTAGGACGCAAGATTTTCATTCTTGAAAGGGGGGTTCGATTCCCCCACGGGCTACAATTAAAAAGATAAACGAATTAAAAAAGATTAGTCGAGATGGCAAATCACAAATCATCACTGAAAAGAATCAGACAAGAAGAGACAAGAAGACTTCACAACAGATATTATGGCAAAACCATGAGAAATGCTGTTCGTAAGCTTCGTGCTACTACAGATAAAGCTGAAGCAACAGCAATGTATCCTGGTATCACAAAGATGTTGGATAAGTTGGCTAAGACTAACGTAATCCACAAGAACAAGGCTAACAACCTGAAGTCAAAGTTGGCAGTTTATATCAACAAACTCGGTTAAGCTGATAAGTTACACAAAAGATATGGGAGTCCGGACTTTTTAGTTCGGACTTTTCTGCGTTTGTATCATTTCCGGACAATACCCTCAAAACAAACAAATCCTCACGGTGCTAAAAAGCTGTAAACAGCCCAAATTTATCAAGCCGCCGGCATGATATATCAAGGATTTTCACTATTTTTGCTTTGTTATTACAATAAGAGAAATTAGATTATGACTGAAGAAGAAAAGATAAACGGCGAAAGCAATTACTCGGCCAGTAACATCCAGGTACTGGAAGGTTTAGAGGCTGTACGTAAGCGTCCTGCCATGTACATCGGCGACATTAGTTCCAAGGGACTCCATCACTTGGTTTACGAGGTTGTAGACAACTCCATCGACGAAGCGCTCGCCGGTTATTGCGACCACATCGAAGTTACCATCAACGAAGATAACTCTATCACCGTACAAGACAACGGACGCGGTATTCCGGTAGACTTTCACGAAAAAGAACAGAAATCCGCTCTCGAAGTTGTCATGACCGTGCTGCATGCCGGTGGTAAATTCGACAAGGGTTCCTACAAAGTTTCCGGTGGTTTGCACGGCGTCGGTGTATCTTGTGTAAACGCATTGTCCACGCACATGACGACGCAGGTTTTCCGCAACGGAAAAATCTACCAGCAAGAATACGAATGCGGCCATCCGCTATATTCGGTAAAGGAAGTCGGCACTACCGCAATCACCGGTACGCGCCAGCAGTTCTGGCCGGATGCTACAATCTTTACTGAAACGGTCTACAGCTACGATATTCTGGCAACCCGCATGCGCGAACTAGCCTATCTGAACGCCGGCATCAAAATTACGCTGACCGACCTCCGCGTAAAAGAAGAAGACGGAAGCTGCAAGCAAGAAGTTTTCTATTCCGTAGAGGGCTTGAAGGAGTTTGTACGCTATATAGATTCTTCCCGCGAACATCTGGTGAACGATGTCATCTACATCAACACCGAAAAGCAAGGTACTCCGGTAGAAGTAGCCATCATGTACAATACTTCCTACAACGAGAATATCCACTCTTATGTAAACAATATCAATACCATCGAAGGCGGTACGCACCTGGCCGGCTTCCGCCGTGCGTTGACCCGCACCTTGAAGAAATATGCCGAAGACAACAAGATGCTGGAAAAGGCTAAAGTAGAGATTTCTGGCGATGACTTCCGCGAAGGTCTGACCGCAGTTATCTCCATCAAGGTGGCCGAACCGCAGTTTGAAGGACAGACCAAGACAAAGCTCGGTAACAACGAGGTTATGGGAGCTGTGGACCAGGCTGTAGGCGAAGCACTCTCCTATTACCTGGAAGAGCATCCCAAAGAGGCCAAAATGATTGTAGACAAGGTGATATTGGCAGCACAGGCACGCGTGGCTGCACGCAAGGCGCGCGAGTCCGTACAACGCAAGTCACCGATGTCCGGTGGCGGCATGCCGGGCAAACTGGCCGACTGCTCCAGCAAAGACCCGGAAGAATGCGAATTGTTCCTTGTCGAGGGAGACTCCGCAGGTGGTACGGCTAAGCAAGGACGCGACCGTAACTTCCAAGCGATCCTACCGTTGCGCGGTAAGATCTTGAACGTGGAGAAAGCGATGGATCATAAGATCTTCGAAAGCGAGGAAATCCAGAACATCTATCGTGCGATGGGCGTAACCGTCGGTACGGAGGATGACCCGAAGGCGTTGAACATGGAGAAACTGCGTTACCACAAGGTGATTATCATGACCGATGCCGATGTGGACGGTAGCCACATCGCCACATTGATCTTGACCTTCTTCTTCCGCCGTATGCGTTCCTTGATCGAGAACGGATATGTGTATCTAGCGACTCCTCCCCTCTATTTGTGTAAGAAAGGTAAGGTTGAGGAATATTGCTGGACCGAGCAACAACGTCAGCAGTTCATCTTAAAATATGGAGGAGGCAACGAGAACTCGATCCATACACAACGATACAAAGGTTTGGGAGAAATGAACGACCATCAGTTGTGGGATACGACCATGAACCCGGAAAACCGTACGCTGAAACAGATCACGATCGACAGTGCTGCCGAAGCTGACCAGATATTCGCCATGCTGATGGGTGAAGATGTCGGCCCGCGCCGCGAATTCATCGAAGAAAATGCAACGTACGCAAACATCGATGCGTAAAGATTTATGATTTATAATTTATGATTTATGCACCGATAATAAATCATAAATTATAAATCATAATTCAGAAATTATAAATCATAAATCATAAATACATGAAGCTCCGTCGTCCGAATTTAGAGGCCATCTACAGGGAAGTAGATCATTATATTCCGAAAAAAGAAAATCTTCAACCTCCCCGTATAGGAATATCCGCCAATCGGAAAGACGGACTTTCCTGCATAGCAGAAACCTATGTACAGGCGGTACTGAAAGCTGGAGGTGCTCCGGTTCTGATCCCGGTCATTACGGATATCGAAGCGTTGACGGCAATAGTGAACGGGTTGGACGGGCTGGTCATGAGCGGTGGTGGCGATATCAACCCGCTTTACATGCAGGAAGAACCAATTCCCGCCTTGCAGGATGTAGATACCTACCGGGATGAATACGACCTGATACTGCTCCGCTTGGCGACCAACCGCCAGTTGCCGGTCATGGGAATATGCCGCGGCCACCAGATACTGAACGTCGCATTTGGCGGCAACGTATACCAGGATATCCATACCCAACACAATCAAAAGTTACTGAAACACAGCCAGACGCTTTCCCGCGAACAGGTTTCCCATTCCGTCACACTGAACGAAGGCCCCTCTAAGCTCCGCACCATGCTGGACAGTGAAAAAGAACTTTTGGTCAACTCTTTTCATCACCAGGCAATCAAAGAGCCGGCTCCCGAATTTATCACTACGGCGACAGCTCCCGACGGGATCAACGAAGCGATGGAGCATCCGGAAAAAGAAATATTCAGTGTCCAGTGGCACCCCGAAGCGATGGCTGCCAATGACGATGAACAGATGTTGAAACTTTTCAAGCATCATGTCGAATCGTCCCGCCTATTCAAAAAGGCCAAATACATCCACCACAGGAACGTGACGCTCGACTCCCATACCGACACTCCAATGATCTTTCCGGGTGAATTCAACATCGGGTTGAAAGAAGGCGGTAAGGTAAACCTCCCTTTCATGGAAGAGGGGCTGATTGACGCGACGATCATGGTAGCCTATATTCCGCAGGGACCGAGAGACGACGCTTCACTGCTGAAAGCAACTAGTTTCGCCATGAACCGCCTGCAGGAAATACACCGGCAAATGGAGTTGAACCGTACACGCATGTGCATCGCCTACACGCCACAGGAAGTCCACGTACTGAAAGCCGCCGGAAAGAAAGCGATCATGTTAGGCGTGGAAAACGGATATGCGATAGGCAAGGACATCGAGAATATCACCCGTTTCCGGAAAATGGGAGTTTCCTATATCACTCTCTGCCACAACGGGAGCAACGACATATGCGACTCAGCAAGAGGAGACGCGGAATGGAACGGCCTCAGTCCTTTCGGGAAAGAAGTCGTCCGCAAAATGAATGAGACAGGGGTATTGGTCGATATCTCGCATGCCGCCGAAAGTACCTTTTATGACGCACTTGAAACAAGCACCTACCCGATCATCGCCTCCCATTCTTCTGCCCGCGCGCTTTGCAACCATCCGCGCAACCTGACGGACGAACAACTGAAGGCGCTCGCCGAACAAGGTGGCGTCGCACAGATATGCCTCTACAAAGGATTCATCAACGAAGATGCCGAAAAAGCGTCCCTGAGCGATGCGATCCGTCATATCGACCATATCGTAGACCTGATCGGGATCAACCATGTCGGGATAGGTTCCGACTTTGACGGTGACGGCGAACTGATCGGCTGCCGGGCGAGCAACGAACTGATAAACATCACAATGCGTCTTCTAAAAGAAGGATATACAGAAAATGATATTGCTAAAATATGGGGAGGTAATCTGTTGCGCGTGATGAACAAAGCGCAATCCGCTCCCGATAACTCCTTATAAACGACAAGATATGACTAAACTGATTTTATTATTATTCTCCATGACCCTGTTCGCATGCGGTCAGAAAGGAACCAGCGAGACAACAGTTCCCGTAACGGAAGTGAAGAAAGCTCCAGCAACAACCGCCCCATTGTTTGATGCGGACAGTGCTTATGCTTATGTCGAAAAACAAGTATCATTCGGTTACCGTGTCCCGAACACGCCAGCTCATAAGGCTTGTGGCGACTACCTAGCATCCGAGCTGAAACGTTTCGGAGCACAAGTATACGAACAGGAAGCTACACTTACAGCTTACGATGGAACCCCATTGGAATCACGTAACATCATCGGTTCCTTCAATCCCGATAAAGACAAACGCATCCTGCTTTTCGCCCATTGGGACACGCGTCCTTATTCAGACCACGATCCCGACCCTGCCAACCATAAGAAACCGTTGGATGGGGCTGATGACGGTGCAAGCGGTGTAGGCGCCTTGTTGGAAATCGCCCGACAAATAGGAATGAAGGCTCCCGAAACAGGGGTAGACATCATCTTCTTTGATGCCGAAGACTACGGGACGCCCGAATTTGCTAAAGACAGGTACAACGACACGAGCGACACCTGGTGCCTCGGCAGTCGCTTCTGGGGGAAGAACCCACACAAACCGGGCTACAAAGCCGAATTCGGTATTCTACTCGACATGGTCGGCGCCAAAGATGCGGTCTTCTATAAAGAATATATTTCGATGAAATATGCCGCCCGTTATGTGGATGAAGTATGGGAAGCGGCCCGTAACTTAGGATACGGCAAATATTTCATCAACGCAAACGGCGGAGGCGTGACAGACGACCATGAAGCAGTCATCGAAGAAACCGGTATTCCTTGCCTGGATATCATCAACTATGATCCGAACTCGGACAAAGGTTTCCGTGACCATTGGCATACGCAGAACGACAACATGAGCAATATAGACAAAAACGTACTGAAAGCCGTCGGCCAGACAGTACTCGAAGTTGTATATAACAGATAAAAGATAGAACAGAAATGACAATCAATGAACTCCAGGACGAAGTGATCGAAGAATTCAGCGACTTCGACGATTGGA
>ERZ772872.4336-NODE-4336-length-10002-cov-3.359103_pt1 | contig 10002 bp, 7 predicted proteins | sample MGYA00512132_ERZ772872 | MGnify/ENA primary metagenome ERZ772872 (study PRJEB29015, sample SAMEA2737724) | human gut metagenome | biome: human gut; feature: human-associated habitat; material: faeces | place: China | collected 2012 ... | reverse complement strand
CCCCAAACTCTGTTTTGACGCTGTTCCATAAAAACGCCCCTTCTGCATCAGCAGAAGGGGCGTTTCCTGTGCATATTGATCCTGCGGATTACTTATAGAACTCGTTGATGTAGGCAACAACGTCCTCGCGGCAGCCGCGGAAGGGACCCGGGGTCTCCATCTTGAGGGAGACCAGAGCGGTCGCCCAGAGCAGCGCTTCCTCGACCGAGGCGTGCTGACGCTCGTTGATGTAGCCTGCGAAGGCGGTGTCGCCGCGGCCGGTGCGGCCGGACAGATTGCGCGCCTTGATCGGGCAGGTGTAAATCTTCTCGCCGTCATAAACGAGCAGCTCGGTGTTGTGGGAGATCATGACCTCCTTTGCGCCCCACTCGTGCAGCATATGTGCCGCCTTGACGCGGTCGTTTGTGCCGGTCAGGATTTCAGCCTCGGCGGCATCGGTCTTGAGGTAGTCGATGAGCGGCAGGATTTCCTTCTTGTCCGCCCAGTCGTGGAACGCCATGGTCTTGTCCGGCTCAACGTGGCGCAGCATGCACTGAACGTCAACGGCGACCTTGCCATGTTTGGCGCTCTCGCGAATAAGCTCGCCGTCGAAGTCGCCGTATACCAGACCGGCGAAGTGATACATCTTGGTCTTGATGTCCGCCATCTCGTCGAAGCGGAACGGGTCGCACTTGCCGAGCGAGGTGCAGGCGCGCTTTTCCTTGTCAGCGGTGAAATACTGGTTGCGGATGGAGCAGGTGTGCTCGGACGGCTTCCAGTACAGGTCAGCCTTGATGCCCTCGAAGCGCTCGTTTACGTCGGCCTCCTCGGGATTCAGCTTGCAGAAGATGGCAGCCTTTGCGCCGCTGCCTGCGGCCGCCCAGCCGGATGCGACGACCGCGCCGCCTACCTCGCTGCGTTCGTTGCCGAGATAATCAATGTTGTGGTCGAGCGAAACCGGGCCGACCACCAGTACGTCATATTCTTTCTCCATTTTTCTTTCCGCGCACATCGCTGTGCGCACTCCTTTCTCAAAGATGTTGCAGGGCGCAGAGTACCCCACAGGTCCTCAAATAGGTCTTTGCAACTTTACACAGTCATTTTACCATAAATCGCCGCAAAACACAATAAAATATTTGTGAAATCTGCAACGAAAACGTGTGCATTTCAACTTTTTCAAAAAAATTTACATGGAGAGCACCCGCAGCACCGTGGCACCCGCTTGCACAGCGGCGCGAAATATGATATGCTTAGATACATTCTAAGAGGCAGAAGTTCAGGAGAGTGCCCGAAAACGGCGCAAAGCCGCGCGGCACAGGAGGGAGAGTTACAAATGGTTCAATATATGGAATGGCTCAAGGCGTTCCTGTTCGGTATCGTGGAGGGCATCACGGAATGGCTGCCGATCAGCAGCACGGGCCATATGATACTGCTCAACGAATTTGTCAAGCTGGACGTTTCGGACGCATTCTATAAAATGTTCGAGGTCGTGATTCAGCTCGGCGCGATCCTTGCGGTCGTCGTGCTGTTCTGGAACCAGATCTGGCCGCTCAAGCGCAATCACGGCCGTCACGGCGGCGCGTCCGTCACGATCGACCGCGATATTATCCGTCTGTGGTGCAAGATCGTTGTCGCCTGCATTCCGGCGGCGGTCGTCGGCCTCAAGTGGAACGATCTGTTTGAGGAGCTGTTTTACAACTATCAGTCGGTCGCTGTCGCGCTGATCGTGTTCGGCGTTGCATTCATTGCCGTCGAGACCGCGCATAAAGACAAGCCGGCGAAGATCAATTCGCTGAACGAGCTGACCTACCCGACCGTTCTCATGATCGGTATGTTCCAGCTGATCGCCGCGATCTTCCCGGGCACCTCGCGCTCCGGCTCGACCATCGTCGGCGCGCTGCTGCTCGGCGTGTCGCGCACGGTGGCGGCGGAATTCACGTTCTTCCTCGCCATTCCGGTCATGTTCGGCGCGAGCCTGCTCAAGCTGGTCAAGTTCGGCCTGGTATTCACGCAGACCGAGCTGATCATCCTCGCGATCGGCATGGTAACGGCATTTGTATCGTCCATGCTCATCATCCGGATGCTGATGGCGTTCGTCAAGAAGCACGATTTCAAGGTGTTCGGCTGGTATCGTATCATTCTCGGCATTGCCGTGCTCGCGTACTTCATGCTCGCGCGATAAACGAAAACAGTCAGTTTCGCGACAGTTTCAAAATTCCTGCACCGCCTGTTATGGTGCAGGAATTTTTTATGCCGTTTTACAGGTTTTTGATGTCGGAAACGATGAGCTCCGGGGTCAGATGGTTTTCCCTTGCCACTTCTTCCGGGTCGTAGCGGTCAAGGAAGGCCTTTTTGACGCCGTAGTTCAGCACCCTGACGTCAGATGCGCCGTAGAAACGCGCGATCTTTTCGCCGAAGCCGCCTTCAAGCTGACCGTCCTCGAGCGTGATGACGACATCATGGTCGGCGGCGAGCTCGCGCAGCAGCTTTTCGTCCAGACCGGTGATGAAGCGCGGATTGATAACGGTCGCGTCGATGGCGGCTTCTTTTTTGAGCAGCGCCGCCGTCTGTTCCGCGAGGGCGAAGAACGAGCCGAGGCCGAGGACAGCAACCCTTGTGCCGCGGTGGGTGACATGATAGGTGTTCAGACGGCTGAAATCCTTCTCGACCGGCTGTGCGGACGGCGTGAGCGGTCCAACCGGCATACGGATCGCGACCGGATACTCGTTCTGCTCGATGCTCCAGTCAAGCATGGCAAGATATTCGTCCCTGTTCGTCGGTGCGAGGTAAACGAGATTCGGAATGTTGGACATCATCGGGATGTCGTAGATACCGAGGTGGGTCACGTCGTTCATGCCGTAGATCGACGCCCACGCAACGATGATGGTCGCCGGGCTGCTGTTGATGCATAGATCCTGCGAAAGCTGGTCGTAGGTGCGCTGGATAAAGGTGGAGTATACGCCGTAGACCGGCCTGCCGCCGGCTGCCGCGATGCCGGACGCGAGCGCGACTGCGTTTTCCTCCGCGATGCCGACGTCGATGAATTGACGGCCGGCGAGCCTGCGCTTGTCCTCGGTGAAGCCGAGAACGGTCGGCGTGCCCGAGGTGATCATGCACACAGAGGAGTCAGCCTGCATCTTTTTCATCATAAAGTCGGCCGTAAGGCTCTCCCAGCTTTCGCCCTCTGTGCTCATGAGCGGCTGGAAGGTCTCCCTGTCGAACGGAGCGCAGTAGTGCCACTCCTCCTTGTGCGCCTCGGCGGGCGCGAAGCCCTTGCCTTTTTCGGTGACGAGGTGCACAACGACCGGATGGTCGATGTCCCTGACCGCCTGCAAAGCCTCGATGACCGACGGCAGGTCATTGCCGTCCGCGACGAAGCGGTAGTCCAGACCCATCGCGCGGAACAGGTTGCAGTCCGCCCGGCCGCCGGTCTCGCGCAGCAGACGCAGGTTGCCGTAAATGCCGCCATGGTTCTCCGCGATGGACATATCGTTGTCGTTTACGAGGATAATGAAGCTGCCGCCGAGCTCAGCTGCGTAATCGAGCGCCTCGAGCGCTTCGCCGCCGGAGAGCGAGCCGTCACCGATGACAGCGATGACATTGCCGCCTTCGCCCTTGAGGTCGCGGCCCTTCGCCAGACCGCAGGCAAGGCTGACCGAGGTCGAGGTGTGGCCGACGGTGAAATGGTCGTGCTCGCTCTCGTGCGGATTGCTGTAGCCGGAGACGTCGTCGTAGTGTGTGGGGTCGAGAAAAGCCTCGGCTCTGCCGGTCAGCATCTTGTGCGGATAGGTCTGATGCGATACGTCGAATACGATTTTATCCTTCGGAGACTCGAAAACATAGTGCAGAGCAACGGTCGCCTCGACGAAGCCGAAGTTCGGGCCGCAGTGGCCGCCGTGGCGGCTGAGCTTTTCGACGAGTGCGCCGCGAATTTCGCCGCACAGCGCCTTCAACTCATCGAGCGAGAGCTTTTTAACGTCTGAGGGGCTGCTGATGTGTTCCAGGTACATAGAGAAATTCCTCCTGCAAATTTTTTTTACCATGACAATGGTATCACCTGGAGTGAACTTCAAGTCAAGAGGAAATTCAAAAATTTTATCCACAGAGCAAAACCGCATCAAGGAACAGGCGCGATTTGCGGGTAAATTTTTCTTGCAATTTCGGTACAGGGTGGTATAATCCATATAAATATACTAACACGATATGAATAGTGGGAAAATAATTGCGCGGCGGCTGACGCAGAAGGAGAGCACCCCTTATGAAGGAAAAAATACGATGCGGTGAGACACATTACGGAGACAGCCCGTACCGGTCGGATGTGCACGGTATCCTGCTGCACGGCAGACGCGGACGGCTGCTGTCCGTGCTGTATACGGCAGGCGGCGAAGGACTGCATCCCGCCGTGCTGCGCTGCACGGCATTCCCGGCTGCGAAAAGAATATCGACCTTGCGCAGGATCTGCGCCGGGCCTTGCGGCAAAGCCGGTGCTGTGTCTCGGCGGCTCGCTCGACATCTACACGCCGCCCGAGCAGCACTGTGAGCCGCTTCGCCGGGCCGTCGAGCGGGCGGGCGGTACGCAGTTTCGGAGCGTGCGCTGGCCGACCGACCATTTTCTGTCGGATTACCGGCTGAAAACCTCGGAAACCGTGCTCGAATTTCTGAAAAGCTGAACGATCTCAGGCATTCCGCTGCTCTCGGCATGGCGGAATGCCTTTTTTGCGTCTTGCAACGAAAATTGAAAAAGAATATAATTATACTGGAAATAAATCACGATCAGAAAGAAGGACTATCACAAATGCCAATCGGAGTATTGACCAACTGCGCATCGGTGCTGGCGGGGGGCGTAATCGGCTCAGCGCTTGGGCACATCCTGCCCGCAAGCCTCAAGGAGCATCTGCCGACCATGTTCGGCCTGTGCTCGATCGCCATCGGCATCAATTCCATCATCAAGGCCTCAGCGATGACGCCGGTGGTGCTGGCGCTGCTCGTCGGCTTCACCATCGGTCATCTGCTGCATCTTGAACAGTGGACGAGCCGGTTTTTTCATAAGCTGGTGAAGGCGATGCACCTCGGCGGAGACGGCATCGACATGGAGTTCTACATCACGGCGGTCGCGCTGTTCTGCTGCTCGGGCTTCGGCTGGTACAGCACGCTGACCGAGGGGATCGCAGGCGACCCGTCGCTGCTGTTCTCCAAGGCAGTCCTCGACGGCTTCACGGCGCTCATCTTTGCTTCGACGCTCGGAAAATCCATCTGCGCCATTCCGTTGCCGCAGTGCGTCATCCTGCTGTGCGTGTTCGGCGCAGGGCGGCTGCTGGCCGGCGTGCTGACGCCGACCATGTTCGCGGATCTTTCCGCCTGCGGCGGCGTGCTGACCATGGCGGCGGGCTTTCGCGTCTCCAAAATCAAATCCGTGCCGCTCGTCGATCTGATGCCGGCGCTCCTTCTCGTCATGCCGTTCAGTCTGCTCTGGACGATGGTGATGGGATAAGAAAACGATGGGCAGCACCACAGGCTCTACCGCGCGGTGCTGCCCATATGGTTTGAAAGGAAGAAACTGAAAAATGAAGCTCATTCATCTTTCTGATCTGCATCTCGGCAAGCGAGTCAACGAATGCTCGATGCTGGAGGATCAGCAGTATATTTTAGGCGAAATCCTGCGTATTATCGATAGCGAAGCGCCGGATGCAGTGCTCATCGCAGGCGACGTTTACGATAAATCCGTCCCGTCGGCGGAGGCAGTGACGCTGCTCGATGATTTTCTGGTGCAGCTTGCCTCGCGCCGCGTGCAGACCTGTCTCATCAGCGGAAACCATGACTCGGCAGAGCGCCTGTCGTTCGGCGGACGGCTGATGGACGCGGCCGGCATCCATATCGCGCCGGTCTACGACGGCTCTCTGGCGCCGCTGACGCTGTCAGACGAGCACGGCCCGGTGGATATTTATCTGCTGCCGTTCCTCAAGCCGGTGCAGGTGCGGCGTTTTTTCCCGGACGAGGACATCGAAAGCTATACGGACGCGATGGCGGCGGTGCTCCGCGCGGCGAACGTGGACACGGCGCGCCGCAATGTGCTGGTCGCGCACCAGTTCGTCACGGGCGCGGTGCCCTGCGAGTCCGAGGAGCTTTCGGTCGGCGGCACGGACAATGTGGCGGTCTGCGTGTTCGACGATTTCGATTACGTCGCACTCGGTCACATCCACGGCCCGCAGAAGGTCGGCCGCGAGACCGTGCGCTACTGCGGCACGCCGCTCAAGTATTCCTTCTCGGAGGTCGGCCACAAAAAATCCGTCACCGTGGTGGAGATGGGAGAGAAGGGCAGCGTCGGCATCCGCACGGTGCCGCTCGTGCCGCGGCGCGATATGTCTGAGCTGCGCGGCACGTATAACACGCTCATGCTGCGCGAGAATTACGAGGGAAAGCCGCTCCGGAACGATTATCTGCACATCACGCTCACCGATGAAGAGGATATTCCGAACGCCGTCAGCAATCTGCGCGTGGTCTACCCGAATCTGATGCGGCTCGACTACGACAATGCGCGCACCCGTGCAGGCGGCGTCATCGAGGGCGCGGACAGGGCAGAGCAGAAGCCACCGCTCACCCTGTTCGGTGAATTCTACGAGAGCCAGAACGGAACGCCGATGAGCGAGGAGCAGCAGGCGTTCGCAGACAAGCTGATCGCGAGCATCTGGGAGGAAGAAAAATGAGACCGCTGAAACTTACGCTGTCCGCATTCGGCCCGTATGCCGGACACACCGAGATCGATCTGGAAAAGCTGGGTGAGAAGGGTCTGTACCTGATCACCGGCGATACGGGCGCAGGCAAGACCACGATCTTCGACGCGATCACCTATGCGCTGTACGACGCGCCGAGCGGCACGAACCGCGATACGTCCATGTTCCGCTCCAAGTATGCGTCTCCCGAAACGCCGACCTTCGTCGAAATGACATTTTCCTGCGGCGGAAAGGTCTACACCGTCAAGCGAAACCCGGAATATGAGCGTCCGGCCAGACGCGGCAGCAAAATGACAAGGCAGAGAGCCGAGGCGGAGCTGCATCTGCCGGACGGCAGCGGCGTGCTCGACAAGCCGAAAGAGGTCAACGCAGCCCTCGTGCGGATCATCGGCCTCGACCGCAGCCAGTTTTCGCAGATCGCCATGATCGCGCAGGGCGAATTTCTCAAGCTGCTGACAGCGGAAACAAAGGACCGGCAGGAGATATTCCGCAAGATCTTCAAGACGAACTGCTACGAGGTGTTGCAAAACCGCCTGAAGGACAGCACGAACACGCTTTACCGAAAATGTGAGGCGGCGCGCGCGAGCGTACAGCAGTATATCGGCGGCATCGTCTGCGCGGAGGGTGATATGCTCCGCGAAAAGGCCCAGCAGGCGAAGGAGGGGAAGCTCCCGTTTGCGGAGACCGTGGAGCTGCTCGAAACGCTCATTGACCGCGACGAAGCGGAGGATGCGGCCTGCGCACGGCAGTTTGAGGTGCTGGAGGAGAAGATCGGTGCGGTCAATGCGCGGCTTATCAAGGCGGACGAGCGGGGAAAGATGCGCGAAGCACTCGAGGCAAATCGGAAACAGCAGGAGGTGCAGCGCGGGAAGGCCGAACAGGCGAAAGCGGCGCTTGCCGCCGAGCAGGCGAAGCAGCCGCAGCAGGAGGCGCGTCAGCGCGCGCTTGCCGACCTCGAAAACGAGCTGCCGCACTATGCTGAGCTTGAAAACGCGGAAAAGAAACGCCTCAGCCTCGCTTCTGACATTGAGACGAAACGCCGCGCGCTCGTACAGCAGGAGCGCACGCATCAGGCGCAGAGCGCGGAGCTTGCAGCATGGAAGCAGGAGCATGAGAGCCTTGCGAGTGCTGCGGCTGACCGAGAGCGTCTGCTTGGCGAAAGGGGCCGCAGGCTCGACCGCCAAACCGTGCTCAAGGCGCTGGCGGAGGATGTCGAGGCGCAGCGGCGCGGCGAGAGGGAGATTGCGGACGCGGAAAAACAGCTTGCAGTCCGAAAGCAGCGGCAGGAAGCGCTTGCCTCGGAGCTTGCCGCGCAGACCGAAACGCTGAAGGCAGACCGCGAAGCGTGGGAGCAGGGCGCGGGACTGGACGCAGAGCGCGAAAAACTGCGCGCACAGCAGGCCAAAACGCAGGAGCGTGAAGCTGAACTGCGCACACTGAACGCGCTGCTGCGCGAGTGCCGGACGGCGGAGCAGGCGGTGCTTGCCTCGCAGCAGGCTTATCTGCGTGCGCAGGACGCGGCGGAGCAGACGGACGCAGCATACGGCGAGAGCCGCCGCGCTTTCTTTGACGCGCAGGCCGGTATTCTCGCGCGCGAGCTTGCGGAGGGCGTGCCGTGCCCGGTGTGCGGTTCGGTGCACCATCCGGCACCGGCGCAGGCGCCCGGCCACGCCCCGAGCGAGGGGCAGCTTCGCGAAGCGGAGCAGGCACGCGATGCGGCACAGCAGAGGGCGCACGCGAAAAGCCTGGACGCAGGCGCGAAAAACGCCGCCTTCACGGAGAAAAAGCAGCAGCTGATCGCGCAGATGCAGCCGTTTGCGGAGCAGCCGGCCTATGAAAATGCAGAGGCGCAGCTGGGTGTATGCGAGGAGAAGGCGCGGCAGGAGGGTGCAGATGCCGCACGGCAGCTTTCCGCTCTGGACGCGCAGCTTGCCGCACGCGAAGCACTGGGGCACAGCATGGAGACACAGCAGAAGGCACTGGAGCGGCTTGCCGCCGAGCAGGAGAAGCAGCGCTCTGCGGCTTCGGCGGCAGAAAACCTGCTGAGCCGTCTGCGCGGTCAGCAGGAGCAGCTTGCAGAACGGCTCTGTTCGGCGTCCCCGGGGCGGTCGCTTTCCTTGTTTTGCAGGAACATCACGCTGCCGCATACATCGCCGCCGAGCGGGCGGAGACAGAGCAGGCGCTCGCGGCGCTGGAGGCGCAGCTGGCATCACTCGATGCAGGCATTGTACGCAGGAAAACGCTCGCCCGGCTCATCCCGCAGCGCGAAAGCGAACTGCGCGGACAGGAGCAGACGATGAATGCTGGACGGGAGGAGCTGGCGCGGACGGAAAGCCGCGAAGGCGCACTCGGAGAGCAGAACGCAAGACTGCGCGATGGGCTGTCGTTCTCGTCGGCGGCCGCGGCGGAAAAGCAGCGGCAGACGCTGGCAGCGGAGATGAATGCGGCGGCTGCTGCGCGGAAGGCGGCGGAGGAGCGGTTCGAGGCCTGCTGCAAGGAGCAGATCGCGCTGGAAGCCGGCGCAAAACAGCTGGAGGCGCAGCTTGCGGGCGGTGAGGAGATCGACGAAGAGGCGCAGCGGCAGCAGGGCAATGCACTGGCAGTCGAGCGGCTTTCCCTGCTCGAGCGGCAGCGCACGCTCCACAGCCGGGCGAACACCAATAAGACTGCACTTGCGAGCGTGCGGAACAAGTCGGACGAGCTGGAACGGCTGGAACGGGAGTATAGCTGGCTGAGCATGCTGTCGCAGACGGCGAACGGCACACTTTCCGGAAAAGACAAGATCACGCTCGAAACCTATATCCAGATGACCTTCTTTGATCGTATCCTTCAGCGTGCAAACGGACGTCTGCTCGTCATGTCGGGCGGTCAGTACGAGCTCAAGCGCCGCAGCATATCGGACAACAGGCAGTCCAAGACCGGTCTGGAGCTTGATGTCATCGACCACTACAACGGCTCGGAGCGCAGCGTCAAGTCGCTCTCGGGCGGCGAGTCGTTCAAGGCCTCGCTGTCGCTCGCGCTCGGCCTTTCGGATGAGGTGCAGTCCGCGGCGGCGGCCGGAATCCGTCTGGATACGATGTTCGTCGACGAGGGCTTCGGCTCGCTCGATGAGGAGTCGCTCGCGCAGGCCATCCATGCACTCAGCAGCCTTGCCGAGGGAAAACGGCTGGTCGGCATCATCTCGCACGTGGGAGAGCTCCGCGAGAAGATCGACCGTCAGATAGTCATCACCAAGGATAAAAACGGCAGCGGCAGCAGCGTGAGAATTATAGTATAAAAATCAGGTTTACAT
>ERZ772872.4333-NODE-4333-length-10014-cov-6.494427_pt1 | contig 10014 bp, 8 predicted proteins | sample MGYA00512132_ERZ772872 | MGnify/ENA primary metagenome ERZ772872 (study PRJEB29015, sample SAMEA2737724) | human gut metagenome | biome: human gut; feature: human-associated habitat; material: faeces | place: China | collected 2012 ... | reverse complement strand
GCATTTTTAAGCATTAGATGCCACTTCCCGATGTCGTATCGGGTCTACTCCTAAGGAAATGTTGTCCGTTCGATTTTGCTTTAATTCTTAGTTTTGTTCGGCATCGCAAACCTGCTCGATGTTTTCGTAATCAATATCTCCAACCACAAAACGGGCTTTGATAAGAATCTTTTCAATAGATGCACAAAGCCTTTCTGTGAAATTGACATAGGTAGTTAAGTCTTCATTCGCAAACCTTACGGCCTGATTCATAGAACGTTCAATGCCGACAATGCCTTGCATCGTAGTTCGAAGCCCGCTAATAGATTCTGCGCTTCCAGCGGCAGCAGTTTTCATGTCATACAGCGACTTAAGATATTTAATGAGTCCATCTCGGTTCTCGGTTCTATTCGAGAACGGGTTTTCGAGCAAACCTATTGAATTCTTCTCGATTTCGTCCCATAACTCTGACATGTTTTTGTTATGCCCCCTGAGTTTTGAACTAAATGTCTCGATGTGTTTTGCTGCCTTTTTAGTTTCTTTTCTGACAAACGCAGCAGTACTATTACCACCGTTTTTATTGACACGATCAATTTCGGAAGAGCTTCTTGATACGCCATCATTCATTTCCTGCATCTCACAGGTCATTTCATTGATAGTTGATGTCAACTTTTCCGCGTTTGCTTCAATGTCTGCCAAAAAGTCAATAAACCCCTTGTCAGACTCATCGCATAACTCAACAGCTTCCTTTTCAGCAAACCACGAAACCCCTCTAATCCCTGCTGACTCGAGAAAATCTTTTACGGGATTCCCATAGATAACAGAATTATCAACCGCTCCGTTTAGGTTGATTTTCAAATAATCAAGCAACTCAGCGAACTTTTTAAAGTGAGTGCTATAGTCTTTAGCTCTATACTGCTTTAAGTCAAACGGAAGCGTAGATAATTCGTCCTGTGTTATCGTAATGGTTTTTTTATTGAATGAGTGTGCCAATCCTAATTCATACATCACATTAGGATTAAGCCCCGTTAAGTCCGCAATAACGACATCTGCTTCATAAATAGGTTGAACAATATCTTTAAGAATGTTCTGCTGATTTCCTTCATCCGCTGCGTTGGTGAATTCAAAAGAGTCAGCAAACTGCATTTTTAGCATTTCGTAGACCTCAAAAAACTGATCCTGAAATGGCATAATTACAAACACTTTTTTCTTTTCCATGTTATTCCTCCGGTACGAATTCCATAATATCCTCAATTGTGCAATCCAGCGCCGCGCAGATTTTGCCCAGAACTTCGGTGGAGACGTCCTTGCTCTGGGTGAGTTTGCTCAGGGCATAGTGCGTGATCCCGGCTTTGCGCTCCAGATCGACTTTCTTCATATCCTTATCGATGAGCAGTTTCCAAAGTCTTTTATAACTAACGGCCATTTTGCACCCTCCTTGGTCAAACGCTTATAAAGATACAAAATAATTATAACACAACTGATCTGGAAATTCTACTATTTTTGACGATTTTCGTGATGAAATCTTTTCATTTTCGCTGGGTTCTTATGGCCAGACAACCGTCTTGATTCTTCATCCATACGCCATTTGGAATGTTTACAGCATTCGTGGCAAGCAAGGTGGCTTGGCGCCACTTTTCGCTTGTTGGGGAAAGCTCCCCAAACCCCTCTGAACGATTTTTGCAAAATCGGCTGCGCACCGTTCCGGCGCTTTTCTGAAAATGACACCATTCGTAACACACCCGCAACCACCGGTCAAGGCATCGGCTTCGCCTCGCATTCTGCGGACTTGGCAGATGTTCGCGGGCGTGTTTTTGAGCAGTCAAGAGGAGCAAAGCTCCTCTATTTCTATCGAGTATAGAATGTATATATTATGTTAATTCGTGATTGACATGATGGTGGTTTCCAGGTATAATATCCTCACAAGGATTGGAGGGGACATGATGAAAATCATCGGAGACAGACTGAAAGCATTGAGAGCAAGCGTGCAGTTCTCTCAAACGAAAATCGCAAAAATGTTCGGCACGGCACAGTCCAGCATTTTCAAATATGAGTCCGGCGTCTCTACCGTTCCCGCCGAGATCATGCTGAAATACGCGGATTACTTCGATGTATCCATGGATTTTCTGTATGGAAGAACAGACGATCCCCACGGAATGTACTATGCCTGTAAGACACCGGAGGTCGAAAAGTCTTATCCGGAAATGGACAGGTTTATCGAGATGTGCTTCGACCCCGGTTCTGCCATGAACGAGCGATTGAAGGAGACGCTTAAAAAAATGATGCTGGAGGAGAAAGAATGAAAGCCGTGATCTATGCCCGCTATTCCTCGGACAGCCAGCGAGAGGAATCCATCGAAGGGCAGCTCCGCGAGTGTGCCGCCTTTGCCGAGAAAAACGGAATCACGGTATTGCGGCATTACATCGACCGCGCGTATTCTGCAAAGACCGACAACCGCCCGGAGTTCCAGAACATGATAAAGGACAGCGGCAAGCGGCTGTTTGACATAGTGATCGTCTGGAAGCTGGACAGATTCGCACGAAACCGCTATGACAGCGCCCGGTACAAGGCCACGCTTAAAAAGAACGGCGTGAAGGTGGTATCCGCCACCGAGATTATTTCAGAGGGCGCGGAGGGCATCATTCTCGAATCCGTCCTCGAAGGCTATGCGGAATACTACTCCGCCGACCTTTCCGAAAAGGTCATCCGGGGCATGACGGACAATGCTCTGAAATGCAAATTTAACGGCGGCAGTCTGCCTATTGGTTATGTAATCGATGACGAGCAGCATTTTCAAATCGATCCGCTGACAGCACCATTTGTTTTGGAGGCTTTCAAGCGGTATGACGGCGGCGCGACTATGAAGGAAGTGCGGGATGTGCTCAACGCAAAAGGTGTTACCAACCAGCGAGGAGGCGAGCTGACCTTCAATTCCATACAGCACATGCTGAACAACCGCCGCTATATGGGCGAGTTCAGTTACCGTGATGTGGTAATCCCTGACGGCATACCCGCCATTGTACCGCAAGACCTCTTTGACCGGGTGCAGGAGAAGCTGGCGAAGAACAAAAAGGCCCCGGCGCGTCACAAGGCCGAGGACGATTATCTGCTGACCACCAAGCTGTTCTGCGGCTACTGCGGGGCCTATCTCTGCGGCGAGAGCGGCACGAGCCGCACGGGAAAGGTGCATCACTACTACAAGTGCGTTTCCGTCAAAAAGAAGCGCACCGAGTGCCACAAGAGGCCCGTCAGGAAAGAATGGATCGAGGATTTGGTGGTCGGTGAAACCATGAAAATGGTCATGGACGACAAAGCAATCGAGGCCATCGTATCTATGCTCATGGACTTGCAGGACAGGGACAATGTGAACGTGCCGCTTTATGAGCAACAGATCCGTGAAGCGGACACAGCCATCAGCAATCTGCTCAACGCCATCCAGCAGGGCATCCTGACGCGCTCCACAAAGGGGCGGCTGGAGGAGCTGGAAAACCGCCGCGACGAGCTGGAAGCAAAACTTGCCTGCGAAAAGCTGGCAAAGCCCAAGGTCAGCGCGGAGTTTATGACCTTCTGGCTTCACCGCTTCCGCAAGCTGGACGTGCGGCAACAGAGCCACCGCAAGATGCTCATTGACACCTTCATCAATGCGATTTTCCTGTACGATGATAAAATGGTGATCACCTTCAACTACAAGGAGGGCACGAAAGCCATCACTTTCGCGGAATTGCAGGAAGCTATCAGCAACAAAAACGGTTCGGATTTGGATTGCCTTGCTGCACCACGTCGGAGCAAGCTCTATATCGCTTGCTCCGACTTATTTTATAAGTCAGAGCGCGCTCATGCCGCTGCGGGTCCGCAGCGGCTTTTTTGACGCGGCGGGGCCGACGGGCGGTGTGGGCCGACGGGCGGGGGATTGAGTACGGAGGCGGAATGTGGTATAATAGGCGGAAAAACCGGCCCGGACACGGGCAAGGGGGTGACGGACGCCGTGCTTTCGCTATATCTGACCGCGCTGGAAAGCGACGGGGACAAGAAACAGTTCCGGGAGCTGTACCGCCGGTATCACCGGGTGATGGAGCGGACGGCCCTGGCCGTGCTGCATGACCCCCACGACTCGGAGGAGGCCGTGCAGGAGGCGTTTCTGCGGGTGATTGAAAATTTTTCAAAAATTTATGAAATTCCTTGTAAGGATTTGGGGGGCTGGCTCGTTATTATAGTGAGGAACGAGGCCATCACCATTCTGCGCAGGCGGCGCTGCCACCTGCCGCTGGAGGAGGGCTGGGCGGATTTTGCCGGGCAAAGCCGGGATCTGCCGGCGTATTCGTCCATGGTGCAGCTGTTTGCCCGGCTGCCGGACACCTATCGAGCGGTGCTGGAGATGAAGCTGGTGCTGGGCTGGTCCACGGCGGAGATCGCCCGGCGGCTGGGCCTGACGGAGAGCGCCGTGAACACCCGGCTGTCCCGGGGGCGGGCGCTGCTGCGGAAAATTTTTGAGGAGGAGGGGATCGAACCATGACCGATCAGGAACTGGACCGGATGCTGCGCCGGGCGCTGCTGGACGCGGCGGACCAGGAGGCGCAGACGCCGCCGGAGACGGAAGTGCCGCTGTCCGAGGGGCACCGCCGCCGTATGCGGGAGATGCTGCGGGACCCGCTGCTGTGGTTCCGGCTGCGAAACCCCTACCCCTGGCGCACCGTGGCCCGGCGGGCGGCGGTGGTGCTGCTGATGCTGTCGCTGTCGGCGGCCATGGTGCTGGCCGTCAGCCCCAAGGCCCGGGCGGATATCGTCCGCTGGACCATGCAGCAGGATGGCCGCCGGGTGGAGTTCCGCTATCATGGCGACGGCCCCGCCCAGGCTCTGCCCCAATACCGGATCGCCGCCCTGCCGGAGGGCTATACGGAAACGGAGCGGGCGGCATCGTATGCCGCAGGAGATGTGAAATATACAAACGCCGATGGAGATATGATCCTTCTCAGCTATCTGTACATGAGCGATGGCGTGGTCAGCGGTTTTGAGCTGGACAATGGCGACACCATGACGGACACGCAGGTGAATGGCATACCCGCCACGCTGATCGTCTCGTCGATGGAGGGCAATTTCTCGTCTGTCACCTGGAGAGACACTGCCAGCAATATCGAGTTTACCGTTGCGGCGGTTGCCGATGAATCCGTCATAATTGCCATGGCAGAGAGTGTTTCTTTGTGCAATTCCACAAATTGAAAATTTTGCCGATTTTTGTTGTAAGATTCTGGGGGCCTGCTTCGTTAATATAGCAGAAAGGCGCAGATGAATCTGATACGCGCCCGAAAGGAGCGACCCGCCATGAAAAAATGCAGCAAGACCCTTCTGGGCCTGGCCCTGGCGGCGGCCATGTCCCTGTCCCTGATCGTCCCCGCTTCCGCCGTCTATTGTCCCCACGACTATTACGCATCCACCGCCGTCTGGTACACGGACGACGGCCCCCGGCTGCAGACCCGGCACTGGCAGATGACCATCCGGTGTCATAACTGCGGCTACGCAGACGCCGAGAAGGAACACACGTTCCCGGTCCGGCTGGAGCTGCCGGAGGGCTGTTCTGTTCTGGTGTGCCGCAATCTGCGGGTGATCGGCTCCGTCCCGGTGGCGGAATAAGCCCGCACTTCTTTGAAACTAAGGCTTGACAGGCAGGGCTACTTATGATAAACTCCGTATATGATTTATCATAAGTAGCCCTGCCTGCACCCATCTGATACTGATTATTGATTAAAAGATTTAATCAATAATCCCGTGCGCTACGCGCACGCACAGCGTGCGGAAACACGCTGTGACGTCTCATGCAAAACCTGACGCACCTTCGGTGCTATAAAAAGCTTTTCAAGCTTTTTAACAGGTTTTAGTATGACCGATGCGAAAGGAGATGCTCTTATGAATCCCATGCACCAACTGACCCGGCGGCCGGTGAAGGCGGCCTTCGGTGCACTGCTGCTGGCCTTGGCGGGGGTGATCCTGGCCCTGTCCGGGGGGCAGTTCTGGGCGGCGGTCCAGACCCGGGCCGGGGTGGAGGAGACCTACACCACCGTGGCGGTGGTCACCGGCGGGCTGAAGGCCACCAGTCCCGGGTCGCCCACCGTTCCCGTCAGCGCCTATGAGGCCGACAACTGCCTGATGCGTTGGGCCAGAGAGGGCTGGAGCGTGATCCGCGGTCAGGCCACCATGAGCCTTGCCGGGGGGTACAGCCCGGCGCTTACGCCGCTGACCACCTTTTACCGGACGGACCTGAGGGAGTCCGATACCCGCATTGACAGCGAGGAGGATGCCCCCTATAACTTCGCCATCCTGGAGATCGAGATCACGGAGGTGGGGGAGGAGAGTATCTATTCTCAAGAAAACCTGGATGATGTATACAGCGAAAAAAACAATTACTTCTTCAGTTGGGAGATCACCGGCAAGGTGGTGGGGGTGCAGGCCATGAGCGGCGATTGGGACGACCCCACCGGTAGAAACACAAACTTTTATCTACAGATCGACGGATCCTCTGATGCGGAGGGCAAGGCGCTGCAGGCCGGACAGCGGATCCTGGTGTTTGCCCACCATTACCGGGATCTGGATTTCGAACAGCGCTGCCGCATCGCCTGGGACCTGGAGTGGGCGACGGGCTCCCCGCGGGAGATCGACCCCCGGAGCCTGGATATTGAGAACAACATGATCCGTTATGCCGACCGCACCACCGCCATCACCATAACGGACGGCGAGGGAAATCCCTGGCCGGACGATGCGCCCCTGTATAAGGACCCCGTCACCGGCAATGAGTCCACCATAGACCTTCGGCGACTGAACACCATTGCCTTCAATGTCGATGACTGCTCCCAGCCCTGGACGTTATACGATGAGCAGTGGAATGTGGAGGAACAGAAATGGGAGTGGACCGTTCAGCGGGTCATTGCCTATGACACGGATTATGACCTGGCTTCCTTCACCATTCTGCCGGAGGGCGTCACGGCGGAGGAGATGATCGCCTCCTCCCCCACCTGGCAGAAGGCCATGGAGTCCGTCCGGGTCAACAGCCACAGCGTGCCGGTGCTGGCGGTGAATCACTTAGAGGCTATGGCGGATTTCGCCGCCGGAACCGCCATGGTCACCCAGGGCCGCAGTTTTTCCCAGAAGGAGTACAGCTCCGGCGCGCCGGTGTGCCTGATCTCCGAGTCCCTGGCCCGGGAAAACGGCCTGAACGTGGGGGACGTTCTGCCGCTGTCCCTGTATGAATACGACCAGGACCTGCGGTATTCCTACATACACGAATATAACCCCCGGCCCTCCTGCTATCTGCCGGACCAGGGCTTCCGGCAGGAGACGGAATACACCATCATCGGTCTGTATCGCCAGAGCAACGAGTGGGTGACCACCCCCACCAGCTTCACCCCCAACAGCGTGTTCGTGCCGGAGAAAAGCGTCACCTGCCAGACAGTAACCGGCAGCTGCGGCGTGTGGTCCAGCCTGGTTCTGCAAAACGGTACCATCGACCAGATGGAGGCCCGACTGAAGGAAAATGGCCTGGGCGGCACGGTGACTTACTACGACCAGGGGTACAGCGACATTGTGGAGAGCCTGGACGGCTACACGCGAGTGTCCCGGACGGTGCTCTGTGTGGGTTTAGCACTTTGGGCGGTAGTTTTGGCAGCCTATTGCGTACTGCTTCCCATGCAGGAGGGGAAAACCGCCCTGCGTATGTGGACACTGGGCGCAAAACGCCGGGATATTGCGGGACAAATCTGGACGCCCTCGGCCCTGATGGCCGCCGCGGGAACCGTCATCGCGTTGGCGGTCAGCATCCCCGGTATGTCCTGGGCCACGGACAAAATCCAGGCCCTGACCGGCTCTGATTTAACGCTGAAGGTATCCACCGGCCAGACCGTGGCCCTGTGCGCCGGGGCCCTGGCCATCGCATTGGCAGTGATTGCCCTGGTCAGCGTATCCACCGCACAGCGGGGCATCCGCAAGGCGGAATAAAAAGCAAAGGCGGGCCGCTGGCCCGCCTTTGCTTTGAAAAAATCTGTTTTAAAACGCCGGTTTACTTTGTTTCGGGGGTCAGATCCCACTTCCACTCCCGGACCTCCGGCAGGTCCACGCCGTTGTCCCGGATATACTGCCGGTGCTCCACCAGCTTATCCTGCATCTTCTGGACCAGGTAGGCGCCGCGATTGCCCAGCTGGGGCAGACGGCGAACCGTGTCGATGACCAGGTCAAAGCGGTCGATGTCGTTGAGGACCCGCATGTCGAAGGGGGTGGTGATGGTGCCCTCCTCCTTATAGCCCCGGACGTGGAGGTTCTTGTTGTGGCGGCGATAGGTCAGCTCATGGACCAGGGTGGGATAGCCGTGATAGGCGAAGATGATGGGCTTATCCTTGGTGAACAGACCGTCATACTCCTCGTCGGTGAGGCCGTGGGGATGCTCGGTGTGGGGCTGCAGCTTCATCAGGTCCACCACGTTCACCACACGGATTTTCAGCTCCGGCAGCTCCCGGCGCAGGATGCTGACGGCAGCCAGCGTCTCCAGGGTGGGGGTGTCGCCGCAGCAGGCCATCACCACGTCCGGCTCGCACCCGGCGTCGTTGGAGGCCCAATCCCAGATACCGATGCCCTGGGTGCAGTGCTTCACCGCCTGCTCCATGGTCAGCCACTGGGGCCGGGGGTGCTTGCTGGCCACCATCACGTTGACATAGTTGCGGCTCTTGATGCAGTGGTCGAAGCAGGAGAGCAGGCAGTTGGCATCCGGCGGCAGATAGATGCGCACCACGTCGGCCTTCTTGTTGGCCACATGGTCCAGGAAGCCGGGGTCCTGATGGGTGAAGCCGTTGTGGTCCTGCTGCCACACGTTGGAGGCCAGAATATAGTTCAGGGAGGCGATGTCGTGCCGCCAGGGCAGCTCGCTGCACATCTTCAGCCACTTGGCGTGCTGGGCGAACATGGAGTCCACAATGCGGATGAAGGCCTCATAGCTGTCGAAGAAGCCGTGGCGTCCGGTGAGCAGATAGCCCTCCAGGAAGCCCTCGCAGAAGTGCTCGGAGAGCATAGAGTCCATAACCCGGCCGTCGGGGTCCAGATGGTCGTCGATGCCCGGGATCTGCTGGTCCAGGAAGCGGCGGCCGGTGACCTCAAACACCGCCTGCAAGCGGTTGGACGCCGTCTCATCCGGGGCAAAGATCCGGAAGTTCCGGGCGTCCATGTTCAGCTTCATTACGTCCCGGACATAGGTGCCCAGAACGTACATATCCTGGGCCTCCACGCTGCCGGGAACCGTGACGTCCACGGCATAGTCCCGGAAATCGGGGGTCCGCAGATCCCGCAGCAGCAGACCGCCGTTGGCGTGGGGGTTTGCACCCATGCGTCGATTGCCCGCAGGGGGGAAGGACGCTACCAGCTCCACGGGCGTACCGTCGGAGTTGAACAGCTCCTCCGGCTTATAGGAGCGCAGCCACTGCTCCAGCTGGGCCAGGTGCCGGTCAGCGTCGGCGCCCATGGAGATGGGCACCTGGTGCGCCCGCCAGCAGCCCTCCACCGGCAGGTCGTCCACCTCCTTGGGTCCGGTCCAGCCCTTGGGGGTGCGCAGCACCAGCATGGGCCAGCGGGGCCGCTTGGCCTGGCCGCTCTTGCGGGCCTCCCGCTGGATGCGCTTGATCTCGCGGATGGCCCAGTCCAGGGCCGCCGCCATCTGCTGGTGCATGAGCATGGGCTCGTCGCCCTCCACAAAGCGGGGCTCCCAGCCGCAGCCCCGGAAGAAGCTCTCCACCTCCTCGTGGCTCATGCGGGAGAAGATGGTGGGGTTGGCGATCTTGAAGCCGTTCAGGTGCAGAATGGGCAGCACCGCGCCATCGGTGATGGGGTTCATGAACTTGTTGCCATGCCAGGAGGTGGCCAGGGGGCCGGTCTCGGCCTCGCCGTCGCCCACCACGCAGGCGGCGATCAGGTCGGGATTGTCCGCCACGGCGCCGAAGGCGTGGGCCAGGGAATAGCCCAGCTCGCCGCCCTCATGGATGGAGCCGGGAGTCTCCGGCGCCACAT
>ERZ772872.4332-NODE-4332-length-10017-cov-2.866794_pt1 | contig 10017 bp, 8 predicted proteins | sample MGYA00512132_ERZ772872 | MGnify/ENA primary metagenome ERZ772872 (study PRJEB29015, sample SAMEA2737724) | human gut metagenome | biome: human gut; feature: human-associated habitat; material: faeces | place: China | collected 2012 ... | reverse complement strand
ACCCTTTCTTGGCGAGGCGTCCGGCAATCAGCTTATAATAGCCTTCCATATTCTCCTTTAACTGTCCGCCTTCAGCAAAAGAGCTGCGGAAATGCTTGGGCTTCGGGATAATGGAAGCCAGGAAAATACTTTCTTCCGTGTTCAGTTGTGAAGGGCGTTTATTGAAATAATAAGCAGAAGCTTCCTGAATACCATAAACGAGCGGTCCCCATTCTACAATATTCAGATATACTTCGTACATACGTTCTTTGGAAGTTAGTCTTTCATTCTCTATCAGCCACACAATCAATGCTTCTTCCAGTTTACGCGCAAAGTTCTTGTTACGGTTCAGGAATACATTCTTTACGAGTTGCATGGTGATCGTGCTTCCTCCACGTGCAAAGCGTTTCACTTGCAGGTCGTAAATCAGTGCTTCCCGTAAGGCATCGGGCAGAAAACCGCGATGATAAAAGAATGCTCCATCTTCGCTTTGCATGACGGACATTCTTAGAATGGGGGAAATGCTGTCCAGGGGGGTAAAGTGTTTGCATGAAGGACCGATAGGGAAGGTTCGTACCGGCACTCCATTCTCATAAGCTGTGTAAATGAACTCGTCGGACATTTTGGAGAGTGAAGTAGCTCCATAGCTTATGATATGGAAATCTTTTTCTTTCAATTCAGATTCCAGTTTGAGACTATCCAGTTGCGCAAAATCAATGTCTAACAGAAAATGATAAGCCAGCTCACCACTTGTCTTTATACCTTCCAGGTTACTGAATAATCCTTTCGGCAGAGAACTGAACAGATCGTCTGCCGGAAACCAGGATTTGTTGACTGCTGCAGTGAAATGCCAGTTTCCCTTCTCCTTCTCGACCCGTAAATAAGGATGAAACTGGAGTTTGTTGAAGTCAACAATGGTGGTACTGTCCAATTCAAATGAGTGTCCGTTTATGTTCATCTCGTAACAGAGTTGTCCGCGATCGAGATGAATGATTTCAGGAGAGAGGGCTTTATGAAATACGTCCAGTCCGTTCACTCTTGCTTTTCCTTTGAGATAGACTTGTTTGGAAGACCCTATTTCTTTCGTCAGGCTATACGATAAAGTGTCAAAGGTTATCTTAGCACCATATCTACGTGTTAGATAAGGTATGGAAACTTTTAGAGAATCAGATGAATAAAGCGTTGCTTTTAATGAGTTGTAATGTTGGTGCAGTTCACCATTGGCTATCCAATGCTGTGCTAAACTGTCTTCTTGTATGGTGATGACGGATTGAAAATGATTTTCTTTAATGATAAAAGAAGGAAGAGTGAGAGATACAAAATTATTGTTTTTTCTTTCCGTGATACAGACATTGTTTAGTTGTCCGTTTTCGGGCATAAAACCATAACATAAATTTAATATTTTGTTGATTCTTTCTGCGTAATTTGTTTGGGGGGCCGTTTGTGGCGACGTTCGAGTGAGATATTCTAGTTTCTTTCTAAAAAGAAAATCGTAGTTGGCGACGGAATCCCGCTTTGTGAATGCAAGTGTAATTCCGTCTGCGGCTACATAACGTATTTTTATTTTTCTGCTTAGTAATTTCCAGAAGTTCAGTTTGACACGAGTGGATGTGAGTGTCAGTAATGTGTCTCGTTGTTCGGGTACAACAGAGAGACCTTCGAGGATAATTTCATTCAATCCATTCATTTCCAGATTATCGTAATGAATACGTAGCCCGTGAGTTTGCTCAATATGGGAGGTACGTTTGTCGACTATGCTTCTTAAGAGAGCGTTGCGACTTAAATAAAGACTGATGAGACAGATGAGTAGAACTCCACTGGCTGACAGCAGAAGAATATGTTTCTTACTGTTCTTTTTCATCGTTTGATTTTGATAATTTATCGGATGCAAAGGTAGACAATATTCTGTTTCGTAGTATATAAACTGTTTTTTTTAATTGGTTTTTCGATTCTAAGCGTACAACTGTTCATTTTCGTACACCACTCTGTTTCGTAATCTTTCTGATTATTAGCTTGTTATCTTTTTGGCACGCTCGTTGCATATCTATAGTCGAAAGCGGACAACGAAGAAAAATGAAAAAAGTTCAGAATGTTGCAACCGTTTGAGACACTTGATCCGTCTAATAAACAGAAGAACAAAAAACAGAATGTTGAACAAATAAAAAATATACAATTATGAAAACTACAGTATTATTCAGAATGATCGTTTTAGTTGCTATGGTATTTGCAGGTATCTCTAATGCAACAGTGAAGGCACAAAACAATAACTTCATTACTAATGAAGAAACAGTAGGTGATCTTGTAGTATCGAAGGTGATTTACAGATTAGATGGCTCTCTTTATCGCCACATGAAATATGATTTTACCTATGACGATCAGAAGAGAATGGCTACCAAAGAGGCTTTCAAATGGGATGCTTCCACTGACAAATGGCTACCGTACTTCAAGATTGATTATACTTATTCTTCTAATGAAATCACATTGGTATATGCACGTTGGAATAATTCTCACAGAGCTTATGATGATTCTGTAGAAAAGAGTGTTTATGAACTGAATGATGCTAATATGCCGATCGCGTATATGAACTACAAGTGGAATGACTATAAATGGATTGAAGAATCAGCCGGCAACTGGGCTATGAATATACAGATTCCGGTAACAGATGAAGCAGACTTGCTGCTTGCCGGAAGATAACAATACCGGGGATTGTGAAATTCTCTTTCTCTCTTAAGGTTTTAACAAACGAAAACGGTGGATTACCCAAACGAGGGAATCCGCCGTTTTTATTGTATCTGTCTGAAACCGGTGCTGTTTACTAGGTTGTTCTATTTAATGAGCGGCAGATATTCTCCATATCCTTCTTCTTTCATTTTTTCTTTCGGGATAAAACGCAGCGAAGCACTATTGATACAATACCGCAATCCGCCTTTGTCCTTTGGCCCGTCTGTAAATACATGTCCTAAATGCGCATCTCCTGTCTTGCTGCGTACTTCTGTCCGTATCATTCCGTGAGTAGTATCTTTCTTCTCTGCGATCAGCTCTTTCTGAATCGGTTTGGAAAAACTGGGCCATCCACAACCGGAATCAAATTTGTCTGTGGAAACAAACAACGGTTCTCCGGTAGTGATATCTACATAAATGCCGGGGCGGTGTTCATTCCAGAACTCATTATGGAAAGCCGGCTCTGTGGCATTTTTCTGAGTCACTGCATACTGTTCGGCAGATAATTTCTTACGGAGAGTGGCATCATCCGGTTTTTGATAAGTTGCGGTCTTGGGAGCATTCGCTTTTCGTGCCATTTCAAATAAAGCCAGATTGATATGGCAATATCCGCCCGGATTCTTATCCAGATAATCCTGATGATAGACTTCTGCCGGATAAAAGTTTGTCAACGGTTCCACTTCAACGGCAATCGGTTTGTTGTATTGAGTGGCTAATGCCTGGATCGCCTGATTGATGGTGGAGAGATCGGCTTTATTGATATAATATATACCGGTTCTGTACTGTGTACCACGATCGTTCCCCTGTCGGTTGAGGCTGGTCGGATCGATTGTCTGAAAATAGAGGTTGAGCAATAAACTCAGATTTACTTCTTCCGGATCATAAACAACCTTCACTGTTTCGGCAGCATTTGTCTTGCCCGAACACACCTGTTCATAACTGGGATTGGCAACGGTGCTGTTGGCATATCCCACCTGAGTACTTTCTACTCCTCTGATTTGTTTCAGGAAGTGTTCGGTTCCCCAAAAACATCCTCCTGCAAAATAAATTTCCGCTTGACTTTTCATTGGTTTTGCAATTCCTAAAAATACATTACTAATTGTTAGAATCACTGCGATGATTATATGTTTCATAACTGTTGGTTCTTTCTATAGTAACGGATGAACCGGTGGATATGTTTTAGAAATCTCTTACATAAATAACAAGTGCTTTTGGGGAAGTTTGAAAACATGAGTAAATCCTTAAAAATAGAATACGTTTCCGATGTATTCTATTTTTAAGGATTTTGATAAATAGCTGGAAATCTGTTCTATTCTATGATTTCTCCTTTGTAGAAATCCAGTATTTTAGTACGGAATAGATAATCGTATTTAGCTTGCAGTTTATCCGACAGTGCTTTGGTCAGGTTTAGTTTCGCTTCATTGTATTCCACAAAAGTAGCTTTACCGTTATTGAATTTTTCGCTCATCAACCGAAAAGATTCTTCGTTGGCTTTCACTGCAACTTCGCTGGAGGTATATTTACTTTCTGCAGCTACTGCATTATACCAGGCTTGCTGGATTTCTTTATAAAGTACTTTCTTGGCGTTATCCAGCTGCAGACTCATATTAAGATGTCTCAGACGTGCAGTGCGGACACGATTTCGGGTAGTAAATCTGTTAAATATAGGAACACTAAGACTGAGACCTAAGCTCTTGTTACGATTGTCTTTCATTTGCTGTCCGAAAGTGGGGGTTAGAGCCGAAGAATAACTTGTGCCCCAGTTGCCTCCTAAATTGAGTTGTGGGTAAAAACCGCTTTGTGCAATGCGAATACTTTTTTCGCTTCCGGACAATCGGTACTGAGCAGCTTGAATTTCCGGTTTTGAAGTAAGTGCATACTGGTAAATTTCGTCTGGCGGTGTCAATGGATTAAGAATAAATGTCGTATCAGCATTTTGGATGGAGAATAGCCGGGGAGTTTCTAATTCTAGCAACTGGCTTAAATCAAGGAGTGCTATCTGATAATTATTATCAGCTTGGGTTGCATATAACTTGTCTTGGGCAACACGTGCCATACCTTCTGCCACTTCCGCAGGAGATGCTTTCCCTACCTCTTGCAGACGGGCAATCCGATCTGCCTGTTCTTTGCTTAGCTTGGTCTGGTTGATAGCGACTTGTCTCAACTCTTGGTTCAATAGTACTTGCAGATAGGCGGAAGCGACTTGGATAGCGATATCATCTTTGGCTTTATTCAAATCAGCTACGGCTGCCTTGAAATTTAGTTTGGCAAGCGCATATTGATTAGGTAATTCGAAACCTGTAAACAATGGGATGCTGGCGGAGAGTGATACGTTTGTACCGTAATTGTATGTATTTTTATATACCTGAAATTCTTTTCCATCAGCGTCTTTTTCGGTAACTCCACTACGTCCCCATGCCCAATTCTCTCCAGCGGAACCGTTGAGGGACGGTAGCCGTGCCCACTTTGCCGAGCTAACTTCAACAGCGCTTTGTTCTACTTCATTGGCAGATTGTCGTACAGTGATATTATGTTCAATGGCGTAATCGATACATTGGCGTAATGTATAATTTTTTAATAGTACTTCGGATTCCTGTGCAGAAACTATCATAGTTCCGGTCAAAAGTATGAATGCTAATTTTATTCTCATTGTTATAGTCGAAGTTTAGTTATTTATCTTTTTTCTCAGCACCGCGTAACTTGGTCTTAGCGGTTACACCTTTTTTTATCTCAATCTTGATACCGTCACTCATTCCGGTAGTCACCTGTGTACGTTCGAATTTCTGTTGTGGTACGGAGTCCGTCATGATATATACAAACGTAGAGTCACCGCTGAACTCAATCGTACTTTCGGGTACTGCCAGTACTTTGCTGGCACGCTGGAGCACAATCTCTGCATTGGCAGAATAGCCGGAACGAATCTGCACGGTATCCGGAACTGTGATAGCAGCTTTGATTTCAAATTGATTGGCTCCGTTGGTTTCTACTCCTTTCGGTGAAATATATTCGAGAATAGCATCAAAAGTCAGATTCTGTAAAGCTCCGATCGTCAGTTTAATCGGCATTCCCTCATGGATGCGACCCACTTCGGTTTCGTCAATATTTCCCCTGAAAATCAGATCGTTCATGTTTGCTACCGTAGCAATGGTAGTACCGTCGTTGAATGTATTACTCATGATTACGGAGTTACCGGCTTTCACTGGTACGTCCAGAATTAATCCGTCAATAGTAGAGCGGATCATGGTGCTACTGAATGAAGCACTGTTTTTAGTGATTCCTTCTTTTATAATTTCCAGATTATCTTTGGCAGTCTGATTCTCTTCCCGTGCCTGCTTTACCGCTACTTCTCCTTTTTCGTAATCTTCACGACTGATAAGCTGATCTTCATATAACTTCTTGATACGGGTAAAGTCTGTTTCGGCCTGCTTTGCATTGATCTCTGCCAGGCGGACACGACTTTCTGCGGAGTTCAGTTGTCCGAGTTCGGGAATTACTTTGACTTTGGCGATTACTTCCCCCTTTTTTACGCTCTGTCCCGCTTCTTTGAATACCTCGTCTACAATACCGGAGATCTGAGGCTTGATTAAAATTTCATCTCTTGGTTCTACCTTTCCGGTGGCTACTGTAGTCTTTTCAAGGTCTGTGACTTCTGCTGCCAGTGTTTCATATACGATCACTTTAGGCTTGGATTTCTGATAAAGAAATACGAACGTTCCGACAAGGATTATGGCAATAATTGCCAATAATGTGATTTTCAGATACTTTTTCATCTTGAATATATATGTTTAATTTTTAATTCTTTATTCAACTTTCAACTCTTCCTTCTCAATACTCAACTTCTACTCATCTCTGATTGCTTCAATCGGCTTGATAGCCATTGCCCGATAAGCAGGTGCCAGGCCGGCTAACATCCCCAATGCAGCCAGAAGTGCGCAAGTGCCGACCGCTAATCCGAAGCTGACTTGAAAATGGCTGTCTCCTCCGTTTGAACTGGCTAGCATATCTGCTACTTGCAATATCATTACGGCAAAAGAAATCCCGAACATTCCGGCAATCGTGGTGAGCACCATACTTTCCGATAGAATCTGTTGCAGGATATCTTTCGGACGTGCTCCGATAGCCCGGCGGATACCAATTTCGGTCGTGCGTTCCTTTACGGTCACCATCATGATATTGGATACACCGATAGCACCTGCCAGTAACGTTCCTAATCCTACCATCCAGACCAATATATTAATGCCGTTGAATAAGTTGTCTACCATAGAAAACATCGCTTCGGCATTCAGATACATAACTGCTTGTTTGTCGTTAGGGGCGATATAATGGGCAGCTTTGATAATCTGTTCCATTTTCGGTTGCAGTTCAGACACCTTGACACCTTGTTTGGCTGTGAAGCATACTACATCAATCTGCCCTCCCAGATTATAAGCCTGTTGCATGGTGGTGAAAGGTAGAGTGATGGCTTCCGAAGCTCTTCCTTGTATATTCATATCTCCTTCGGAAGAAGACATCCCGATCACCTGATAATAAATCCCGTCTACTCTCACGTATTTGCCGCACGGGTTCTCTCCCGGTTTGAAAAGGCTTTCATAAATTCGTTTGCCGATCACACAAACTTTTCGCGCTTCGCGTATATCAACTTCATTGATAAACCGTCCATACGCCATTTCCTGTGATTCGATGTGGAGATAATCGGGGTATAGTCCTTTTACACTGCAATCATATTTCTTATCTTCGTATACGGCTTTGGAACCCCAACGGGCTACGGACGGAGTAATGATCTCCACCTCTTTCACTTGGGAGCGAAGACGGTCGATGTCGGTAGATTCCAGATTCCACCATCTCCCTTTGCGGAAGCCTTTGTAAGCCTCGCCCGTTCTTTGCGAGACAAGGAAACCGGAATTGGTGGCAAATCCTTCAAAGTTCTTTTTCATCATGTCCTCCAATCCTTGCCCGCCGCCGATAAGGGCTACGAGCATAAAGATTCCCCAGAAAACACCGAATGCAGTCAGCAGGCTTCTCGTTTTATTTCTTGTAATGGTAATGAGGATTTCCTCACAGGTATCCATGTCTATTCTCATAGTCTTAATCTGCTCTAAGTGCTTCGATCGGTCGGATGCTAACTGCTTTTCGGGCAGGGAATAATCCGGCTAACGTACCAGCTATTATTAATGTGAGTGTAGCCTGTATGGCGATTCTTATATCTACTGTCGGATTCAGGAAAACGGTTTCCGTCCACATTCCGGTGTCCATGGTCTGATTGCCGAAAGCGCTGTTCATCCATTCGGTCACTCCGATACCGGCTACCATGCCGATATATCCGAATATGGTGGTGATGGTGACGCTCTCTACGATAATCAACCAGAGAATGGAAAGCGGTTTGGCTCCCAAAGCCTTACGAATACCAAACTCGCGGGTACGTTCTTTGACGGTAATCAGCATGATGTTGGAAACTCCAACGATTCCGCTAAGTAACGTAAAGATGCCGATTACCCAGATGGCGATACGCAGCATGCCCGAACCTTTCTGCTGTTGCAGATAGTTGGTAAACCGGTTCCATATCCAGATAGCACTGTGGTCCGTTGGGTCAAACCGATGGTTGGCTCCCAATACTTTGCGGTAATGGGCTTCAAAAGCCTCATTGACCTCTACTGTTTCCAGATTTTTGGTAGTCATGACCAGGTTATTCAGTTTGTCTCCTTTATTATAAATCGTTTGTAGAGTGGTAAAAGGAATGTAGGCATCGCTGTCTCCGCTATCTCCTTTATCATTATAAAGACCTACTACCTGATAAACCACATTTCCGGCATTGACAAACTGTCCGATTGGCTCGGTATGAGTCTTGTTAAAAAGGATTTCTGCTGTTTTCTTATGAAGCACAATAACTTTCCGGCGTTCCTTGATATCGATTTCATTGATAAAACGTCCTTCGAAAAGCTTCACGACTTCTACCTCTGTATGATTGGGATATACGCCGGAAAGGTTCAGGCTGACGTATTCTTGCCCGAAACTAAGATTTACGGCTCCCTGCCACACGGTTGCTCCGGCCTTGATGACATGATTCGGGAAATAATGACTGGTAGCATCCATGTCTTTATTGTCCAGTTGCACCCGTCTTCCTTCTTTCAGTCCGTCGTATGATTTACTGGTCCATCCCGGAAAAATCTTGATGGAGTTCATGGCACGTTCGGAAGCTGATTGCTCAAATGCGTGGATCAGTCCGTTACCTGCACCTAGTAGGACGATAAGCATAAAGATTCCCCATGCCACGGCAAATCCTGTGAGAAAAGTCCTTAGCTTGTTGCGTTTGATGGTACTATATATTTCTTGCCAGATGTCAATCATGATATCGTTTGTATAGTAGTATATTTTGATTTATTTCATGATACCGTTTTTGCCGAAAGGAGAAGCGTCGTGATCGATGTTGTCTTCAATTCGTTCAATGATACCGTCTTTGATGTGGATGATTTTATCGGTCTGGTTGGCCACTCCGCTTTCATGGGTGACCACTACAATCGTCATTCCCATTTTATGCAGGTCTTTCAGGATTTGCATCACTTCTACTGAAGTTTTGCTGTCCAATGCTCCCGTCGGTTCGTCGGCCAGGATAATTTGCGGTTGGGTGATGAGTGCGCGGGCGATAGCTACACGTTGTTTCTGACCGCCGCTCATTTCGTTGGGCATATGGTGCGCCCAGTCTTTCAGTCCCAATCGGTCGAGATATTCCAGTGCAAGTGCATTTCGTTTCTTTCGGCTGATCCCTTGATAGAATAAAGGAAGTGCAACGTTTTCTACGGCGTCTTTGAAGGAAATTAAGTTGAATGACTGGAAAATAAATCCGATCATACGGTTTCGATACTCGGCAGCTTTCGTTTCGCTCAAGTCCTTGATAAGTACGTTGTTCAGATAATAATCCCCGGTATCGTAGTTATCGAGTATTCCTAATATGTTTAGTAAAGTAGATTTGCCCGAACCCGAAGCTCCCATGATGGAAACGAACTCACCTCGCTGAATGTCGAGATTGATGCCCTTGAGTACATGGAGAGGTGCTCCGTTGTTGTAGGTCTTGTTAATGTCTGTTAGTTTTATCACAATTTCCCTTATTAAGTTTCTTTTTTCTTTTTATTTTTCACTATTAGACGCATGAAAGATACGAAAAGTTGCAAACAGAGTGAACTTTTTTGAAAAAACATTTTGTAGACTCAATCTTCTTTACGTAATTTGTGTGCAGTAAACTTTATAATTAACTAACCCTTTTAAATAAAGTATCATGAATTCAAACATGGAGAAACCCTACGTAGTAGGTATTGACATAGG
>ERZ772872.4327-NODE-4327-length-10021-cov-4.583283_pt1 | contig 10021 bp, 7 predicted proteins | sample MGYA00512132_ERZ772872 | MGnify/ENA primary metagenome ERZ772872 (study PRJEB29015, sample SAMEA2737724) | human gut metagenome | biome: human gut; feature: human-associated habitat; material: faeces | place: China | collected 2012 ... | reverse complement strand
AGAAGGCTGGCTTCCTGACCCGCGATCCTCGTATGAAGGAACGTAAGAAGTACGGTCTGAAGGCTGCACGTCGTGCACCCCAGTTCAGCAAGCGCTGATTTACCCCGTATCGCAAACCTGGCAGTTCTGCTTCGGCAGAACTGCTTTTTTGTTGCCAGCTTTCCCGCTGAACTGAGGTGCGCGACTGCGCATGTTCGGCGGCATTCAAATCACTTGTATTCTCCCGCTCAAATTTTCAGCAATTGCCCCGGATTGCTGAATGTGCATTTTCCACATCCGCGCTATACTGTTGTGGAAAACGAAAGCGAGGGAAGCGTATGAAAACCGGCATCATTGATGTGGGCGGCGGCCTGCGGGGCATTTACGGCGCGGGCGTGCTGGACCGCTGTATGGAAGAAGGCGTGCAGTTCGACTGCTGCATCGGCGTGTCGGCGGGCAGCGCCAATATGTCGTCCTATGTGGCCGGGCAGCATGGCCGCAATAAGCCCTTTTATCAGGATTACTCCTTCCGCAAAGAGTACATGAGCGTGGGCAATCTGGTGCGCAAACACTCGTATCTGGACCTGGAATACGTCTACGGGGCGCTGAGCAACCGGGGCGGTGAAAACCCGCTGGATTACCCCGCTGTGGTGCGCAGCCCGGCAGAGCTGGTCATCGTGGCCACGGAAGCCCGCACTGGCAAGCCGCGCTATTTTACCAAAGCGGACCTGCGGCAGGACGATTACCGCCCGCTGATGGCGTCCTGCTGCATCCCAGTGGTGGATCAGCCCTATTTCATGGACGGCGTGCCCTACTACGACGGCGGCCTGGCCGACCCGGTGCCGCTGGAAAAAGCCCTTGCGCTGGGCTGCGACCGGGTGGCCGTCATCCTGACAAAGCCCATTGCGCCGGAGCAGACCGGTGCCCGGGACAAGAAGCTGGCAAAGCTGCTGCGGCACCGGTATCCGGCAGCGGCGAAGGGGCTTTTCCTGCGGGCAGAGCGGTACAATCAGACCGTGCGCCGCGCGCTCAAGCTGGAACAGCAGGGCATCGTGTGTGTCATTGCGCCGGACAGCACCGAGGGCATGGCGACCCTGACGAAAGACAAGCAGGCACTGGAAGCCATGTATCAGAAGGGCTGGCAGGATGCCGGAAAGCTCATTGAATGGTATAAACAGGCTTAAATTCTGCAAACAGCACAATGAAACACCCCCGCTCTGGCAAACGCCGGAACGGGGGTGTTTCATTGTAGTGTATCAAGAATGAGGAGATGGCAGAGAAATAGGGGGGCCCTGCGCCAGTCAGGGGCGTGCCGGGCCTTTAGTGGCGGGCGTTCTTGCCGGTCAGGCTGGCGAAGGCACCGGCGGCCATGAGGCTGAAGCCGCTGACCGCCATGCAGAATGCGGTCCACCAGTTTACACCGGTCTGCGGCAGGGCGTGGGCGTCCTGCACGGGCCGCACGACGATGTCCAAAGGCAGGACCGGGGCGTCCGGCACGGTGTCCTGCGCCGGCTGCAGTTCGGGCGTCTCGGGGGTCTGCGGAGCCTCATCCGGGGTCGTGGGTGGCACGACCACCACGGTGCTGTCGTCGCGGTAGGAAGTGCGGGTCTCGGTGGTGGTGTATTGGTAGCTCACGTTCGCCACGGTGTGGTACGTGTCCTTCTTTGCAACGACCGCGGCGGTGTAGTCGCTGTCGGTGGTGTAGGTGTAGTTCAGCGTGCCGTCATAGCGGGTACCCTCGGTGGTGCCGGTGAAGGCCTTTTCAAAGAAGCTGCGGATGGACTCAAAGATGCCATGGCCCGTGCCTTTGACGCCCTTGCCGCTGCACTCGGTGGTGGTGAAGTCGGTGTGGTCCGTCGTGGTGAGGTCGTAGCTGCCGAAATAGCCGCTGCCTTCCGAGCTCTCGATGTGGGAAAGCCCGGTGATCTCCAGCAGTCTGCCGGAGGCGGTGGAGCACTTGCTCTTGGTAAGAGTGGCGGAATAGGTGGTCTTGCTCTGCGCAACGACTGTGCCGTTGATCAGGGTGAGATTCTTCAGCAGAAGGTCGTAGCCGTTGCCGGGCTTATCGTGATCGCCGGGGCCTTTGTGGCCTTGTGTGCTGGGAGCGGCGGGGTCAGGTTTGTTGCGGCAGGTATTGCTGTCACTGTCCATATAGCCGTAGGCGAGCAGGTCGGCGGTGTGCTGGAAAACCGTCCACGTCCCGCTCCTGGTCTGGACGGCAATGGCATCGCCGCCGAGCTCTTTGACGCGGGAGTCAGCCTTGTTTTTAGCATCCCGGCCGTTGAAAGACTGGTCTTTGCCATAAGCGACTTTACCGGTGACGGAGTAGTAGTTGTTGGCGGTGTAGTTGTATCTGGTGCCGCGGTATTCCATCTTTTTGGAAAAATCGTCGTAGGTTGCGTTAGATGCAAGTTTGGGGCCGGTCGCTTTGCCGTCCACGACGGTGGAAGCGCTGTGGCCGAAGGTGTAAGTGGGGCTGTCGATAATAAAGGCCTCACCCAGGTCGTTACCTTTTTCATCTTTCAGATTGGTTTCAATATCAAGGTCGGCGTGGTCGAACGAGGTGGACTCGGAGTAGGAAAGCCCGGCTTTATCCGCGTCGGCCTTCGCGGCTTCAAGATGCTGGATAAGTTCCGCGCGGCTCATGTTCTTGAAGTCAACAAACGAATGAACGGCATCATTGATGATCTGGATAATGTCTTTCTCCGTTGCCTTCTCGGTGTCAGACAGCCAGAGTTCTTTATTTCTCCGGGTGACGACCTGATTGCCGACCTTGAGCTGCCAGCCTTCTTCCAGAGAATCGAGCTCTTTTCGGATCTCGGTGCGCAAAGTTGCTTCATCAACATTGATGATGGTCTTCATTTCGCTCCGGGTGATCAGCAACGTGCGATTGCCGCTGGTGAACCGGATGGTGTGCTCCACGTTGTTTTCGTCCGTGTAGGTGGCAGTGCCGATGCCGGTCTCTTTATCGAAGCTGGTCACGGCGGCATTTTTATAGGCTTCATTCGCACGCAGCCATTTTTCGACATCCTCTTTGTTTGCTACTGTAGTGGTCTCTGTGATGGTGTAAAGCGTACCGCTAGAGTCCTTGTAAGCGTTCTTCTCTGCGTCATACGTCAGGCCTTCATAGGTTTCATCGGGGCTGTTCGCACGCTTGATGGTCAGCGTGCCGCTATTTTCGTCAAAATCCCATTTGTCGCCGGTGGAAAGGTCGGCCTGTTCCGGAGTCTCCTGCTTTTCCTCGGTGACGGTCCAGCTTACCATGGTAAAGCTGTCGCGGGAGACGACGGTGCCTTCAGCCAGACCGGCCTTGAGGTCATCGGGAAGTTTCTGATCGGTCGTATAGGTGAACTCGTAGGTGCGGCCGTCCTGCAGGGTGTATTTTTTCAGATACTGGACGCCGTCGATCTTAATATATTCCACACTGTCTTCGACGACATTCTCCGGCAAAGTCTTGAAGTCGCTGCTGATGCCGGAAACCTCCCCGGAGGTGATGGTGGGGCCTTCCTCATGGAGACCGGTTCGAATGATCGTCGAGCCGGAGACATACGCCGTGCCGTTGACGGTATCCTTGCGTTCGGTTGCATCGTCAGCGGCGTCGCCCGTACTTATGGTCGTGTTGTCTACGGTGTATTCGTAACGATACTGCCGGTTGGCGTCTTCGTCTTTGTAGCTCCATTCTTTGGTGGCCGAACTGATTTTACCGGCATCCTGATCGCTCTGGAGCTGGGCCTGCAGCTGGGCTTTTTCCTCAGGGGTAAGATGCTCGTCTTTGCGGATGGCGTCTCTCAGCGCGTTGAAAATGGCTTCTGCTTTTGCGGTTTCTTCTGCCTTTTTTGCGGTGTCTTCGTCCGCAGGCGTCCAATCGGTGCTGCCGGTCTGGGTGAGCTTGACGGTCACCTTGACCGTTTTCAGCAGTTCCTGTTTTTCACTGACCGTCAGTTCGTGGCCGTCCTTGTCGAAGATCTTGCCGTCTTCAGCGTGATAGCCCTTGTCCCGGCCCAGCAGGTCGCAGATCTGGTCAGGGCCCAGGCCGGAAAGATCGCCGACCGCCTTGCCGGATGTCTCGTCAAAGGTGATCTCGTAGGTCTTGTCACCCTCGGTGACGGTGTAGCCGGTCAGCGCGCCGTTGGCGTCGCGGTGTTCCTTCACCTTGCGGGTGTCCGTCTCGGTGAGCAGCTCGGAAAGGTCAACGGAAACATCGGGCGCAGGGTCCGTGATGTCTTCGTCCTTCAGATCGACATTGGTGTTGCCGCCCTCGATTTTGGTGTCGGTCTTGACGTCCTCGCTGCCCTCCAGCTCCTTCTTTTTCATGCAGATGGTCAGGGTGGTGGTCGTCGTCGTTTCCACCGACGTGCCGATGATGCGGTAGACCGTGGTGCGTTCGCCGATCTGGCTGCCGTTTTCGTCATAGATTGGTTCGGTGCGGGTCAGCTGATAGCTGCCGTCGGCGGCCACATCGGGCTTTTCCAGGTCCAAGAGCTTTGCAATATCCTCGGCAGACATCTTTTTCCCCTCCGGCGGGGTCGTCTTGCGCAGGGTCATCTCGCCGGTGTTTTTGCCGGTTTCGGTAAAGCCGGTGATCTCGTAGCCGTTGATGCTGCCCGTGTTGGTACCCCACTTCAGGCTGTCTTTGTATTTTTCGCCCAGCACATCTTCGGGCGTGATGTTTTTCAACTCGTCTTCGGTGTAGGTGTGGTCGGTATCGGTGGTGGCGCTGGCGTCACCCGTGCCGGTGGTGGTGGTCATGGTGGTCTCCTCGGTGATGCTGGGTGTGGTAATGGTGGTGCTGCCGTCGGCATTCTTGCCAATGACATCGCTGCCGGTGACGGTGCCGCTGGTGGTGGTCTCGGTGGTGCTGCCAAGTTCGGTCTCGCTCTTTTCGGCTTTGCCGATCTCCCTGCCGGGTTCGCCGGTCTTCTCGTTTTCCCTGGAGGTGTCGAGCACATCGCCGGTCTCGGTGGTGGTGGCGCCCGTGGTGGTGCTTTCGGTGTAGTCGATCTTCACGTCATCGGTGTCGGTCTCCGGGCCGAAAGCCGGGGCCTGGTCCTTCTCGGCAGCCTCGGTGTTTGCCGGGGCCTCCGGGGGGAGCGCTTTCGCGTTCGCGGCGGCATCGGGCGCGCCGCCGGTGCTGTCTTCGGGGGCCGCGTTCTGGTTCTGGAGGTTGAGATCAGCCGAAGCTTCCGGCTCGCTGCCGGTCTCGGCTGCATTTGCCAGCAGGGGCTGTGCGGCGACACAAGCCGTCAGCGCCATGGACATTGCTGCAAATTTAAACTTTTTGTTTGTCATGATCTTCCAATCTCCTTTCTTATCGCCAAAGGCATGAAAGCCCTATAAAAAGGACATAGAATGGCCTTGACTCCACACACCGTTTTATATCATGTTCCGAAAGTCGAATACAAGAAACTGTGTGTCGAGGGCGAAAATGATGCAAGGGCGGACCGGCACGATGCCGCCGCACTGCAAGGAGCGGAAGATGACGGGAGATGCTGTTCAAATGCGCGCTGAAGCGATGAATGCGCTTGCACATCCACCGCTTGCAGGATGGCGGAATTTCCAGAAAATGTCATCCAAAACTGCGTGAAAGCGCCTGGAAATGGCACGAATCGCGCTGCTTGCACGCAAAACAGCCCCGGGAAAGGCCGAAAGACCGCCCCCGGGGCTGCTGCATTTTTCAGGAAAAATGGTGCTTAAAAACAGTTCAGTGGAGTTTCTCCTGTTTCAGGCGGTTGAATTCCTCATCGGCCTGAATGGCTTCTGCGGTGAAGCTGTTGTTGTTCCACCAGCTCACCAGCGCGGCCACCGTGGTGATACCTGCGGTGATCAGCTGCTCCACGGTCTGGCTCTCGATGGGCAGCATGGGCTTGCCCAGAGCGCTCAGCACCTGGTTGGTCAGCGCCAGCAGCAGCACGGCGGTGCGGGCGATGGTGGCGGCAGAAATTTTGCCAAAGTTCATATCAATTCCTCACTTTCTCGTTGTGTTCCAAATCGGCGATGCGGTGGTTGGCCACCTTCATCTGTTCTTCCAGGATGGGCACCCGGCGGGCGAAGTGGTTGTGCTCCCGCACCTCACGGGTGAGCTCCTCCAGTTTTGTATCGGTGACGGCCTGGCTACGGCTGTTTGCGATCAGCACGCCGATCAGGGTCACCGCCCCGGCAATGACGGCGGACAGGATGCTCTCCATGCGGTCCACCCCCTTTCAGCCTGTCCAGCGGGCCTTTGCCGCGCGCACGTCCAGGTGCACCCAGCCGCAGGCGCGGCCCTTCTTTTCCGGGTAGCGGCCGATGCCGCCGGTGCCGGGCAGCAGCGTCTCGGCGTAGTCGGCCAGCGTGTCCACCGCCACCTCCTTCACCCGGATGTCGGCGGCCCGGCCGTAGCAGTGCTGGCTGAAGGCGGCCCCGCCCACGGCCGCGTTGTGGCGGGCCGTGCGGTAGCCGCTGGTGATGGTCACCGGCTGGCCGAAGTGGTCCCGAATGCGCTGCAGCAAGTCCACCAGTGCACTGTCGATAAAGACCGGATCGCTGCCGTCCCGGCAGGCGAATTCCCGCACCCGGAAGTTCGGGCTGAGCAGGGTGCCGCCGTCCTTTGTGCGGGAGTATGCTTCCAGACTCATGGGCCGCCGCCTTTCAGGCCACCCGCAGCCAGATGTAAACGTAATAGGCTGCGGGCTGGACGGTGTCGCTGCGGCCGTAGACGGCGCTGGAGCGGGAAGCGTCGATGGCAAGGTCGCGGGTCTGCGCGGTGTTGTTGCCGGTCAGAGCACCGTTTCGTATGGATGCGCCGGGGAAGACGCAGCCGGAAGAAACGGCACTGTTTGAGCTGACCAGGCCGTGGCTGCTGTTGTAGGCGATCTGGCCGGTGATGTTGGGCAGGCCGGCCTCGACGGTGGAGCCTGCCTTGTGGCTGTCGCTGGCACCCATCAGCACGCGGTCCTGGGCGATCTGCTCCCAGGTGCCGCCGAACAGGGCGGCCGGGCTGGCGGGCAGGACGCTCTGGTAAATGCTGCCCACCGGGTAGGCGGCAAGGCTCGGGGCGGCCAGCAGGGCATCCACATCTTCCTTCGTATAATAGGATGCCAGTTCCACCCCGAGTGTGCGGCGGGCGGCGGACTTCTCCTCCGCAGACCACGGGGCGGCTGCCGCTGCGGCGGTCAATGCCTTCTTGACGCCGTAGGGCAGCAGGGCAGGCGTCAGCGGGGCATAGGGGTCGGCCATGGCGTCCAGCGCGGCTTCGTCGGCCGGTGCGGTGGCCAGGGTGCCGTCGGCCCGCACCGTCACGCCGAAGGCCGGGTCTGCCTTCACCGCGCCGGGCACCGCCGCAGTGGGCACTGTGCTGCTGCGCACATAGGGGGTCAGGTCCGGCGGCGGGGTGGTGTCGGTGCGCACAGCGCCGGTGTCGGGGTCTGTGCTCAGCACCCGCAGCAGCTGCCCGGCCACCGGCTGCGCGGGGCAGGGCAGTGCGCCCACGTCCTGCGCCGTCAGCCGGACGATGCCCGCCTTGCCGTTGACGCTCACCACCCGGCCCTCCTCCGGGGCCAGTGCTTCGGCCCGGGCGGCAGCGGTCTCGGCACGGCCTGCGGCTTCCAGCGCAGCGGTGCGGCCGGTCTCGGCACGCTGGGCGGCGGTCTGGGCCTGGGCCGCGTTGGCGGTGCAGCTGGCCGCGCTTGCGGCGGCGCGCTGGGCAGCGGTGGAGGCCGTGCTGGCGCTTTCCAGCACCCGGGCCACGAACTGCTCATACAGCGAGGGCGGCAGCTCCTCGGCGCCGCCGTCGGTGGGCAGGATGGCGTAGGTGTCGTAGCTGCCGGGGCGGGTGTAGGCGGTGTAGTCTTCGCCGCGGATGGCCGCCAGCATCCACTGCCCGCCGGTGCTGCCGGTGAGCCGCCGGTCCACCGTCACCCGGCCTTCGCCGTCCAGCGATACCGGGGCCAGCAGGGTGCCGTCGGCGCGCCGCAGGTAGAGCGCCGCGCTGCAGCCTGCCCAGGCTTCGGGCAAAATGAAGTGCAGCTGGTCCACCCCGGCGGCGTTCTGCGCGCCCAGGTGCAGGCGGTGGGGCCGGGCAAGGAACTCGGTGCCGCCGCACTGCTTTTGTGTGATTTGGATCTCCATAAAAACCTTCCTTTCTGCTTTTTTCTCGATTGTACCGGCGGGGCGGTTTTCTATCCAGTGCGTACTTTTTTTCAAAACATTTCTGTGCTTCGGCATTTTGCTGGAGAGCATTTTTCGGGAGAAATTCGCGCAGTTTTCTTTGGGTGAAAAAGCGCGTTTTGCAGGGGTGGTTTTAAATGGAAAACCTGCGATTTTGGGCATCTTGTCCGTGCGGAAATGACCCCGGAAGGGCCTGTTTTCGGGGCAAAAAATCAAATTTAAATGTTAAAAATTCGTGAACGAAACATGCAATGAAAAATGAGAAAAATCAGAAGGAAATAACCTAAAAAACAATATTTCGGAGAAAACACTGTTAAAATTGCACAAAAAAGAACGTCAAAGAACTAACAAAGTGCGGGGGCCGGATTTGACAAATGCGTCAAGGGCTGGTAAAATAAGACCCGCTCAACGAACGTTGCAGCGTTTAAAATTTATCTGGATGAAGTGAAATACCGTCCCACGGGCGGCGCGGCGCGGGCAGATGCGGCCCGGCCGGACGGGAATGCAATGGCTGCCCCGCACGGAATCCAAATTGGAATACGATGCTCGATTTTACCAAAAAGAGGGCATCGTATTTGATTGTGGGGCATCCCAACTTCTGCCGCCCCGCAGTCCGGGCGGCCGGGGCATTTTTGCAGTGTCCGCGGCCGCACAAAATACGAAAAGAGAGGAGTTGTCTCGTATCGCTTCCGTAAAAGTAAAGAAAGCTCTGACCGCCTGCAAGCAGGCTGTCTCTCCCCGTGTGCTGGCGTTCTGTGTCATGGTCGTGTGCCTTGTGGCTACACTCAGTGTGACCGCTGCGAATCTGCGGCTGACCTACGTCACAGACTCCAATGGTGCCCGGCAGGTGATCCTCACCTCCGAGACCGACCCTGCACAGGTTATGAACCTTTCCGGCATCCAGTCCGAAGAGGGCGATCAGGTCTATTACACGGCCTACAGCGGCAATCTTGCCGCCCTGAACATTGAGCGCGCATTCTCCGTCAGCATCACTGCCGACGGTCAGGAGTACCCCGTCAAAATGGTGTTCGGCACCGTGGCGGATGCCCTGAAGCGTGCCGGTATCACCCTGGAGGGTGACGACTACACCGAGCCTGCTCTGGACCAGCTGGTGAGCGCAGGTTCCACCATCACGGTGCACCGCGTGGACTACACCGACCGTGTGGAGACGCAGGCCATCCCCTACGATACCGAGTACGTCTACACCAGCCTGTATTTCCGCAACACCGGCCGCGCCACCACGGTGCGCCATGGTGCGGAAGGCCAGCAGACTATCACCACCCGCGACCGCTATGTGGACGGCGAGCTGGAAAACAGCATCGTGGTGGATTCCACCACCACTGTGGAGCCGACCAACCACATCGTAAAGACCTATGGCGCAGGCGCGCCGGTCTCCCCGCTGACCGGCCCGGACGGCACCACCAATGCACCCGCCTCTTACAGCAAGGTGCTCACCGGCAAAGCCACCGGCTACTATTCCAGGACCGGCAAGGGTTCTTCCGGTCTGGGTCTGGGCTACGGCACTGTGGCTGTGGACCCGGATGTGATCCCCTACGGCACCAAGCTGTATATCACCTCCACCGACGGCAAGTTCGTGTACGGCTATGCGGTGGCTACCGATACCGGCATTGCCGTGCAGAAGGGCCAGATCCTTGTGGACCTGTTCTACGAGACCTACGCCGAGAGCGTGATCAATGGAGCCATTCAGGTGAACGTCTACGTGGTGGACTGAGCAGGCTGAAAAGAACCGGGGAAACCGGAACTGAAAATTTTCAACAGAAACAGAGAGCTTCTGTACACCTTCCCTTTGGGAGGGTGCGCAGAGGCTCTTTTTTATTGTCAGATTGGCAGGATTCACCATAAAATTTGTAAAAATTTGGCGGGTATGTATATAAGG
>ERZ772872.4318-NODE-4318-length-10037-cov-4.565217_pt1 | contig 10037 bp, 8 predicted proteins | sample MGYA00512132_ERZ772872 | MGnify/ENA primary metagenome ERZ772872 (study PRJEB29015, sample SAMEA2737724) | human gut metagenome | biome: human gut; feature: human-associated habitat; material: faeces | place: China | collected 2012 ... | reverse complement strand
TTTGGTTTATCCAGCTGATCCTTCAGATTGAATCTAATGGACATTCTTTAAGTTATGGACGTTTTGACCAGTATATGTATCCATATTATATCAAAGATATCAACGAAGGAAAGATCACAAAAGACGAAGCGTTAGAATTATTAACATGCTTATGGATCAAAACATTAACAATTAATAAAGTTCGTTCACAGTCTCATACATTAAGTTCTGCCGGATCACCAATGTACCAGAATGTAACAATTGGTGGACAGACAACTGATAAGAAAGACGCAGTCAACGAATTAAGCTTTGTTGTATTACAGTCCGTTGCACAGACAAGACTGACACAACCAAACTTAACAGTTCGTTACCATGCTAATATCGACAAACATTTCTTTGATGAATGCATCGAAGTTATGAAGCTCGGATTTGGTATGCCAGCATTAAATAACGATGAGATCATTATCCCATCTTTTATCAACTGGGGTGTCAAAGAAGAAGATGCATATAACTATAGTGCCATCGGATGTGTAGAGACAGCAGTTCCAGGTAAATGGGGATATCGTTGTACAGGTATGTCATACATTAACTTCCCAAGAGTTCTGCTTTGTGCAATGAATGACGGAGTTGATTTAACAAGCGGTAAGAGATTTACAAAGGGATATGGTAAATTTACAGAGATGGAAACATATGAAGATCTCTTAGCAGCATGGGATAAGACAGCTAGAGAAATGACACGTTACAGTGTGATCGTGGAAAATGCAATTGATAAAGCATCAGAGAGAGATGTACCAGACATTTTATGTTCCGCATTAACAGATGACTGTATCGGAAGAGGAAAAACGATCAAAGAAGGTGGGGCAGTCTATGACTTTATCTCCGGACTTCAGGTGGGTATTGCGAATATGGCAGACTCTCTTGCAGCGATCAAGAAACTTGTATACGAAGAGAAGAAGATTACAAAAGAACAGCTTTGGAATGCAATTTTAGATGATTTCCAGTCTCCTGAAAACAAGAAGATTCAGGAAATGCTCATTAATGAAGCACCAAAATATGGAAATGATGATGACTATGTCGATCAGTTGGTCGTAGAAGCATACGATTCTTACTTAGATGAGATCAAGAAATATCCAAACACACGTTACCACAGAGGACCAATCGGAGGTATTCGTTATGGTGGAACATCCTCTATCAGTGCGAATGTTGGACAGGGAATGGGAACCGTTGCAACTCCTGATGGAAGAAATGCATTTGAACCATTAGCCGAAGGAAGCAGTCCGGCACATAATGCTGATAAGAATGGTCCAACAGCCGTATTTAAGACCGTTGCAAAACTTCCAACAGAGAAGATCACAGGTGGAGTCTTATTAAATCAGAAGATGACACCACAGATGTTATCAACAGAAGAAAACAAACAGAAATTAGAGATGTTGATCCGTACATTCTTCAACCGTTTACATGGATATCATGTACAGTATAATATTGTATCCAGAGAAACTTTGATTGATGCACAGAAACATCCAGAGAAACATAAAGATCTGATTGTTCGTGTAGCAGGATACAGTGCATTCTTTAATGTATTATCTAAGAAGACACAGGATGATATCATCGGAAGAACAGAGCAGACATTATAATTTATAAAAATAGAGGAATGGCAGTTGGCTTGAGTAGGGTTAACTGCTGTTTTTCGTGATAGACTAGAAGAAATAATATTCATGAAAGAAACAATTAAAAAAGCCTTGGCAAGAAGCTGTTCTGCCAAGGCCTTTTTGTGTATACAGGATTTTTAAAAGATTAAAAGAAGCAGTCTATGCCCGCATCTAAAAATATCTGCTGATAATCGGTAAGATCCTCAGGATGCAATGCTTTCACATTCTCATAAGCATAAGTCTTACCGAGTAAATGATACTTGTTTTCACCGAACTGATGAAATGGAAGTAGCTGAACTTTCTTTGCACTCACTTTATTTAGTAAAGCAGCGATCCCTTTTGCGTCATCCAAAGAATCATTGAAATCAGGAATCACAGGGATTCGAGGAAGAACTTCAATTCCTTGAGAGATCGCCCATGCTAAATTTTCAATGATCTGTTCGTTATGGACATGGGTTCCTTCATAATGCTTATCACTGTCATAGTGCTTCACATCAAACAAAAGCAAGTCAAACATCGGAGACAATTCTCTAAAAATCTCTTCCTTGATATATCCAGTTGTCTCAATCGCAGTATGAATCTTATGTTCTTTTAATTTTGCAAGCAATGCTTTTACAAAATCTGGCTGAACCATTCCTTCGCCACCAGAGATTGTCACACCACCGCCAGATTCTTCATAGAAATCAATATCTTGAAGACAGACTTTGATAACTTCCTCTACATCTTTTGTTTCTCCTTCATAACTTAAGGCCTTTGCAGGACAGTTTTTTACACATTGAAGGCATCCAATGCATTTTGATGGGTCAACGTTTACATAGCCGTCATCTCCCATAGAAATTGCATGATTTGGACAGACATGAGTGCAAGTACCACAATGAGCACATTTTTCTCTGTCATATAAAATCTGAACTTGACTTAACTGTGATTCTGGATTTGCACACCATTTACAACGCAGTGGACAGCCTTTCAGGAAAACAGTTGTACGGATTCCTGGACCATCGTGAATGCTGAATTTTTGTATATTAAAAACAATACCATTTGTTTGCATGATAATTAAATTTCTCCTTTCATTTTCTATGATATATTCTAGCATAGAAGTTGCGAACTGTAAATACAACACTTACAAATGAAAGGAATATAATGAATAAATGAAAATAAATATTGACATATTCGAAAAATATGGTAAGATAGAAGTATCAAAAAACGAAATATATAATAAGACTTAGGAGGAGTTTTTATCATGGAATTTATTTTAGATACAGTGAATCTTGAAGAAATCAAAGATGGTGTAGACCATATGCCAATTGCTGGAGTAACAAGCAATCCATCAATCGTTAAAAAGACATCACCAGAAGATTTCTTTGGACATATGAGAAAAGTTCGTGAGATCATTGGAAAAGAAAGAAGCCTTCATGTACAGGTTATTTCATTAGATGCTGAGACGATCGTTAAGGAAGCTCATAGAATCTTAGAAGAGATCGATGATCAGGTATATATCAAAGTTCCTGTTTCATATGAAGGATTAAAAGCAATCAAGATCTTAAAATCAGAAGAAGTTAATGTAACAGCAACAGCAGTTTATGATCTGATGCAGGCATACTTTGCCTTAGCAGCAGGAGCTGATTATATTGCACCATATGTAAATCGTATCGGAAATCTTGGAGCAGATCCTATGGAATTGATCAGCAACCTGCAGGACCGCATTGAAGATGATGGATATGACTGCAAGATCGTAGCAGCATCATTCAAAGGCGTTGAACAAGTGAAGAATGCATTTAACTATGGAGCAGAAGCAATCACAGCACCATATGCAGTATTAAAACAGGTATTTGCAAATCCTAATATTGACAAAGCAGTTACAGACTTCAACAATGACTGGTACGCAGTTTATGGAGAAGGAAAAGGAATCTGCGACCTATAATATAAATAAAGAAGATTTTATGATATACTGATTAGGAAAGAGCCGCAAGACGGCTCTTTCCTAATATATAGGGCAAGAAAGGAAAAAGTTTTATGACAGATAGACAGACGAAAATTCTTGAAATTGTAAATCAAAAAAAGAAAGTAGAAGTTGCAACATTATCAAAGATGCTTGAAGTATCTCAGGTAACGATTCGAAAAGATTTAGATGCATTGGAAGAGCTTAATTTTTTAACAAGAGAACATGGTTATGCAACAATGAAGAATATGTCAGATATTAGTAATCGTATGGCTTTTTGTTATGAAACAAAGCAGCGGATCGCAGCCAAAGCAAGCGAGATCGTATCAGATGGAGAAACGATCATGGTAGAATCAGGTTCAAGCTGTGCACTGCTTGTAAAACAACTTTCTGAAACGAAAAAAGATATTACGGTGATCACAAATTCATCATACATCGCACGATTTATCAGAGAATCTGAGGGTGGAGTTACAAAGGTTATTGTTCTTGGAGGAGAATACCAGAAAGAAGCAGAAGTTATGGTTGGACCATTAGTAAAAACCTGTGCAGAAGCTTTTTATGTAGATAAACTGTTTATGGGAACAGATGGATATATTCCTGGAATAGGATTTACTAGTGGGGATATGTTAAGAGTAGAAGCTGCCAAGAGTATGATGGGCTCTGCAAGGAATTCGATTATTCTGACAGATTCTAGTAAGTTTTCAGAACATGGAGTTGTCATGCAGTCAAAATTTAAGGATATTGATATGGTATTTACCGATGACCAGATTCCATCAGAAGCAAAAGAAGTGTTGGAGCAAAATGGTATTACGGTAGAGATTGTACCAAGATAGATATATTAATAAGAAAAAAGAGATAAAATCATACAAAAACCCGGAACATAGATTAAGGATCAGATGTTTCGGGTTTTCTTTTATAATTAAAGAATATCAGGGTATATGTAAATCCAATTTTTCTAAAATATAAGAGGTATAAGGATCAACTTCATTTATCTGAGAAAAAACAGATTGTATTTGTTTGGTTTCTTTGGTATGCAGTGATTTTGAACAAGCAACGATAAAAAATAAGAATAAAATAGAAAATCCAATTCTTAATTTTAAAAAGGACCAGTAAGTAGGAGTTTGATCTTTCTGATTATTTAAATATCTGTGAAAATCATGGTTAGAATTTAATCTTTGGTAAGTATTATTAAGCCGTGTTTGTTCTATATTAAAGTTCATATTTTTATGCATGAAAAGTACCTCCTTTTGTACATTCTATTCAAAGAAGAAAAAAATTGAACAAATTTTCAAAAAAAGTAAAAGAAAAGGTTGACATTAAAATGCGAAAGTGCTACTTTAAATATAGATGTTAGCACTCGATATAAATGAGTGCTAATAACAGGAGGCGAAGATATGGAGTTAAATGATCGTAAGAAGTTAATATTGAAAGCGATTATCGCCAATTACCTTGAAACCGGTGAGCCGGTAGGATCAAGAACCATTGCAAAACATCCGGATTTAAATCTAAGCTCTGCGACGATTCGTAATGAGATGGCAGATCTGGAAGATATGGGATTTATCTTACAGCCTCACACATCCGCAGGAAGAATTCCTTCCGATGCAGGATATCGTTTTTATGTAGACCAGCTGATGAGTGAGCGTGACAATGAGCACGAAGAGAAACAGGCATTGATTCAGAGAGTTGATAAGATGGAAGTCTTATTAAAGCAGGTTGCCAATGTATTAGCAAGTAGCACGAATTATGCAACGATGGTTTCTTCTCCACATTATCAGAATGTGACATTAAAGTTTGTACAGCTGTCTCAGGTAGACCATGAACATCTGCTTGCAGTAATCGTCACACAAGGCAATATCGTAAAGAACAAGATGGTCCAAGTCGAAGAACCGCTTTCTAATGAAGATGTTCTGAAGTTGAATGTGTTACTTAATACATTTTTACAAGGATTATCCTTACAAGATATCAATCTCGCACTGATTCAGACGATGAGAGATCAGGCAGGAATTAGACAGGATGTGTTAGAACGGATTCTTGAAGAGATCGCCAAAGCGATCCATGATGCAGATCATATGGAAATCTACACAGGAGGAGCAACCAATATCTTAAAATATCCGGAACTTGGAAATCCGGATACAGCAACAGAGCTTCTTGATACGTTAGTAGAGAAGAAAGCCTTGACACAGTTGGTTGATTCAACACTGGAATCAGATTCCGATAATCACACAGGAATTCAGGTTTATATTGGAGAAGAATCTCCAGTTAAGAATATGAAGGATTGCAGTATCGTAACTGCAACCTATGAACTTGCAGAAGGTGGTACAGGTACTGTTGGTATCATCGGACCAAAGAGAATGGATTACAAAAAAGTCGTTAAGACTTTAAAGAACCTCACTGAGGAATTAGATGATATTTTTAAAGACAAATCTTAAGAAAGGAAGTGATGTGATGAGTAAGAAAAACGAAAACATCAACGAAGAAGTAAAGAACGCAGAAGAGACTGCTGAAGATATAAAAGATACAGAAACAAAAGAGGAAGCTTCCAAAGAAACAGAAGAGACAAAGGAAGCAACCGCTGATGACGAGATCGCAGAATTAGAAGCGTCCGTAGCAGACTGGAAAGACAAATACCAGAGACTGATGGCAGAATTTGAGAACGCAAGAAAGCGTACAGCGAAAGAAGCCACACAGCGTTATGATATGGGAGCGATGGGAGTTTTAGAAAAACTTCTTCCAGTTATTGATAACTTCGAGAGAGGCTTAGAAGCCGTATCCGAAGAAGAGAAAGACTCCGCATTCGTTAAAGGAATCGAACAGATCTACAAACAGTTTACAGCTGTGATGGAGGATCTGGGAGTAACACCAATGGATGCACAAGGAAAAGAATTTGATGCAAATCTTCACAACGCAGTGATGCAGGTGGAGAGCGATGAGTATGAATCCGGTGTGGTAGCCCAGGAACTTCAGAAGGGCTACACATATCATGACATGGTCGTAAGACACAGCATGGTAGGCGTTGTTCAATAATTTGATTATCACATATTTTTGAAAATAGAAACTATAAAATGAAAACAGAGAGTAAAAACAGGAGGAAAATATTATGAGTAAGATTATTGGTATTGACTTAGGTACAACCAACAGCTGTGTAGCTGTTATGGAAGGTGGTAAACCCACCGTTATCGCAAATACAGAAGGCGCAAGAACCACACCCTCTGTTGTAGCATTTACCAAGACCGGTGAGAGACTGGTCGGTGAGCCTGCAAAGCGTCAGGCAGTTACTAACGCAGAGAAGACCATCTCTTCTATTAAGAGAGATATGGGTACCGATCGCGGCCGTACCATTGACGGCAAAAAATACTCTCCTCAGCAGATCTCCGCAATGATCCTGCAGAAGCTGAAAGCAGATGCAGAGAGCTATCTGGGTGAGAAGGTTACCGAGGCAGTTATCACAGTTCCCGCATACTTCAATGATGCTCAGCGTCAGGCTACCAAGGATGCCGGTAAGATCGCAGGACTGGATGTAAAGCGTATCATCAACGAGCCTACCGCAGCAGCACTTGCTTATGGTCTGGACAATGAAAAAGAGCAGAAGATCATGGTATACGACCTTGGTGGTGGTACCTTCGATGTATCTATCATCGAGATCGGTGACGGTGTCATCGAAGTACTGGCTACCAACGGTGATACACACCTTGGCGGTGATGATTTCGATAACAAGATTATTCAGTGGATGCTGGATGAATTCAAGAAGGCAGAAGGCGTAGATCTGTCCGGTGATAAGATGGCTATGCAGAGACTGAAGGAAGCAGCTGAGAAGGCTAAGAAAGAGCTGTCCAGTGCAATGACCACCAACATCAATCTGCCTTTCATTACCGCAACCGCAGAAGGACCTAAGCACTTTGATATGAACTTAACCCGTGCTAAGTTCGATGAACTGACCAGAGATCTGGTTGACAAGACCGCTATCCCCGTACAGAACGCTATGAAGGATGCAGGCCTGAATTATTCTGATCTGGGTCAGGTACTGTTAGTAGGTGGTTCCACACGTATCCCTGCTGTACAGGATAAGGTAAGAGCATTGACCGGTAAAGAGCCCAGCAAGTCTCTGAATCCTGATGAGTGCGTAGCAATCGGTGCTTCTATCCAGGGTGGTAAGCTTGCCGGTGATGCAGGTGCCGGTGATATTCTGTTACTGGATGTAACTCCTCTGTCTCTGTCCATCGAGACCATGGGTGGTGTTGCTACCAGACTGATCGAGAGAAATACAACCATTCCTACCAAGAAGAGCCAGATCTTCTCTACCGCTGCTGATAATCAGACCGCAGTAGATATCAACGTAGTACAGGGTGAGCGTCAGTTCGCCAAGGATAATAAGTCCCTCGGACAGTTCCGTCTGGACGGTATTGCTCCCGCTCCCAGAGGAATCCCTCAGATCGAGGTTACCTTCGATATCGATGCCAACGGTATTGTAAATGTATCCGCTAAGGATCTGGGTACCGGCAAGGAGCAGCACATCACCATTACCGCTGGCTCCAACATGTCCGATTCCGATATCGAGAAGGCTGTCAAGGAAGCAGCTGAATTCGAAGCACAGGATAAGAAGCGTAAGGAAGCTATCGAGGCAAGAAACGAAGCAGACTCTTTCGTATTCCAGACCGAGAAGGCTCTGAACGAAGTGGGTGACAAGGTACCCGAGAGTGACAAGACTCAGGTACAGGCTGATCTGGAAGCTGTTAAGGCAATCCTGGAGAGAACCAAGGATCAGGAAATGAGCGACAGCGATGTAGATGAATTGAAGGCTGCAAAAGAGAAACTGACCCAGAGTGCACAGTCCGTATTCACCAAGATGTATGAGCAGGCTGCACAGGCACAGCAGGGTGCTCAGGGCGCAGGTCCTGACATGAATGCACAGGCCGGCGGCAGCGATGCAGGTTCCACCGCAGATGATGATGTCATCGACGGAGATTTCAGAGAAGTATAAATAACTTCACAAACAGAGCAATCCGTGGTATAACAGTAAATGCTGTGTAACAGTGATTGTGATAACAGACGGCACAGGGTATGCGAAAGCGTGCCCTGTGCATAACCGTCTTAAGATTTATGTGATAGAGGTGCAGAAATGGCAGAGCAAAAGAGAGACTATTACGAGGTCCTCGGTGTAGATAAGAATGCAGATGACGCTGCAATCAAAAAAGCATACCGCGTACTGGCGAAAAAATACCATCCCGACATGAACCCCGGAGACAAGGAGGCAGAACAGAAGTTTAAAGAAGCTTCCGAGGCTTATGCCGTGCTGAGTGATCCCGAGAAGAGACGTCAGTATGATCAGTATGGTCATGCGGCATTTGACGGTGGTGCAGGCGGAGCCGGTGGATTTGACTTTAACGGTGCAGACTTCGGAGACATCTTCGGAGATATTTTCGGAGATATTTTTGGAGGCGGAAGAAGCAGAGGCGCCAGAAATAACGGACCTATGAAGGGCGCCAATATCCGCACCAGCGTGCATATTACATTTGAAGAAGCTGTTTTTGGCTGCAAGAAAGAAATTGACCTGACGGTAAAAGAGACCTGTAAGACCTGTAACGGCTCCGGCGCAAAGCCGGGTACCAGCCCCGAGACCTGTACCAAGTGCGGTGGTAAGGGTCAGGTTGTATTTACCCAGCAGTCATTCTTTGGTACGGTACGTAATGTACAGACCTGTCCTGACTGTCAGGGAACCGGTAAGGTGATCAGGGAGAAGTGTCCGGATTGTCGTGGTACCGGATACATTCCGATGAAGAAGCGTTATGCAGTAGATATTCCTGCAGGTATTGACAACGGACAGTCCACCCGTATGCCGGGACTGGGTGAGCCGGGTGTTAACGGCGGCCCCAGAGGCGATGTGCTGGTAGAGGTAATTGTCGGTCGTCATCCGATCTTCCAAAGACAGGAATTCGATATCTTCTCTACCGTTCCCATCTCTTTTGCAGTGGCTGCACTGGGCGGGGAAGTACTGATCGACACCGTAGACGGTAAGGTGGTCTATGATGTGAAGGCAGGAACGCAGACAGATACCAAGATCCGTCTGCGCGGTAAGGGTGTTCCTTCCTGGAGAAATAAGGATGTCCGCGGTGACCACTATGTAACACTGGTGGTACAGACACCCGATAAATTAAAACCGGAGGCAAAGGAACTGCTGAAGCAGTTCGATGCACTGACCGGAGATTCCCTGAATGCAGTGAAAAATGCAACCGAAGCAGGAGAAAACGGATCTAAGGAGAAAGACTCCAAGGATGGCAAGAAAAAGAAGTTTTGGAAATAAGATTGGTAGCGCCTTTTGCTGACAATCTTATGAATAGCGTGGCTCATTGCGGAGAACTCTGTATTTAAAATCCTATTTTTTACTAAAAAAATACAAAAATACGAGATTTTACCATGCAAAAAGCTGTTATTTTCGCTGAGCGTGCAAAATGAAGAAATTCCGTACAAAAATT
>ERZ772872.4305-NODE-4305-length-10075-cov-3.178343_pt1 | contig 10075 bp, 9 predicted proteins | sample MGYA00512132_ERZ772872 | MGnify/ENA primary metagenome ERZ772872 (study PRJEB29015, sample SAMEA2737724) | human gut metagenome | biome: human gut; feature: human-associated habitat; material: faeces | place: China | collected 2012 ... | reverse complement strand
CCGTAGTCGTCGAATACGGTGTTCAGAATACCGTTACCCTTGGTATCGGTCATGAACTCACCACGATAACCGATCAGACCTCTGGCCGGGATGGAGAACTCCAGTCTGGTGTAACCGCCGTTTGCCGGGCTCATACCCTGAAGCTCACCTTTACGCTCGCTGAGTTTCTGGATGATAGTACCGGAAAATTCTTCCGGAACGTCAACGTATGCGATTTCGATCGGCTCCAGTTTACGTCCACGCTCGTCTGTGTGATAGAGAACCTCCGGTTTGCTGACTGCAAACTCGTATCCCTCACGGCGCATGTTCTCAATAAGAACGGAGAGGTGAAGCTCACCACGGCCGGAAACCTTGAAGCACTCGGTTGTATCGGTGTCTTCTACACGAAGGCTGACGTCTGTGTTCAGCTCACGGTAGAGACGGTCACGAAGGTGACGGGAAGTGATGTATTTACCTTCCTGTCCTGCAAGAGGACTGTCGTTTACAAGGAAGTTCATGGAGATTGTTGGCTCGGAAATCTTCTGGAACGGAATGGACTCCGGGTTGTCTCCTGCACAGAGGGTATCTCCAATGTGGATATCCGCGATACCGGAGATTGCAACAATAGCTCCGATGGTAGCGCTTTTAACTTCAACTTTGTTCAGTCCGTCAAATTCGTAGAGTTTGCTGATCTTTACGCGCTCGTGTTTGTCAGGGTCATGATGGTTCAGAAGCATCAGCTCCTGGTTCACGGAAATGGTTCCGCGCTCAACCTTACCGACACCGATACGGCCTACATACTCATTGTAGTCGATGGTGCTGATAAGAACCTGCGTATCTCCGTCCGGATCTCCCTCCGGAGCAGGAATCGCATCAAGGATGGTCTCAAAAAGCGGAGCCATATTCTCAGGTTTGTCCTCAAGGTTACGAACTGCATAGCCGGCTTTTGCGGAGGCATACAGGAATGGGCAGTCCAGCTGTTCGTCAGATGCGTCCAGATCCATGAGAAGCTCCAGAACCTCGTCGACAACCTCCTCCGGACGTGCTTCCGGACGGTCGATCTTATTGATGCAGACAATAACATGCAGGTTCAGTTCGAGAGCTTTACGAAGTACAAATTTAGTCTGAGGCATGGCACCCTCGAAGGCGTCCACAAGAAGAATAACGCCGTCTACCATCTTCAGCACACGCTCTACCTCGCCGCCGAAGTCCGCATGACCTGGAGTATCGATGATATTGATTTTTACATCCTTATAATGAACTGCGGTGTTTTTGGAGAGAATCGTAATGCCGCGCTCACGCTCAATATCGTTGGAGTCCATGACACGTTCCTGGACTTCCTGGTTCTCACGGAAAACACCGCTCTGTTTCAAAAGCTCGTCAACAAGTGTTGTTTTACCGTGATCGACATGGGCGATAATGGCCACGTTACGAACATCTTCACGCTTGGTCTTCATATAATCCAAATCCTTTCTTTCCATATATAAGTAATCTTTTTTGTTAAAAATGATGTCCAAATTTATAGTCTATCACATTTTTGTGAGATTACAAGACATAAAAAAATATTTTTGGTTTTTCATTTTTCAGGCATATTATACCGCAAATACACATAGATTGATATAGACGAAATACACGAAGAGGAAGGAGAGCTACTTATTATGGCAGATAAAATTATTGAAAACAATCAGGTATCCGTTATGGGACGGATCGCTACGGGGTTTACTTTCAGCCATCAGGTCTTTGGAGAAGGATTTTACATGATGGATATCCTGGTAAAACGTCTCAGCGATTCGGAGGACAGGATCCCGGTGATGGTGTCTGAGCGGCTGATCGATATCACACAGGATTATGTGGGAGAATATATCGAGATCCACGGACAGTTCCGATCCTATAACCGTCATGAAGAAAAGAGAAACCGGCTTGTGCTTTCAGTCTTTGCCCGGGAAGTGAAGTTTGTGGGGGAGGAAGAAGAAACTATGCCGGTCAATCAGATCTTTCTGGACGGATATATCTGTAAACCGCCTGTATACAGAAAAACACCGTTGGGAAGAGAGATCGCAGATCTTCTGATGGCAGTCAATCGACCTTACGGAAAATCCGATTACATACCATGTATATGCTGGGGAAGAAATGCCAGATATGCTTCTGCTTTTGAAGTAGGTGGGCATGTACTGATCTGGGGCAGGATCCAGAGCAGGGAGTACATGAAACGGATTAGTGAAAACGAAACAGAAAAAAGGATTGCCTATGAAGTTTCGGTGAGTAAATTGGAATATGTTGAGTAACATTGGATATATTTTGGAATAGTGGTGAGAACATTAAGGTAACACTTGCATTTCCAGCCAATCTGCGGTAATATTAAAAAAATTAGAAAAATGGGGAATTACCGGTTTCACTAACAGTAAGAGGAAAAATCATGGAAAGAGAAATAACAGAGGTTTATTGCGGGAACGGGAAAGGAAAGACAACTCTGGCTGTAGGCCGGGGGCTGCGCTTTGCTACACAGGGAAAAAGTGTGATCATCATACAGTTCCTCAAGGGCAGGGAACGCAGAGAATTGGATTTCCTTGAGGAACTGGATAATTTTGATTTCAAGATTTTCCGTTTCGAAAAAATGGACACCTGCTATAATGACCTGAGTGAGCAGGAAAAGGCAGAAGAGAGAACCAATATTCTCAATGGCCTTAATTTCGCACGGAAGGTAATTGCTACCAGAGAGTGTGATTTTCTGCTGCTGGATGAGATCCTCGGGCTTATGGATAAAGGAATCGCTCCAGTTGAGACGATCATCGATATGCTTAAGCAGAAGGATGAAAGTATGCATATAATTATGACCGGACGCTGGCTTCCGGATGCTTTGAAGCCCTATGTGGATAGTATTACCACGATAACAACAGAGCTGACTGACCAGGAACGGGAATAAGCAATATTTCACAGAAGAAAGAAGGAGGAAGACAAATGGCAATTTTTAAAGGAACAGGCGTTGCAATCGTAACACCTATGCATGAAGACGGTAAGGTGAATTTTGAGAAACTTGAGGAAATCCTTGAGGATCAGATCGCGAACAGCACAGACGCCATCGTTATCTGTGGAACAACAGGAGAATCTTCTACTCTGACACACGGAGAGCATCTTCAGACAATTAAGTTCACAATTGATAAAGTTAACAAACGTGTGCCTGTTATCGCAGGAACAGGTTCCAATTGTACAGAGACAGCGATCATGATGTCCAAGGAAGCAGCTTCCTATGGCGCAGACGCTCTTCTTATTGTAACACCTTACTATAACAAGGCTACACAGAAGGGTCTTATCGCTCACTACACAGCAATTGCCAATGCAGTTCCGGAAACTCCGCTCATCATGTACAACGTACCGAGCCGTACAGGCTGCAACATCCAGCCGGCTACAGCAGCTTACCTTGCAAAGAATGTAAAGAACATTGTCGGAATCAAGGAAGCAACAGGAGATCTTTCCCAGATCGCCAAGATGATGTCTCTGGCAGACGGACAGCTTGAGCTTTACTCCGGAAATGATGATCAGGTACTTCCGATTCTTTCTCTTGGCGGACTTGGAGTTATCTCCGTACTTTCCAACGTTGCACCGAAGTTTACACATGACATGGTCATGAAATATTTCGACGGCGACATCAAGGGAGCAACAGAGGATCAGCTGAAAGCTCTTCCGCTGATCAATGCGCTGTTCAGCGAAGTAAACCCGATTCCTGTCAAGACAGCTATGAACCTTATGGGAATGAACGTAGGGCCGCTTCGTATGCCGCTCTGCGAGATGGAAGAGGACACAAAGGCAGCTCTTGCAAAAGAGATCGAGAAATTCGGCCTTAAGCTTGCTAAATGATCTGACTGTAAGCGAAAGGTAAAGGAGAATATACTATGGTAAAAATCATCATGCACGGCTGCAACGGACATATGGGCCAGGTCATCAGCGGCATTGTGGAGAAAGATCCGGATGCTGAGATCGTAGCAGGTATTGATATTGCAGATCAGGGAAAAAACAGCTATCCGGTATTTACCGATATTGACGCATGTCAGGTAGAGGCAGATGCGATCATTGATTTTTCTTCCGCAAAGGCAACAGACAAGCTTCTTGAGTACAGCGCGGCACGCCAGATCCCGGTTGTTCTGTGCAGTACCGGCTTAAGCCAGGAGCAGCTTGCAAAAGTGGAAGAAACATCCCGAAAGGTAGCAGTGCTGAAATCCGCAAACATGTCTCTTGGTATTAACACACTTCTGAAGCTGGTTCAGGACGCAGCTAAGGTTCTTGCAGCTGCAGGCTTTGATATGGAGATCGTAGAGAAGCATCACCGCCTGAAATTAGACGCACCAAGTGGTACTGCACTTGCGCTGGCAGACAGCATTAATGAAGCTATGGATAACCAGTATCATTATGTATATGACCGCAGCCAGAAACGTGAAAAACGCGATGATAAGGAGATCGGTATCTCCGCAGTTCGCGGCGGAACTATCGTAGGTGAGCATGAGATAATTTTTGCAGGTCAGGACGAAGTGATCGAGTTCAAGCATACTGCATATTCCAAGGCTATTTTTGGAAAAGGTGCTGTAGAAGCAGCCAAATTCCTTGCAGGCAAACCGGCAGGACGTTATGATATGAGTGACGTGATCGGCTGATTCTGACAGATTGAGCCGCAACAGAATAAAATTACAGGTAATACAGACGGGGTTCGTGTAAGATCGGACCCCGTCTTTTTTTGATGAAATTGCGGTTTTTGAAATTTTTCCCAGAATAGGATAGCGGAAAAAGTGCCATATTAGGAATACAGAATTTTTTAGAAAAAGGAGAAGATCATATGAAAAAATGGAAGGCGATTCTTTTTGGTACTTTGCTTACCCTGTCTCTGTGTACATTTACAGCCTGCGGCACAGAGGTAAACAATGCGGATGAAACAGTGGATGAAAAAGATGAAAACACGAAGGATAAGGAAAAAGATACAAACGAAAATACTGCCGCAGAAGATGAAACTATGGAAGAAAAAGCAGACAATGACGGTGTGAAGGACAATGGAGAGAGCATCAAGGATTCCGGCACGGATAACAATGAGAGGTCCGATGGAAATATTACCGTGACGCCTGCAGGAAATGGAAATAACGGGACAGCAGCACCCGGAGCTGCGGATGCTGACAGAAACGAAAATGACGGAACTGTATCCGGTGAGCTGGGTGACAGTGTAAAGGACCTTGGCGACGGTGTAGGTAATGCAGTGGATGATATCGGAAACGCAGTGGGAAATGCGGTAGAAGGAAGATAACAGATATTTTACCACAGCATTGCATAAAACTGTTTCAGATGCTATTATCAGTGCATGGAAAGAAAATGGAGGACAGGATTATGAAATTCAGACCATGCATTGATATACATAACGGAAAAGTAAAACAGATCGTAGGAGGAAGCCTGAAGGATCAGGGGGATCAGGCGGCAGAAAATTTTGTGTCAGAGCAGGATGCGGCATTCTATGCAGAGCTTTATAAGAAGGCAGGATTAAAGGGCGGTCATGTGATCCTTCTGAACGGAAAGGATTCCCCGAACTATGAAGCAACGAAAGCCCAGGCACTTCAGGCTCTGGGAAAATATCCCGGAGGGCTTCAGATCGGAGGCGGCATCTGCCCGGAGAATGCGGCAGAATATCTGGAGGCTGGCGCCAGCCACGTGATCGTAACCTCCTATGTGTTTAAAAACGGAGTGATCTCCTGGGAAAATCTGGAGAAGATCCGTGATGCTGCAGGGAAAGAACATCTTGTACTTGACCTGAGCTGCCGCAAAAAAGATGGCAAATATTATATTGTCACAGACCGATGGCAGAAATTTACAGAAGAGATCGTGACACCGGAGCTGATGGAAAGGCTTGGAAGCTTCTGCGACGAATTTCTGGTCCATGCAGTGGATGTGGAAGGAAAGGCCCGAGGTGTGGAAACAGAGCTTGCAAAGCTTCTGGGACAGTATACAGCTCATCCGGTGACCTACGCAGGCGGTGTGGGTTCTATGGCAGATATTGAAGAACTTCGAAAAGCAGGTCAGGGCAGACTGGATGTGACTGTTGGCAGTGCTTTGGATATTTTTGGCGGAAGTATACCCTTTGAAGCTCTGGCTAAAATGAAATAGTATATACAAATAGTGAAGCAGATGCTTTTGTCCCATCAATCTTCTGGCACTGGTGTGCAGATATACATTTGTAATGAATTAATTAGATGAAATACTCTAATAGTTGCGCATTCACGACAAAAAAAACATTTTGAAGGAATATATCGAATAAATTTGGAAAAAATTTATGAAATTTTTGAAAAGTGATGTTAAAATTCAATTTAATATGTTATAATAGCAACATAAAACAGCAAAGGGGATGGAAGTCATGAAATTTATTATTAGTGGAAAGAATATAGCAGTAACCGAAGGACTTAAAACAGCTGTTGAGGACAAGCTTGGTAAACTTGAAAGGTATTTCACTCCTGAAACTGAGATTTCAGTAACCTTAAGCGTTGAGAAGGATCGCCAGAAGATCGAGGTAACGATCCCTGTGAAAGGTAACATTATCCGTTCCGAGCAGGTAAGCAATGATATGTATGTATCCATCGATCTGGTTGAAGAGGTAATTGAGCGTCAGCTTCGTAAATACAAGAACAAGATCGTTGACAAGCAGCAGGAATCCACAAACTTCCAGAAGGCATACCTTGATAAGGATTATGAAGAGGATGAGGAAGTTAAGATCATCCGTACCAAGAAATTTGGGATCAAACCAATGTATCCGGAAGATGCATGCGTACAGATGGAGCTTCTCGGACATAATTTCTTTGTATTCTTTAATGCTGAGACAGAGCAGGTTAACGTAGTTTATAAACGTAAAGGAAATACTTACGGACTGATCGAACCAGAGTTCTGATAGGGAATTTTATTATCACAACTGAATATTGAATGGAAGGCTCCGGGAATCTGTGTGAGAAATCGGCAGGTTTCCGGAGCCTTTTATGTCACAGCAAAATCAGGCTTCTTTTCTGTTGCAAGCAATAGGGGAGAATTATATAATGAAGACATATGCGAAAGGAGAAAGGAAAAAGAAGCTTCCTGTGGTGATCTTAAGTGCAGCTCTTGGTATGACCATGATACCGGCTACCTGTATGGCAGCGGAATTTAACAGTGGTGACACCATAAAAGAACAGACTGTGGAGGACCTGGAACTGAGTTCCGGAGAAAACAATACAAAGGATTCCCAAAAGTCAGAAATACAATGGACAGGATTTAAATGGGACAGCTATTCCCAGGCAGAGATAACGCTTACGTCAGCCGTTAACGGCGTCTGCTATTATAAATGGGCAGAGCGGGGGGAAGACGGAAATCCCCAGGTGCCTCAGATCGAGACCGGAAATACCGTGAATGATGAGGTTTTGATCAGTGAGGATGAAGAGTTCGAGATCACACTTGCAGACCTGGATACAGACCAGGCAGTTGATCTGTATATCCAGATTGAGGATGAGAATGGGAAATTAAGTGATCTGAAGCGGATGGAGCTTGATCAGGACAGCCGCCCGGCGAAAAAAACAGATTCTGAGAAAAAACATAAAGCATCCAAACCAAAGGCAGAGGACAGTACGGTAGAGGGGCTGGATTCTCCTCTGGAATTCTATCCGGATACATTTTATGATTTTAAGGTTATCGGTGCAGGTACCGATAATGAGGATCCGGAAAACGGAGATATTAAGTGGGTGCCTGTTTACTGGAGCACATCTGCGAATCCGAATTCCAACCGGATCCGAAGCACCTGGAAGATCGGTTCCAAGGAAGGAATCGACCAGGAGGGAACTTTTAATCTGTATGTTTTCTTCCGCAAATATACCTGCAAGGATTCCAAATGGCAGTCTACGGATAAGATACAGTCTGTACAGTACAAGTTTCAGTCAGCCCCACTTTCCGAAAAATAATACTGTGTGGAGTGCGAATATCTCCTTGACATAACAAATATGTAACTCACGGAGAAAAGGAGGAAGGTAAATGAAGAAAAAAGTTCTGGCACTTTTTTTAAGTGCCGCGCTTTGTGTGACGGTGCTTCCGGCAACCGGTATGGCTGCAGAGTTTGGCAGCGGTGATGCAGAAATCACAGAAAATGCGGAGAACAGCGAGGATACTTTCGGCGGAGCTGAGGAAGGAGTTTCAGAAGAAATCTCCAGTGAGGATGATCCGGAAGTATTATTGACAGAACTGATACCTGAAGAAGCAGGAGACAGTATGGAAGAAGAAAACACAGAAGCTATGTCAGCGTCAGCTCCGGAGCTGACAGTGACACCGACAGCGGGTCCGGAACCGACAGTGCCACCGATAACGGATCCGGAACCGACAGTGCCACCGACAGCGGATCCTGAACTGACAGTGCCACCAACACCGGTGCCCAAAATAAACGTAAAATGGACCGGAGAAAAATGGGTAAGCCGCAGTTCTGTAAACGTGACACTGCAAGTTGATGCAAACGGAGCCTGTTACTACAAAGCTGCAGCGAGAAAAAAGGACGGAACATCTGATGTTCCGAAGCTTGATATGGGAAACTCTCATGTGGTGGTTACTACAGACCGAAGCTTTGTGATATATCTTAAGAATCTGGATATAGAGAAAGAATTTGATCTGTATCTTAAGGTATTGGGTTCAGACGGAAGAACCAGCAACCTGAAAAAATTAAAACTAAATTACAGGGGGACCCGCCCGAAATATGATGTAACGCCGACACCAGCACCGAAAGTATATAATTCCAGAGATAGTGTTTTAAGAGGTTTGGAATCTCCGCTGAAATTTACTCCGAATACATTTTATGAGTTTACTGTGATCGGTGCGGGAACTACGAATACAAATCCCGGGCCTGGAGATGTGAAGTGGGTGCCTGTTTACTGGAGTACAGCCGCTAATCCGACATATAGTCAGATGCATACAGCATGGAAGATCGGTTCTGCCAAGGGAATCAATAAAGCGGCAACCTATAATCTGTATGTCTTTTTCGCAAAATATACTTACACAGGTGGTCAATGGCAGGAAACAGATATAATCGAATCCGTCAAATACCAGTTCCGGTCCGCGGCCTTGACAATTGTAAAGCTTACCACTCCCGGGCTATCCGGTATTTCCAACAGCCCTGCCGGTATCATCTTCAAATGGAAAAAAGCTGCAAATGCTTCCGGCTATAAAATCTATCGAAGGACCGGAAACAGCAGCAAGTGGGTCAATATCGCTACCGTAAGCGGAAGCAATACGCTGGTCTATACAGACGGATCAGTAAAATCAGGAACCATGTATACCTATACAGTCCGCGCATACAAGGGCTCTGCTTTAAGTGCTTATAACAAAAACGGCAGCCGGATCGTCCGTCTGACAGCTCCGGTGCAGTACAAACCGTCCAGCAAGGCTTCCGGGAAGCTGACTGTCCGCTGGAAAAAAGCAGCTGGTGCTTCCGGCTATCAGATCCAGTATGCGGCATCAAGGTCCATGAGAGGGTCCAGGACAGTGTCCGCCAGTGCACTGACCCGAACACTTTCCGGTTTGAAAAAGGGAAGCACTTATTATGTTCGTATCCGTGCATACAAAAAAGTGAGCGGAAAGACATATTACAGTACCTGGAGCAGTGTAAAAAATGCAAAAGTAAGGAAATAAGATTTGTAATATCCCGCGGGATCCTTGAAAACAGGATCCTATGCGGGATATTTTCTGTTGTTCCTGACATGATTTGTTAAATAATTGTTCATTGTTTTTATAACAGGAAAGTGGTAGAATATATACCATATGTGATCCAGTATAACGGATATCAACAGAGAACTGGAATGATCCAAAATTGGACAGATCAGAGACAGCAGTCTTATTCGAATAAAATGATTGGAGCAGAAACATGAATGTTTTTTCAAAAGTATTTGGAACCCGCAGCCAGCGTGAGGTAAAACGTATCATGCCGCTGGTTGAAAAAACCGAGAGCTATCAGTCTCAGATGCAGCAGCTTACGGATGAGCAGTTACGAGACAAAACAAGAGAATATAAGAAACGTCTTGCAGAAGGTGCAACACTGGATGATCTTCTTCCGGAGGCATTTGCCACCGTA
>ERZ772872.4294-NODE-4294-length-10100-cov-2.955500_pt1 | contig 10100 bp, 9 predicted proteins | sample MGYA00512132_ERZ772872 | MGnify/ENA primary metagenome ERZ772872 (study PRJEB29015, sample SAMEA2737724) | human gut metagenome | biome: human gut; feature: human-associated habitat; material: faeces | place: China | collected 2012 ... | reverse complement strand
CAACACAATAGGCAGGTCAAACTTGGATTACTGGAATTTCTTGCTTCCGATAACACTTTGCCCGGAAACAATCTTCGGATTCTTGTTCGGTACTTCAATACCGATGGTTCCTTTACCCGGTATCGGAGCAATAATACGGATACCATCAGCGGAAAGGCTCAATGCGATATCATCTTCCAAACCACGGATTTTAGAAATACGTACTCCTTGCTCCGGAGTGATTTCGTATAGAGTTACCGTAGGTCCTACCGTTGCTTTAATCGTACTGATTTCGATTCCGAAGCTGCGCAATGTATTGATGATGCGGTCTTTATTTGCATTCTGCTCGTCCATGTCAATCGTCGGATCATCATTTTCAAAATGCTTCATCAAATCGATAGTCGGGAAACGGTAGTTTTCCAAGTCCTTAGTAGGATTATACGGTTCGAGTTCAGGTCCCTGGTATTCTTCTTCCGAAGCTGCCGGTTCCACCTCAAATCCGGGTTCCGCCTCTTCCAAAGAGTCTTCCTGCACAATAGGAACAGGATTGGAAACAGTCGGTTCAAATACCATAGTCACTCCTTCACTTTCGTCAGATACGGAAGTATCTTCCTTTTCCGGTTTATTAATAGGAAAGTCGTCTTCAGGTTCTTCAGCCTGAATATCCATCACTGGTGCCGGAGGAGGTGTCTGTTTATACGTCCGTTTCAAATTGAACTCCACTTCTTGCGGTTGGGAAGTCGTAAATTCCGGCTCTCCTTCTCCTTCCGGAACATTCTCCTTTTCTTCTTTCTTTTCGCGTTTCAAGAAACTCAATGCGAAGAGTTTACGCAACCAGATGACGGTACGTGCACTTATATATATGAAGAAACAGATAGCCGTTATCAACAGGATCATCCACACACCGGGTACTCCAACTTGCGAAATCAGCCAACGACTGACATTATATCCGTGCATACCTCCCAAATAAATGAAGGAATCCTGATAATGATCCATAAAGGCAAATCCGAAGAATACGGAGAACCAGACCAGCAAGAGTGTGCAGCCGATAAACCACTTCCACAGACGTACAACACGTACACGCATTAACTTCAATCCTGCCACTGCCAGGAAAACAAGTATGAAGAAAGAGGAAACGCCGAAACAGTCATTAATCAGATAACTGGCCAACTGCGCTCCGCGTGAACCTGCATAATTCTTCACTTGATTATTAACAGCTGCCAAATCTGCCGAACTGCCACTATCAATAATACTTTGATCGGCAGCCCCCGTGAAGAAGAAGGAAGAAAAAGCCAACAACAGGTAAACGGAAAAGATGACCAGCATCAATCCGATTACAAAATGAATGGTTTCATTCTTAAATACAGCCACAATTTTACTGGGGGAAGAGGGAGTACGTTCCGCCTCCTTATCTAATTTCTTCTTTGCCATGAGTCTTTAATTCTTTTTTATAAAACTGGAATGAGATTCTAAGCTGCAAAAATAATAAAAAAAGAAGCCGGTGGCGAAAAAAGTGATATTCAATGCAACTTTATAGTAACTCGCAACGTCTAATCCATATAAACTCATATTAAAATCAACTATCAATTATGAAAAGAAACACATTGACTGCATGGCTGCTCGGAATAATTCTGATATTCTCCGCCACCTCCTGTTTTAATGGCCCTATTGTGAAAGGCAGTAAAAACTACATCACCAAAAAAGAGAATCTGGAACATTTCAATGACATCAGCATGTCCGGAAGTGCCAACATCATCTACCAGCAAGACTCCTCCTCCCGCATCGAGATTTACGGTTCGGACAATATCGTAGAACTCCTGGAAACAAAAGTAAACGGAAAAACATTGAATATAAAATTTAAAAAGAATGTCAATATCATCGACAAGGGCAAACTAGAGATCAAAGTTTTCTCACCGGACCTGAACGGACTGACACTCAACGGATCGGGTGGCATTCTCTTTGCGAACGGCATTCACACCGAGGGAGATCTTAAAGTAACGATTAACGGTTCGGGCAATTTAGGAGGAAGCACATTCGATACCGGACATCTGGCCATCTCAATTCATGGTTCGGGTGATGTCAGACTCAAACAAATCGACAGCAAAACCTGCTCTGCAAGCATTTCCGGATCGGGCATTCTCTGCCCGCAATCAGCAGGCATTGGAACCCCCGTTCATGGAGCCGGTCGCACAGGATCTCACCGCTGATACCGCCAATTACACCAATCATTCTGCTCATTATTACATCAGGTCCTTTCCAATGAAGTTCCACACAGGGATTCCATACAATCGCAGATGTTTTTCGCGCCGTTCCGCAGAGGGCGGTACAACGCTCGGTTTGCTTCGTAGGGCGCTTCGCTTTGAGGGTCGTTCAGCGTTTCCTGAATGACCCGGGACAGCGTGTCCGCTTCTTGAACCTGCCGCAGCATATCCGCCGTGTAGGCCTGTTCAAATTGCCGCCACTTCTCCTCAGGACAATCGCCGTAGACCCGCAGGGAAAGCACTTTTTTCTCCAGGATCATCGCCTGCTGCAGCACGGTGCTGATCTGACTGATGACAAGATCCGCCGTGTGCAGCAACTGTTCAATATCATACCGCTTCAGCAAAACCGCATTGGGCGCGTCAACCGGGAAGTCCCGCTCGTCGTTGCTGGTCGGATGCAGCTTTACGATGAAATTGTACTGAGGCAGAGACCGGATTGCCTTCTGGATCTCGTCAAATGCCGTCATGACCCATGGGCTGCCGTCTACCGCCCACAGAACCGTCTTTTTGCCGGGATCCAGCCCCAACGCCCGCAGCGTGCCCTGTGTGTCCCCTCCGGCGTTGAACAGACTGTCAAAGGCGGGCTGTCCGGTTGGGAAGATCCGGTCTGCCGGGAATCCCTGACTGATCAAGAATTCTTTTTGCAGCTCGTTGATAGCCGTCTGACAGTCAGCGGTCTGGACCGTATAATTCTGCTCATCCACCACAGTATCCCATATCTTCAAAGAGTGGATGCCTAACTCACAGGCCGCCAGGATTCCTGCCTTCTCCATGCGGACATAGCAGCTGGCGGTGACGATGTCCGGCTGTTCCAGTTGAATGAGCCTGCGCATGAAATCCACCGGACAGAAAGCTTCCCTCCCTTTCTGGGCAAACAGCTCCCATGCCGCCTCTCCGTGCTCTTGCAGCAGACAGTGCATGGAGATGCCGTAATAGGCAGCGGAAACGCTCCGGGGAATCCCGCTGTCCGGGTTGTGGTATGTTTCCGCCAGACGCTCACCCAGCGCCAGGATCGCCTGCCGCTCCGGCTCCGGATAAGCCCGTTCCAGTGCCTCCGGCAGCGTAATATAAGGCAGCTCCGTTTTTTCAAGGGCAAGCTGCGCCACGGAAAGGGGCAGGATCAAAACCTCGTGACCCCGGCGGAGCAGCTCCCGGGCAAGAGGGATGACCATTGCTACATGGCCGCCGCCATAAGTAGGCATTAAAATCTTCATATCGTTCGTCAGTTCGCCTCAGCCGCGCCGCCGAATACGCGGGCGGCGGTCAAAAATATCAGCTTCAGATCCGTACCGAAGGAGGCGTCCCGCAGATAACGGGTATTCTTCTCCATGGCGGATTCATAGGTGTTATTGCTGCGCCCGTACACCTGCGCGTAGCCGGTGATCCCGGGACGCATGCATAGGAGGCGGAGGTACGCCTCATCGGACCAGTCGATCAGGTCAGAGACGTTGGGGCGATACCCCACAAGACTCATATCGCCCAGCAGCACGTTGAGCAGCTGGGGCAGCTCGTCCAGACTGGTCTTTCTCAAAAACCGGCCGGGGGCGGTGATGCGGGGGTCATGCTCCCCGGTGGACAGGGGGCCGATCTGATCGGCGTTGACCACCATCGTACGAAACTTATAAACCCCGAACGGCTTTCCTCCCCGGCCGATGCGGGCCTGCTTGTAGAGCACCGGGCCCCGGTCATAGGCGAAGATCCAGATACTCAGGATCAGGAATACCGGCAGCAAGAGCAGCAACCCCACCGCGGAGGACAGGAGATCAAACGCCCGTTTTCCGTATTTTCGGTATAGCTTATGCTGAGCATACAGCTCTTTTTCGGCGTCCGCCACGATCGCGTCCACCGGCTGAGCAACACAGGTTTTCACAATTATACGCTTCCTTCATATCAAATTCTCTCAGGCTCCACTGCCGGTTCATCCTTGGAGCGGAACAGGCGGAGGGTGTCCCGAAAACCCAGCACGTTTCCCTTGTAGATCAGCAGCAGATACGCCGCCATCAGCACGCAGCCGAAGAGCTCCCTCTGGGAGAGCACTTCGCCGAGCAGCAGCCAGCCCGCGATCACGGCGATGGCGCTCTCGAGGCTCATGATGAGGCTCGCGACCGTCTCGTTCATGCCGCGCTGGCCCACGATCTGCAGCGTGTAGGCGATGCCGTTGGACATGATGCCCGCCCAGAGGATGGGAAGGAGCGCCCCCTGAAGGCCTTCAATGGTCGGGGACTCCGCGATCAGCACGGCCGCCGAGGCGATGATCGAGCCGCAGACGAACTGTCCGCAGGCGAGCTCGACGCCGTTGACTTTCGTGACGAAGTGCGAGATGACGAGGATGTGAAGCGAGAAGACGAAGGCGCACAGCAGCGTGTAGAGGTCCCCGAGCCTCACCGAAAAGCCTTCGGGCGGCACGCAGAGAAACCAGAGCCCGCCGATCGCGACCGCCACGGCCGCCCAGACGAGCCAGCCCGTCCTGCGGCCGAGCGCAAGCCCGATCATCGGCACGAGCACGATGTAGAGCGCCGTGATGAAGCCCGCCTTGCCGACCTCGGTGTCGTGCACGAGCCCGAACTGCTGAAGCGACTCGCCGCCGAAGAGGCACAGGCCGCAGGCCGCGCCCCCGAGAAGGAGCATCTTCATGTAGGCGGGCGAGGTGCGGCGCGCGTGCTCCGCGGGATTCGAGGCGGCGAGCCTCGAGCGGTTCCACAGGACGAAGGGCAGCAGCACGAGGGCGCCAAGGAACATGCGCGACGCCGTGAAGGTGAAGGGACCGACGTGGTCCATCCCGACCGACTGCGCGACGAAGCTCAGGCCCCAGATCGTGGCCGTGATGAGGAGAAGAACGGTTTGGCGAAGCTGAAAGAGCGACATGACGGGTCTGTTCTGCTTGGATTGTTGTTTTTCTTCAGGGCTGAATCCGCCCATTCTATCAGAGGCCCCGACGCGCGCCGCGGGCACGATCACGCTCAACGGCACCAGCCTCTCCATCGAGGACGCCGGGAAGATCGCCGCGGGCGAAGCCGACGTCACCATCGCCCCCGAGGCCGTCAAGCTCCTCGAGGACAGCCACAAGCTCGTCATGGCCTCCGCCGCCCAGGGCCTGGCCGTCTACGGCCTCACCGTGGGCGTCGGCCTCAACAAGGACCAGAAGCTCTTCACCGCCGACGGCAAGCTCTCCCCCGAAGTGCTCGAAACCTCCCGCGCGTTCAACTATAACGCCCTGCGCTCGCACTCCGCCAGCGTCAGTGAAATGATGCCCGTCGACCTCGCCCGACTCTCCATGGTCGTGCGCCTCAACACGCTCCTCGCCGGCAAGTTCGGCGCCCAAGTCCGCGTCGCCGAGCTCTATCGCGACATGCTCAACAAGAACGTGACGCCGCTCATCCCGTCCGAAGGCTCCGTCGGCGAGGCCGACATCCTTCTCGCCTCCCATGTCGGCGCCGTCATGATCGGCGAATGGAAGGCCGACGTGAAGGGCAAGGTCATGACGGGCGCCGACGCCCTCAAGGCCGCCGGCATCAAGCCGCTCCAGCCCGAAGGCAAGGACGCGCTCGCCATCCTCTCCAACAACTCCGTCGCCATGGCCTACGCCATCGACGCCGCCCGCAACGCCGAGCGCATCGTCGAGATGACCCCGACCATCTACGGCCTCTCGCTCGAAGGCCTCAACGGCAACGTCGCTCCGATCCTCCCGCAGACGATCGGCGCCCGTCCCTTCTACGGCTAGAGCATCCTAATTACCAGAGATTTTCCAAAAGGCGTTATGCCTCTCATACGCTTGTTCATACATAGTGAAGCTTGCACGGAGAGGGAGGTTAAGGGTATGATCTCATGAAATGTTTTGTTACGGGAGAGTCGTTTTGAAATCTTTGCTTTTGCTTCCCTTAGCCGCAGCCCTTCTTTCCGGATGCGCCGTCACCACCGAAGGCTCCCTTCAGGCCCCTATGGCCGAACGGCCAGACTCCGTCTGCATCATTCGAAACCCCGCTGTCGCTATCGTCCAAGCGCCAACCATCTTCCAGCAATCCTTTCAGTCCCGTGGTGTAAATGCCGTCGTGTGCGAATCGAAACAGGACTGCAAGTCTCCTTGGTACATGACGTATGTCCTTACGCGCCGCTGGGACTTGACACCGTACCTAGCCATGGGGCACGCGGAGCTATACCAAGACGGGCAGTTAGTCTCGTCGGTTGACTTCTCCGGTGGATGGGGGTTGAATTTCGCCAAGTACGGGCGCACGAAGCAGAAGCTCGACGGAATGATCGGAACTCTTCTCGGAGAGAAGACGGAATGATGCTCCGAAGGAAGCTCTTCAAACACCCCCTCTCTTGGGAGAGGGTTAAGCATTTTTGTTAATTTTTGAGGAGCGAAAAGAAAAAAACAAGCGCGAGTTTAAGATCGAATTCGGCAATGTTCGGTTTTTTAGAACTATCACTTGCGCGCTCACGTCAATGCCTAAAAATAGGTTCATCACGGAAGTCCGGGGAACGCAGCCTTGCCTTTTAGGAAAAAGGCGCGTCGGGCATCCGTACATAAAAAAGTAGCGCTCATTCCCAGATTCTGGCAAATTCAAGTTATCGAAAAGAATCGCCAATCGGGGGTGAGCGCTATGACTAACATTGTAGAGTAACTCTTTCAAATTCTGAATCCATGGCCAGGCTTCGAGATTGTATCCTTCGAAAGTCGTGTGTCTCCCATTGACGGCAAGAAAATACTGCTGTTGCGATTGGCTCCCATCGAAGGCTCAATGCCAATCTGTTCCCGTTGTCACCATGAGGCACCGCTTATCCACGAGTATGTGACGCGCCGAATTAGCGACCGCACTATTCTTGACTATTTTGTCCAGCTCGAAGTCCGAATTCGCAGAGTGGAATGCTTGCACTGCAAGGGTTGCTGTCAGGAATACGTCGACTGGCTTCGTCCCTACCAGCGCTGTACGGAACACCTGTGTGATCATATTGAACACCGGCTGAAGGAAGAAACTGTTGCTTACGCTGCCCAAGAAACCGATCAGAGCTGGGATACCGTCAAAGCCATTGACAAGACTCGGTTAGAGCGTGAGTTTGGAAAATTCAAGTGGGACAATTCAGAACGACTTGCAATTGACGAGTTTGCCATCCATCGACAGCATCGCTATGCCACAGTGGTGTATTCGCTTGATCACAAGAGCGTTCTTTGGTTGGGCCACGGCCGTTCCGGAGTGACGCTCCGAGAATTCTTCAAATTGCTCACGGAGGAGGAACGAGCGAAGATCAAGGCTGTCGCTATGGATCAAAGTACTGCCTTTGACATTGAGGTGAAGGAGCAATGCCCGAATGCAGTCATCGTTTTTGATCTGTTTCACGTTCTGACCAACTATGGTAGGAAAGTCATTGATCGTGTCAGAGTCGACGCTGCCAATCAACTACGGCATTTGCCTAAGTTGCGCAAGATCGTCAAGGGCGGCAGATACCTCTTGTACAAGCGTCCGGAAGACCTTACGGAAAACGAACATACAAAGCTGGCCGAGTTGGCCAAGCTGAATTCTCCTCTGCTCAACTGCTACGTCATGGCAGATGAACTGCGTCATTTATGGAAGTTGGGAACGCGCGGCCAGGTAATCGCACTCGTGATGGATTGGATCCATCGTGCAACTCACAGCAAGATCAAGCCTCTTGTGGACTTTGCCAAAAACTTACGCAACTACGTATCGGGCATCATCTCGTCGGCCGATCACAAAATCAATACTTCCGTGCTTGAAGGTGTGAATAACAAAATCAAGCAAGTCAAGCGTCGAGCTTACGGCTTCCGAGACGACAACTACTTTTTCCTAAAAGTCAAGGCTGCGTTTCCCGGACTTCCGTGATGAACCTTTTTTTTTTCACGTTCCCGAACCCCTCCCACACGCCTTCCTCGTTTGCGTCTTCATCCGCCTTGGGCTACATTTGAAAGATTGCGTCCACTCATTTCTCCAAGGCTTTCCATGCTTGATCTGATTCTTGCCGGCCCCGGCGTCACCCCCGATCTCGTCTGCGACCTCGCCGACGAATTCATGGCGGGCGAAGTCCTCACGCGCCCCAATGCCGCACGCTTCTGCGGCCTCTCCCCGATGACGTCCCGCTCGATCGCACGGCGCCTGGCGGACGACGAATCGATCGACGTCCTCGAAGTGAAGGCGGGGCTTTCCGTCTGGGACTTCCGCGTCATCTGCCTCGACATGGACGGCACCGTCATTCAGAACGAGTGCATCGACGACATGGCCGCGCTTCACGGCGTGGGCGAGGAGGTCTCCTCAGTCACGCGCGCCGCCATGGAGGGCGGCACGAAGCTCACCTTCGCCGAAAGCCTCGAAAAGCGCGTCGCCTTCCTCAGGGACGCCCCCGTCTCGGTCATCGACGAGGCCCTCGCGAGCGTGCGCCTGCAGCCCGGCGCCGCACGCCTCATCGACTTCTGCAACGCCCACGGCATCCGCAGCTACGTCCTCTCGGGCGGCTTCACGCACTTCACGCACGCGATCGCAGCCCGGCTCGGCATGACGGGCGACTTCAGCAACATGCTCGGCATCGACGCCGAACGCGGCGTCCTCACGGGCACCGTGACGGGCCCCGCGGGCGGCCGCATCCTCGACGCCGACGGCAAGCGCCGCACGCTCGAGATCCTCTGCCATCAGGCGGGCGCCACGCTCGAACAGGCCATCGCCGCAGGCGACGGCGCCAACGATCTCGAGATGATCGGCGCGGCCGCCCTCGGCATCGCCTACCACGCCAAGCCCGTCGTGCGTACCCAAGCCCGCCTCGCCGTGACGGCCTCGGGCCTCGACGCCATCACGCTCCTCTTCATCGAAGCCTGGCGCTGACGAGCCGCCCGTCCGCCGCTCATCCGCAGGACGCCGGCAGCCCGTTTTCGCCTGTTCCCCGACACCCGCAGCGCACCGCTCTGCGGGTGTTGTCTTTAGTGTTCACGTTTTCCCTCGAATCCCCTGCCGCAGGCCTTTTGCGTCTTCTTTTGGACCGCAGGTTTGGCTAAAATCGTGTCACCCCAAAACCACCCCCACAAACCGTCTTCAAGAAGAAAATAAAATGATGAAGCAATCCCTTTGGGCGTTGGCGGCTGCGGCGCTCTTTTCCGTCATGGCGGCATTCGTCAAGCTCTGCAGCGACGTACACGGCCCCATCGAAATGGTCTTCTACCGCTCGCTCTTCGGCGTGCTCGTGATCTCCCTCTTCGTCTTCCGCAACCGCGCTACCCTCACCCTCAAGACCCCGCACATCGCGGGCCACATCAAGCGTTCCGTCCTCGGCACGCTCTCGATCATGCTCTGGTTCTTCACGCTCGGAAAGATGCACTTCGGGACCAACATGACCCTCATCTACACGACGCCGCTCTTCATGGCCGCCAACTTCGTGATCCTCGCCTTGATGCGCCACAAGCCCGCGCCGTGGGCGCTCGTGCTCGCCACGATCGCGGGCTTCACGGGCGTCACCATCGTGCTGCAGCCGAGCTTCAACGAGGGCGAGCTGATCCCGGCCCTCATCTGTCTGGGCGTCTCGCTCCTCGACCTCGTCATCTACTGGCAGATGAAGGAGCTCGGCGACATGAAGGAGCCCTCCTGGCGAATCGTCTTCTACTTCACGCTCTTCGGCACCATCGCGGGCCTCATCGCCTGCTACGTCGTCGAGGGCGGCCTGCACATGCCCAACGCCCAAGGCCTCGTCGGCATTCTCGGCATGGGCCTGTGCGCCACGCTCGGCCAGATCTGCACGACCCGCTCCTACGCCTACGGCAACATGCTCCTCTCCTCGTGCCTGGGCTTCTCCGCGATTCCATTCTCGGTCATCATCAGCTTCTTCTGGTTCGGCGAGAGCGTGACCGCCGCGACCCTCACGGGC
>ERZ772872.4292-NODE-4292-length-10103-cov-3.064590_pt1 | contig 10103 bp, 10 predicted proteins | sample MGYA00512132_ERZ772872 | MGnify/ENA primary metagenome ERZ772872 (study PRJEB29015, sample SAMEA2737724) | human gut metagenome | biome: human gut; feature: human-associated habitat; material: faeces | place: China | collected 2012 ... | reverse complement strand
CACTATAACTATGTCGGGGATTCGATCCTCGGATACCGCGCCCACATGGGAGCCGGTTCCATCACCTCAAACGTGAAGTCCGACAAGCTTCTCGTGAAGGTCCATGCGGAGGACGGCGATATCGAGACCGGGATCAAGAAATTTGGTGCGATGCTCGGTGACTGCGTGGAAATCGGATGCGGTTCTGTTCTGAATCCAGGAACTGTTATTGGAAGGAGCTGCAATATCTACCCGCTATCCAGCGTCCGTGGATGTGTGGACGAGAATTCCATCTATAAGAAGCAGGGCGAGATCGCCAAAAAGGTGCAGGGGTAATTGATAACTGCGAAAAGAACGAGACTGTGAATGAAGGATCCATGCAATTATTAAACTAAAAGAACCACGATATTTATCTGTAAACTCATATGTTGAGTTTTTAACAAATATCGTGGTTTTATTTTTAGCATGGGAACCTATAATCCTAAATTACTTCGTTCCAAAAATACGGTCACCGGCATCTCCAAGACCCGGGCAGATGTATGCGTGCTCATTCAGGCAGCGATCCAGATGACCACAGTAGATCTGAATGTCCGGATGTGCCTCGTGAAGACGTTTCAGTCCCTCCGGAGCTGCGATGATGCACATGAACTTGATGTTCTTTCCACCCTGTTTCTTAACAAAATCAATGGCAGCCTCACCGGAACCGCCGGTTGCAAGCATCGGATCAACGATAACCGCGATACGCTCATCAATAGACTCCGGAAGTTTACAGTAGTACTCATGCGGCTCATGTGTCTCAGGATCTCTGTAAAGACCTACATGTCCCACTTTGGCAGATGGCACCAGTGTCAGGATACTGTTTACCATTCCAAGACCTGCACGGAGTACCGGGATAACAGCCAGCTTCTTACCGGCGATCATAGGTGTCCTGCATGTCTCGATCGGTGTCTCCACTTCCACTTCCTCTGTAGGAAGATCACGAAGTGCCTCGTATCCCATAAGGATGCCGATCTCCTCCACCAGTTTACGGAACTCATTTGTTCCTGTGTTCTTGTCACGGAGCATTGAAATTTTGTGTTTGATCAGCGGATGATCCATAATATAAACATTTTCCATTGTGATTTCCTCTCTTGTTCCGACGCAGCCGATACGCCTGCCACATCTGTGATTTTTTATCTTATTACATTATAATATATATAGTGTTTTTCCAAAAGGGGGAGTTTTACTTTTGAAGTTTTAATTCTCCGTCTCCGGCAGCAATAGCCTGATCGATCGCCCAGGCAACTCCAAATTCCTGGTTGGTCTTTGTTATATATTTTGCCACCTCTTTGATCCCGGGAACGGAATTTCCCATGGCTACCGTGGCGCCGAAATCCATGGACAGCATGGAATAATCATTAAAGCTGTCCCCAAGCACCATTACCTCATCCATTGTATATCCAAGAGATTCTATATATTCCTTCAACACAGGACCTTTCTGGGCTCTGACTTCCGTCACCTCCTGGTTCAGGATAAAGGAAGATGCCACCGCAAGCTCAGGATTCTGTCCAAGCTTCTCCCCGATCTCCTGAAGCATATCCACATCTCCTGCAAAAATAAAGATCTTGTACACAGGCGTCTCACATTCTTCCAGAGAACGGATATCTGAGATTCCTCTGGTATTTCCGGCAATCTGCAGGAACTGAGCAGAGTTACGGATCTTTTCATCGCTGTCATTTTTGTCCATATGGAAAAGTCTTATCTGGCGGATAATACCATCCTCGATCTCCTTCTTAGTTCCAAGCCGGTAATCATACCTGTCTGTAAAAAATATAACAGATACAGGATATTCTTTAAGTTCCTCATAGACCTCCTCGCAGAGATCAATGGGGATCGGCGTACGTTTCACTACTTCTCTCTGTGGGTTTCTCACCTCTGCTCCACTGCTTAAGATGTAATCACAGGTAATATCTGTATCCTTCAGTGCGTCCATGGCTCCACGGAAATTACGTCCTGTAGCCACCATAAAACGGATTCCCGCATCACAGGCACGTTTAATGGCAACCTGAGTTTCCGGTGCGATCTTATGGTCATCCCCAAGAAGGGTTCCGTCCATATCACTGGCGATCACTTTTATCATAAGTTCCTTCTCCTTTGAGCATTTTAATCTTCTGTGAGAAATTATAGCTTACAGGAACCGGAATTACAAGATGGGACAGATAAAGCGGGCATTTATATTCCCCTTTGCTGCCACCATGTCCTGTGATATAATTCTTTGCATATATTTTCTTATTATATTATTTCATTCTGATGGAGGAATCATGCTAAAAAAATCATATATATACCGGACCTTCACCCGGCTTTTATCTGTCACGCTGCTGATCAGTTTCTGTTTTCTTTTTGCCGGATGCGAACAAACCCAAACCAACACTGATGAGCAGGAACCTGTCAGTGTTTCTGATTTTAAACTGAACACAGTTGTTGATATCAAGATCTATGATTCCAGGGACAGATCTCTCCTTGATGACTGTCTCTCTGCGACAGATATGAGCTTGTTTTCAGCCGTACCAATGAAGACAGTGAACTGTACAGACTGAACCACAGAGAAGACCAGGGCCAGGAATCCGGCAGTTTTCCTTATAAGATAAGTACAGATCCTGATTCACAGAAGGAAACCTGGATGATTTCCCCCCAGCTTGCAGATCTTCTGGATGAAGGACTTGCCTTTACCAGGGAATCCGGAGGTGCTTTTGATATTGCCATTGCGCCTCTTACCTCTCTGTGGGATTTTACCGCAGAAGATCCCCAGGTACCGGCAGACAATGATATCCAGACAGCACTGCCACTGTGCAGCTCTGATGGCGTAGAGCTTAACGGGCAGAAGCTTACTCTTCCTTCTCCCGACACTGCCTTTGACGTAGGGGCTATTGCCAAAGGCTATATTGCCGACCGCATCAGTGAATACCTGAAAAAAAGCGGCGTAAAAAGTGCCATCATCAATCTGGGCGGCAATGTTCTCTGTATTGGAGGACGGCCTGACGGAGAGCCATTTAAGGTTGGCGTTCAGAAGCCTTTTGCTGACCGCAATGAAACGGCTGCTGTAGTGGATATCAACGGACGTTCAGTTGTTTCTTCGGGAATCTACGAACGCTGCTTTAAGCAGGACGGAAAACTCTATCATCACATCCTGGATCCACACACCGGATATCCTTATGATAACGGTCTGATCTCCGTCACTATCATTTCTGACCGTTCCGTGGACGGCGATGCCTTAAGCACCACCTGCTTTGCACTGGGCCTGAAAAAAGGTCTTGCCTTCGCAGAAAAAAAAGGTGTCCAGGCTGTCTTCATCACCAAAGACTATGAGCTTCACTATACAAAAGATTTCCAGAAAAAAATAAAAGTTTCACAGGTCGACTGATCTGTGAAACTTTTATCTGTAATAGTATCTGCTGCTCTTTTTAATTAGGTGTGATCATATCCGGCCAGGACAGGATTTCCCTAGAGATGATCTCTTCGTAATCACCTTCCACATCCTCACTTCTTCCGGCTGCAAACACATTGGTCTCAGCACCCCATACACTGTCCTCATACTCCCATACGTGGAACTTCAGCCCGCGGAACATAAAATCAATGCTTCCGCAGCCATCCTCTTCCGTATACTCAAATGGGATCTTCTTGGTATTCAGTGCTTCCTGCACTTTCTGTAAACGCATATACTCTCGCTCCTTCCACGCCGAAAATCTTTCTTTATATCAAGTATAGCATGTTGTGATTTTCGACACAAGGAAAGGATGAAAGTGGCTGTGAGCTACGGATATCTCAGGCCCAGTAGAGTCTCATTCCAAACTCATGGCTCATACGGTCCGGATGCCCATCAACTCTTGAAAGCAAAGTACAGATATCCTGATAGGTATTCTTTGCCATACATTTACCGCTATTATCAGAAAGAATTAGTGTAAGGTTCCACTTCTTGCCTTTTCCGTATTCTTTCTCAAAGGTTTTTACCATGACACGGCTGTCTGCCGGAACTTCTGCTTTAACACTTCCCTTTTCCACCAGTTCTCCGTTCAATGTTTCTGTAATGATCCATGTAAGTTCACACTCTCCCAGAGCTCCATCTGTATCATTTACAATATACAGACTGTCCAGATAATCTTTGTGCTTTGCAAAAGCACCCACTGGTGCGTTGCTTTCCAGTATAGCCTGAAGACCCTTTTTGGGAATTCCCCACCAGTCATATAATCCGTAGAAGCTCTGAGGACACAGATCGATAAACATAAACTGTATATATCCTGAGCAAGGTTCATATTTCTGGATCCTGTAATGCTCTGTATAATATTTCAGAAGCTTATACTGATATTCCTGGATCTTCGGGATATCATCCACCAGTTTTTCCAGACGATGATATACCTCCGGAACAGTTTTCAGATTTTCACTGCTGCCCGGTGCATCAAATCCGTACTCTGTATTCAGCTTTTCTGTCTGCTCATAAATATCTGCATATTCTCCACCGCATAAAGAACCCAGATAATTATGGCTGTCCCCGCTAAGCAGATCGTCTTCGCAGAAAGAACCCTTGATGATCGGTCTGCCCGGATCCATCTTCTGTACTTCCCTGTACAAAGCAGGTCCCGGATTTTCCTCCATAAATCTCCTTCTCACATTTCCATCCGGATCAATACATCCCGGTTCATTCATAATGATCCAGCAGATCAGAGACGGATGATGCTTCAGAAGTTTCACATTTTCTCTGTAAACATCTGCAAATCTCTGCGCCCATTCATCTGTTGAAGGATGCGTCCAGTTGTACTCCGAATCCTGAAAAACTGCAATTCCCAGCTCGTCACACAGATCATAAAAAACTTCCTGCTCTGTGTGGACATGTACTCGTACCAGATTAAAACCTGCCGCCTTTACATTAAGAAGATCTCTCAGGTACCGTTCCTTTGTCATTGCAGAAATATAACAATCCGGAAAATAAGAGGTTCCTCTTATATACAGTTTCCTGTTATTAAGCCAGAATCTTGTTATTTTTTCATTACGCTCAATCTGAATGTCCCGAAAAGCAAAATTCGTTGTTCTGCTGCTCAGTATGTCTTTTCCCCTGCTTAACGTAAGTTCTGCCTGATACATCCAGGGATAACCATGATCCCATGTGGACCACAGTCTGACATCTTCCACTTTAAGCTCACATTTAAAACCTGTCTCTGCTTTCTCTGCCATTATCTGAACAGTTTTTTCTGTCTTTATAAGACCGGACTCTTTTTCCCGGATCTTTACATTAAAATCATATGTCTCCCCGGATTTCAGACCTCGCGCTTCAGTTTCCACATATACGTCTGCTTTCCTTACATCCGGATCCAGTTCATACTTCAGATCTGTCTGATCTTCCAGAACACCTTCTTCTGTCAGGATCAGTTCCACTTTTCCGTAGATTCCTACAGGATTTACATCTCTCTGGATAAATGTATCAGAATGTTCGTAGGTACCTTTTACCATATTTCTTTTTACCAGGTGGGTTCTGGAATCCTGTGCATCCAGCTCCACCTCATCATCCCATGGAGAACTTACCTTTACAATGAGATAATTTTTCTCTCCAAAAACAAGCTTATCTTTTACATTAAAGGAAAATGGAGCGGAATATCCTTCATGCTCTCCAAGAAATTCTCCGTTAATCCATACTTTTCCATAATAATCAACATTGGTAAATTTAAGGACAGCATCCGTAACTTTCTGATCCGGAACTTCAAACTCTGTTTTGTACCACCAGGGCGCCTGATTGAAATATCTCAGTTCACGCCCGAAATATGGCTGTCTGGCATAGATAAGCTGCAGATGTTTCAGTTCCTCCAGTTCCTCCCATTCAGACACCTGGGAACCTACGGAAGTATCCGCTTCCCTGGCAGCATAAAGCCCGGTCTTTTCCCCTGTATCATGAACATCCTGCAAAATTTTCCATCCTTGTTTCAATTCAATCCTTGTTTCCATTTCAGCCTCCTAACTCTTGACCGCACCTGCAGCCATACCTTCGATTATGTTTTTGTTAAGAATAAAATACACGATCAGTGTAGGCAGGATCGATATTACGATCGCCGCAAATGTACTTCCCCAGTCCACTCTTCCGAACTGCCCCACAAAGTCATTCAGGCCAATTGGCAGAGTTTTCATATCAGAAGATGAGATAAATGTATTGGCATATGTAAATTCGTTCCATACAAAAACAAAATTGTATGTAAGAACTGTCATTGTAGTATTTTTAGCCATAGGTACCACGATCTTGCGGAATGTGGTTCCCATTGTGGCACCGTCAATAACTGCTGCTTCCAGAAGAGAATCCGGCATAAATTTAAAAAATCCGGTGTAAAGATAGATACACATTGGAAGAACCCGATCTGCGGAAGCACCAGTGCCCAGTATGTATTTCTCAGTCCGATCCTGTTATAAATCTGGAACATGGGTATAAGGCAGGAAAAAATAGGCACCATCATTCCAAACAGGAAAAATGCCATCAGTGCATTGGCATATTTTACCTTTACCTTGCTGATCACAAATGCAACCGGGCATCCCAGGACTACGATGCCAAGAAGTGTGAGAACTGCCACAACCGTACTGTTAAGAAAATATCTTGGAATGGATGAGATCGTCAGTGCGCTGATATAGTTTCCAAGATAAAATCCTGATGGCAGAGCATACTGTGCAGTATATGTCATTTCATCCGGTGTTTTCAGGCTGGAGCAGACAACCCAGAAAATAGGGTAGACCTGTATCATGACAAAAATAAGGATCACTACATAGAACACAGCACGAATAGCTATATTTTTTCTTGATTTTATCATTCTGACCCATCTCCTTTCGCCGATCCCAGGCATTTCTGTATAATCCCTACTGCTACCAGACATTCAATGACCAGAAAAACGGACAATGTACTTCCATAGCCAAAGTCAGCCGAATTAAAAGCAGTTTTATACATATAAGTTGCCACCATCTCTGTTGATCTGGATTTATTGTCAAGAATATAGAATACATCAAAGGTTTTCAGACAACCATTTACAAGCATTACAATGACAATGCTAAATATATTTTTCACCAGCGGAAGCTTTATGTAACGATACTGTTGGAAAACATTGCAGCCATCCATTGTAGATGCCTCGATCACATCCTTTGATATGGATACAAATGCGGAATAAAAAATGATCATGTACAGACCACAGTATTTATATCCATCGATCAGGGTTATGGTAATCAGCGCTGTATGGGAATTTGCCAGCAAAGCGATAGGTTCCATTCCCAGTTTTTCCATCACATAGCAAACCAGGCCCTGGGGCTGGACAGAAAGCATTTTGGAAAAAATCTGGCAGATCGCCATAGATGAAATGATACATGGAATAAAATAAATAACCCGCAGAATATTTCCACCTTTGGAAATATGTGTAAGCAAAATTGCCAGGATCAGTCCTGCACATAACTGGAACAAACTTCCCAATACAACAAATTTAAGATTATTTACAACAGCCTCACGAAATGTCTCATCCTGAAACATCCTCACATAATTTTCCAGTCCGATAAACTTCATATCACCGATTCCATTCCAGGAAAAAAGGCTGTAACCCATTGACCACAGAATTGGGATGATAACAGTAAGAATATATACGAACAGTGCAGGAAGAACAAACGGTAAAGGCTGGATTTTATTTCTGGGCTTCATATCCTCTCCCCTTTCATACGCAGATGCAGATAAAATTCCGCATCTGCGTATTCTCTCAGTTATTCTTCAGTGTCAAAATAATCAGATGCATACTGTTCTACAGCTTTGTCCATGTTTTCGCAGAACTCTTCAGGAGTTGATTCTCCCATTCCAAGGCTTGCCAACTCTTTTCTGTAAACCTCGTTTGTAGAAGGATCCAGACGAACATCCCAGCACTGGGCAAAAGTGCCGCAGTTCTCAAGATCACTTAAAATCTGCTGTGTAAGCTCCGGAAGCTTCTCCGAATCACTTGGCATCATGGATGGAAGCATATTGAACTCATACATTGCCGTATCAGCAAAATTATCCCATACATAACTGATGAAATCTTTCATCTCATCACTCATGGAATCCTTGAGAATGGCAGTTCCGATTCCACAATTCGCATAGTAATCATTTTCTCCTGTAGCGGTTCCTTCGCTGTCTACAGGAAGTTTGAACATGGAAATGTCATCTTTAAGATTTCCCTCATCATCTGTAAGATCCGGTGTATCCCATGTTCCGGTGTATAACATTGCCGCACCACTGTTCAGAAACAGATCCATCTGTGCGGTAGCATCTGAACTTGTCCATCCTTCACTGAAATACTGGGCTATATCCTGTGTATACTGGGCTGTTGCGATACCTGTCTCAGAATTAAATTTTTCTTTTCCCATTCTTGCATTGTCAATGAAGTCATTTCCTTCCAGTCTGAAAGCCTTAAATGCAGGATAACGCATGATCATGTCGTAATTTCCTGCGGATATCGGGGTCATTCCCGCATCTTTCAGCTTCTTGCACACATCCAGGAGGTCTTCCAGTGTCTGAGGTGTTTCAGTAATTCCGGCTTTTTCAAACATGTCTTTGTGATACCAGAAATACTCTACATTTCCCTGCCAGGTCATAAGGTAATTGCTTCCGTCACTGAGTTTCGGATAATTCAGTGCAATATCAAAGAACTTGTCTTTGATACCCAGTTCATCATAAAGGTCATCCACACTGTAGATCAGATCCTTTTTGCAAAGTCCTTCAAAAAATGCCTCCGGATCTGCGTCAAACCAGTCCGGCAGCTCATTGCTGGATGCAAGGATCTTGATCTTCTGAAGATATGTTTCTCTGTCTGCAATAGACTCTACATTGAATTCAAAATCCGGGTGATCTTTTTTATAATCTTCTGCAAGCTTCTTCAATGTTTTCAGTGCCGCATCTGTTTCGCCCCTGGCACTGATATAATTGATCACAAGTGGTTCGGAATCCTCTTTTTTATCTGCCCACACATTCATCATGCTGAATGAAGAGAGACACATCATTGTGGCAAGTGTAGCAGCCATCACTTTTTTTAATTTCATTTTCGTCCTCCTTTTGGTACATTTCTATTCATCCGGATTGAATATTTTGTTCCGCTTTCCTTATCGATGAGACCATTATATTAAATCCGTCCGGAAAAATACATGGAAAATCTTCGCTGTACCTGGAATATTTTCTCCAATCTTTCCCCCACACTTGTGAGAATTTTTCCCTTATTATATAATGTAGCCAATAAAACCAGAGGGGGGATTCCATGATAGAAAATCTGAAAAAAAAGGTGTTTCACTTATTTTTAGGAATCAGTCTGAAACGCAGGCTTTTTATTACATATCTGCTGCTCAGTTCTCTGATACTCATGCTTACTTCCGTGTTTTTTTATACTGCATCCAAAAAAGTACTGATCAAGCGTGCCGCACTTTCCAGTCAGCAGCAGCTATCCCTGATCACCAGCAACCTTGGAGAAAAGATCGATAATATATCAAACTATGCCATCACCCTTTCCATCAACAGCAATATCGCCGATGTTTTAAAAGAAAATCCCACAGTTCCCGAAAACACACTGGAACATTTTCTGGTAAATTCCGAGCTTACAGACCAGGCCCAGCGTATCATCGGACTTCACAAAAACATCTATGCCTGGGATATCCTGGATACAGAAAACCACTGGTTTCACAGCAGTACCACAGAAACAGATCAGCTTGATTCCATTTTAGGTCCCGAAGTCCTTGACAGCCTTCAGACTAATCTGGCCTTTCAGTTTCTCGGACCCTTCCAGATAAGTGGGGAGCCAACCTTTGTAGCCTTAAAAAGTATTACAAACATTGATAACACCAAATATCTGGGCGCCCTGGTCCTTCTGATCAGAGAAACAAATATTTCCTCTGCATTCCGCGACCTTCCGGACAGCTCTTCCAGGGATTTCTATATTACTGATGAAAATGGACATGCTCCAGTAGCAAGAACCATCAACGCCCGATTTTGCCCAGCACGGAAACTTTTTTCAAGTTCTGTCACCGCCTCATACTGGCAATCACGAAGTCCCTTCCTTTTCAATGTAGGAAGTCCGGCAAATGTATCCTCAATCCCCAACTTCTTGACCAATTCATGCGGC
>ERZ772872.4286-NODE-4286-length-10118-cov-8.395906_pt1 | contig 10118 bp, 7 predicted proteins | sample MGYA00512132_ERZ772872 | MGnify/ENA primary metagenome ERZ772872 (study PRJEB29015, sample SAMEA2737724) | human gut metagenome | biome: human gut; feature: human-associated habitat; material: faeces | place: China | collected 2012 ... | reverse complement strand
CTCCGGATGCCACTGCTTCGGCTGTCTCATCCGAATACCTGAACACCTTTACCCCTTGCAGCCATGCTCCAGCCTCATCTGCATGCCTTGCTACTGCTCCAACACCATCTGCGCCTTCTGCAACAACACTGACTTTTCCAGCATTCTTAAACAGTGTTCCGACTTCATCCGAATACTTTAGTGCTCCTATTACCGGGATCAGACCGATAAGGTCAAGTGCAAGCATTCCGATCAGATCCCATCTTACCCTGTCTGTTTCTGCAAGGTTCTTTATATCTGCAATGATATCCCGGATGTCACAGGGCAAATCCAGATCAAAAATTCCAAGGACAATCTGCACACCCACTCCAAGTACTGTCACTTCATCTGTAAAATTACCAAGGACAACACATTCAGCACTCCGTATCAGATAATCTTCCGCTTTGTCCAGCATTTTTTTATACCAGACAGTCTCTATCTCATACAGTTCTGCCTCATAATCCGACTGTTCCTGCTCGTGGGTATCCTTGGCATTCTGATAGCCGGTATTGATCCCCTCCAGTTTTTCGCGGTATTTATCCGGGGATAATCTCAGTTTCTCCGGCTGCAGCATGGCACATACAGCCTCAAATTTTTTCCCGTATTCTCCAAGCAGGCTGCAGTATCCTTCTATCTGTGCCGCATAGTTTGCATCCACTTTCCCTGCTTTTTCTACTATAGCATCAAACTTCTTTGTTGTCACATCATGTTTGTCAAACATATGTAAATGGTAACTGTTAATATCATTGATATAATCTCCGATTTCCAGTTCTTCCATAAAAAAATCTTCTACAAAGTCAAATACTTTCCACTGCTCTTCTTCATCCACGTTCACACGGATGGTCTCATACAGTTCCTGTACTGTTTTCTGCGAAAAATCCCTCACCATCCCAGATCACTCCATTTCTCCGTCACAGCTTCTGCTTTTATGCTCTCTGCTCCGTAAATATCTGCCTCCAGTGTTCCATCCCTGATCCTGCCAAGTATTTCCCCCACATTTCCATACAATTCCCTCAGATCATCTCCCAGCTTGTTGACTTCCTCATTATATTGTACCAGTCCATCCTCTGTCTTTCCTGCGCCTGATACTTCCAGTCTGGCATTGCCTCCGTCCGTTTCGCTGCCTGCCATAAGCTTGTTCAACAATTCCATATAGATATCCAGCATTTCCGGATCAATCTTTATTCCCGCCATTGCTCCCTCCTCTTTTAGTAAACATACGGATGGAGCAGCTTCAATTGAAAACCTGCATCTGAATCAGGATTTCTGACTTGATGTTTTCTTGAGCCAGCTGAGCACTTTCTCTATGTAAGATGATAAAAAGGCAGACTTCGGGCACGATATTTGCAAGAAGCAGACCGATATCAGCAGTCTGGAAAAGAATTTAAAATTATAACCAACCTCGTGTTTGCAGATATTTATCTGGAATTCTTAATTCAAGTTCCTCAACAATTCGTTGTATATAAGCTTCCATATCTGTATTTGAATAGCAATTGTGTGTATTCATTACGCTTATTAATCTTCCATTTCCAACTTCTATAGAAAACCCTATAATATCAAGTTCATAAGTGAAAACAACGTAAAAATAATCATAAGCAAAAAAACCTATTTTAAACGACCAATGTCCTGCTTCTTCCACCACATCATAATATTCTATACCTCTAATTTTATTACCAAATATTTTTTTTATTTTTTTACCCGTATCGATTCTAATATCATTAAAATTATTTTGTTGCATACCAAAAATCTCCTTTTTTTCTAATGCAAAATACCCATGTTTTTCTTGCAAATAATCCCATTCCCATTTCAATGCGCATTCACCATATGCCTCTGGATTATGTGAAAATCGTATCTCTTTACCTGCGTTTATGGCATCATCTAATGCAGGTTTGTTAAAATAGTCAAACATATTTTGACCTGCTACATCTAAACCATAGTTTGGACTTCTTTTCCCTCTGTATTACATTTTTTTACTTTAGTAACCAGCTTAGGAAAATCAGCTGGTCTGTTTGGGAAAGTAATCTCTCCAAGCTTTTGATTGTAGCAGTCAATCATAACTGCTGTGTGGGTTTCTTTGTGTAAATCGATACCCACATAAATAAAATTTTCTTTAACCATAAAATCAACTCCAATCTCAATGTTTGGCAAAATAGTGGCAATCTCAACTGTTAAGCATCTTTCTCGGAATTACGCATCTTTTCAGCAACCAAGTGTGCAAGAGTGGTATAGCCTATCCACTTCTGGTCAGGCACAAAGTATTCCGCAAAGGAACACCGCTGACTTTCATGGAGATGGATACATCCTGCAGAACACAGGACACGAAGCAGAAGAAATCTCCTTCGTGGTGTGTGATGTTAACTCTGAACAAAAGAGGTTGCAAGTTGATTTTTGATTTTGGAGCAGATTTTTTATATAAACCTCTAAAAACAAGCAGAATTGGCTTTATGCCAAAAGACCAAAACAGACAAAAACAAGTAATAATGCACAAATTTACTTTTCTGACACACAACCCAACTTTCTCTTGCCCCTGTGAGAGCCTGTGTTGCCCCTGTGTGCGATTTTAAGACCGAAGTCGAGGTAGTTACCCATAATAGAATTATTGAGCCTTGTTGGGGAAATGTGAAAGACATGATTTCTTGAGATACCGCCAAAATAAGTAGTGTCGAAAATAGTGCAGGTTAAAGGTTTTATATCGCCAGAAGGTAGCATAAGCCGATGAACACCCACAGGCAAAGCCGTTGGGAGAAAGATGGTATGGCATAACTTTCTCTACTGTTCAAAAATTTGTTATGCTTTGAGACATTTTATCGAAATTACCTTGTAACAGAAAAATCGAGAATGCTTCATGGTGCTTGCCAATAAAACATTCTCGATTTAGTCTTAATTATTATTCAATGTACTAGTAGATTGAATAATAATTAACTGGCCATATTGGGGTTAGCTTCTTCTTCGGATATTTCATCAAGTTTATATGTCCAATGAAATACCACAGGCTCTTTATTGATTTCATCGAAATATTGATAGATTCTGTCCGCCAGTTCCTGCTTTGATTTGACTCGTATTCCTTTCAACATCTGTTTTGCCATTTTGCTGAAGAAACATTCAATCAGGTTGAGCCAGGATGCATGCTTTGGTATAAACACAAATACGTAACGTCCTTCTGGCTTTGTAGCCAGATAATTCTGCACTTCCTTTGCTTTGTGTGCAGAATGGTTGTCACAGATAATCCTGATAACATCCCCTTCCAGATACATTTCATCAAGTTTCTTCAGAAGACAGATGAAATCGGAACTTTTGTGAGTTTCACTTACAACAGGAATAGCTATTCCTGTGAGAAGATCAATTCCGGCAATTAAAGACAATGTGCCAAGGCGTTTATATTCATAGTCACGATATACACAGCCGTTTCCTTCCGTCGGACGGAGGTCATCACTTGTTGTTGCAATAGCCTGTATTCCCGGCTTTTCATCGCAGGAAATGGTATGAATCATTGGACTATCAGTTGAAACTATGATGTCTCCGTTTTCGTCAAACTGCATTTCAACCTGTTTGTAAACAACAAGGACATCATGCATCTTAGTCTCAAAATCAGGATCCCGTTTTTCACAGTAATACTTGATTTTGAACGGCTTAATTTCGGATTGGTTCAGTATCTTCTGTACCATTGGTTTTGTGATAGTTGTAAGCCTTGAATATCCAGCCTCTTCTGCGTGATTTTGGATGTACTGATGAAGATTTTTTAAAGTCCAAAGTTCCTGTGCGTAGCCAAGATCGGTAGGACGCTGGCAAGCAATGCTGATGATCCATGCAATAGCGTCATCTGTGATTTCAACAGGTCGTCCTTTGCGTTTGTCATCGAACAGAGCACGCTGTACACCGCCTTCCCTGAACTTGGAAAGACAGAGTTTAACGGTGTTTATATTTACATCTAAACGTTCAGCAATATCGCTATTCGATGCTCCCTGTGCTTTGTAAAGAAGCATTTTAGCGCGGTCAACTACCTGCGCTTGAATTGTACGCTGACGAGTGAGTGACTGAAGGTACAAAACTTCTTCATTTGTAAGTGTAATAGATCGTGCGTGTGCCATACTGATACCTCATTTCCGTTGATATTATAAGTATAACACCATACATGATATTTGGCTAGTTATTTATTTAATGTTGTACTAGGTATCTCTAAAGTAAACCTTACATATAAGGATTAAATTATAAACGAATTACATTGCCTGTATATAACTTATCTAATATCTCTTCTATACTTGCGTTCGGACCTGACATAATAGCTTCCACTACATTTCTATTAGGCACACTATCCATTATCTTTTGAATCCACTCTGAAACTTCTTCATCACTTCCCATACCATAACTTATTTTTTCAACCAATTCTTTTACTTCTTCTCTACTTAATTTATCCATATCCTTTCTCCTTATCTAAAAAATTGTTTAAATCCATTATACCCATGCACTTCAGGAATAAGTATTTCAGCATGATAACGCGGCGTAACCACAACAAGATTATCTACAGAATAAACACTTCCACCTTGATTAATTGGAATAATATGATGAAGCTGATATGTAAAGCTACCATTTATGGCTTGATTAGATACCACAAGTGGTGCGCCTCCATTCTTCATTCGGTAATAGTTCTTAGGATCTCCATTTATTAAAAATTCATTTGCATAATCTGTTTCTGCAACAGCTTTCCAAAAATCATTTCTAAATTCGTCAAAATTATTATATTGCTTTTCTCTTAATTTGTCAGCAATTTCTTTTGGAATAACACCTGCATTCTTATCCGTTCCATACATCATTTTTGATGTATTCCTTCCGTTTCCTTCTACAACACCAGGTGAATTTCTTCTTTCTGTCGCTGTTGTGTTACTACCACTCCTGACATAAACTCTTTACCCTTATAATAATCCAAGCCGATGATCCACTATCGAAAAAAGAGTAAACTCTCCAACGCCGACCCTTGCATCTGCTTGAAATTCTACCATATATTTGCCATTTGCTCTACAACTTTTCGCCAGCGTTTTCCACAACCGGCATGCGATACTCCGTACCGTATTTTAACATTCCATAAATGATACTGATTAATCGTCTGGAAATACAAATCAGTGCCTGCTGGCTGGTTTTTCCCTCTGCCTTACGCTTCTCGTAGTAGGCTCGCACTACTGGATTTCTTGGTGTGCCTTTTGAGGATAGCTGCACCATCTGGATTGCAAGAAAATAAATAGTGGCCTGCAGTCGTCTGTTTCCCTGCTTGGTAGCTACATCCTTCCCCTTACCGCTGGAGGATAAATGAAGTGGTGCAATCCCTGCGAACTGTGCCAGTTTATTGGCATTACTAAAACGTTTGATATCACCAATCTCTGCAAGAATCTTAACTGCTGTAATGACATTTACACCGGGAATAGTTGTAAGCGTGCAACCAAGCATCTTATACATCTGTTCCAGCATCTTGTCTACTTCCATAAGCTGGCTATCATAGTGCTGTAAATCACTGACAATACTAAGTGTCACCATGTCTCTGGCATCTTGATAGTCAATATTTTTCACTTTATCACCAGCTACCGCATCTAAGATAGCTTGGCAGGTCTTGGTGGAACATTTATTATGGCTGACGGGAACAAGTTCCTTACGTAAATCTTCCACAAACTTACCCCTAAGATACTTTCTGGATGGATAATGCTCCCAGAAGTACAGTGCAGTAGGTCTACTGATGTCATTAAAAAATGACTTATACGACGAATACGCAATACACAACTGCTCGTGCAACTGATTAACCAGTCTGGTTCGCTGTTTCATGATATTGTCCCTACGATGCACCAGCTGACCAAGTGACCAGTACGCATCATTGGGACACGCATCTGGAAGTTTATCAAGCATATTTAAAGTTGCCAGAGCAATGGCTTCCGCATCATCACTGTCACTCTTACGGTACATAGCACCTCGATGCTTTGCCTGTCGATGTGAGATAGCAGTGTTTACATCCTTAACCAGATACCCCTTGTCAATTAGCCAGACCGCTAAGGCTCTGCCGTAACCGTAGGCGTTCTCAAGACCATAAACTACTTCTTTTCCATCGGTATTACACTTCTTTACTTTAGTAACCAGCTTAGGAAAAGCGGCTGGTCTGTTTGGGAAAGTAATCTCTCCCAGCTTTTGATTGTAGCAGTCAATCATAACTGCTGTGTGGGTTTCTTTATGTAAATCGATACCCACATAAATAAAATTTTCTTTATCCATAGAATCAACCCCAATCTCAATGTTTGGCAAAATAGTGGCAATCTCAACTGTTAAGCATCTTTCTCGGAATTACGCATCTTTTCAGCAACCAAGTGTGCAAGAGTGGTATAGCCTATCCACTTCTGGTCAGGCACAAAGTATTCCGCAAAGGAACACCGCTGACTTTCATGGAGATGGATACATCCTGCAGAACACAGGACACGAAGCAGAAGAAATCTCCTTCGTGGTGTGTGATGTTAACTCTGAACAAAAGAGGTTGCAAGTTGATTTTTGATTTTGGAGCAGATTTTTTATATAAACCTCTAAAAACAAGCAGAATTGGCTTTATGCCAAAAGACCAAAACAGACAAAAACAAGTAATAATGCACAAATTTACTTTTCTGACACACAACCCAACTTTCTCTTGCCCCTGTGAGAGCCTGTGTTGCCCCTGTGTGCGATTTTAAGACCGAAGTCGAGGTAGTTACCCATAATAGAATTATTGAGCCTTGTTGGGGAAATGTGAAAGACATGATTTCTTGAGATACCGCCAAAATAAGTAGTGTCGAAAATAGTGCAGGTTAAAGGTTTTATATCGCCAGAAGGTAGCATAAGCCGATGAACACCCACAGGCAAAGCCGTTGGGAGAAAGATGGTATGGCATAACTTTCTCTACTGTTCAAAAATTTGTTATGCTTTGAGACATTTTATCGAAATTACCTTGTAACAGAAAAATCGAGAATGCTTCATGGTGCTTGCCAATAAAACATTCTCGATTTAGTCTTAATTATTATTCAATGTACTAGTAGATTGAATAATAATTAACTGGCCATATTGGGGTTAGCTTCTTCTTCGGATATTTCATCAAGTTTATATGTCCAATGAAATACCACAGGCTCTTTATTGATTTCATCGAAATATTGATAGATTCTGTCCGCCAGTTCCTGCTTTGATTTGACTCGTATTCCTTTCAACATCTGTTTTGCCATTTTGCTGAAGAAACATTCAATCAGGTTGAGCCAGGATGCATGCTTTGGTATAAACACAAATACGTAACGTCCTTCTGGCTTTGTAGCCAGATAATTCTGCACTTCCTTTGCTTTGTGTGCAGAATGGTTGTCACAGATAATCCTGATAACATCCCCTTCCAGATACATTTCATCAAGTTTCTTCAGAAGACAGATGAAATCGGAACTTTTGTGAGTTTCACTTACAACAGGAATAGCTATTCCTGTGAGAAGATCAATTCCGGCAATTAAAGACAATGTGCCAAGGCGTTTATATTCATAGTCACGATATACACAGCCGTTTCCTTCCGTCGGACGGAGGTCATCACTTGTTGTTGCAATAGCCTGTATTCCCGGCTTTTCATCGCAGGAAATGGTATGAATCATTGGACTATCAGTTGAAACTATGATGTCTCCGTTTTCGTCAAACTGCATTTCAACCTGTTTGTAAACAACAAGGACATCATGCATCTTAGTCTCAAAATCAGGATCCCGTTTTTCACAGTAATACTTGATTTTGAACGGCTTAATTTCGGATTGGTTCAGTATCTTCTGTACCATTGGTTTTGTGATAGTTGTAAGCCTTGAATATCCAGCCTCTTCTGCGTGATTTTGGATGTACTGATGAAGATTTTTTAAAGTCCAAAGTTCCTGTGCGTAGCCAAGATCGGTAGGACGCTGGCAAGCAATGCTGATGATCCATGCAATAGCGTCATCTGTGATTTCAACAGGTCGTCCTTTGCGTTTGTCATCGAACAGAGCACGCTGTACACCGCCTTCCCTGAACTTGGAAAGACAGAGTTTAACGGTGTTTATATTTACATCTAAACGTTCAGCAATATCGCTATTCGATGCTCCCTGTGCTTTGTAAAGAAGCATTTTAGCGCGGTCAACTACCTGCGCTTGAATTGTACGCTGACGAGTGAGTGACTGAAGGTACAAAACTTCTTCATTTGTAAGTGTAATAGATCGTGCGTGTGCCATACTGATACCTCATTTCCGTTGATATTATAAGTATAACACCATACATGATATTTGGCTAGTTATTTATTTAATGTTGTACTAGGTATCTCTAAAGTAAACCTTACATATAAGGATTAAATTATAAACGAATTACATTGCCTGTATATAACTTATCTAATATCTCTTCTATACTTGCGTTCGGACCTGACATAATAGCTTCCACTACATTTCTATTAGGCACACTATCCATTATCTTTTGAATCCACTCTGAAACTTCTTCATCACTTCCCATACCATAACTTATTTTTTCAACCAATTCTTTTACTTCTTCTCTACTTAATTTATCCATATCCTTTCTCCTTATCTAAAAAATTGTTTAAATCCATTATACCCATGCACTTCAGGAATAAGTATTTCAGCATGATAACGCGGCGTAACCACAACAAGATTATCTACAGAATAAACACTTCCACCTTGATTAATTGGAATAATATGATGAAGCTGATATGTAAAGCTACCATTTATGGCTTGATTAGATACCACAAGTGGTGCGCCTCCATTCTTCATTCGGTAATAGTTCTTAGGATCTCCATTTATTAAAAATTCATTTGCATAATCTGTTTCTGCAACAGCTTTCCAAAAATCATTTCTAAATTCGTCAAAATTATTATATTGCTTTTCTCTTAATTTGTCAGCAATTTCTTTTGGAATAACACCTGCATTCTTATCCGTTCCATACATCATTTTTGATGTATTCCTTCCGTTTCCTTCTACAACACCAGGTGAATTTCTTCTTTCTGTCGCTGTTGTGTTACTACCACTCCTGACATAAACTCTTTACCCTTATAATAATCCAAGCCGATGATCCACTATCGAAAAAAGAGTAAACTCTCCAACGCCGACCCTTGCATCTGCTTGAAATTCTACCATATATTTGCCATTTGCTCTACAACTTTTCGCCAGCGTTTTCCACAACCGGCATGCGATACTCCGTACCGTATTTTAACATTCCATAAATGATACTGATTAATCGTCTGGAAATACAAATCAGTGCCTGCTGGCTGGTTTTTCCCTCTGCCTTACGCTTCTCGTAGTAGGCTCGCACTACTGGATTTCTTGGTGTGCCTTTTGAGGATAGCTGCACCATCTGGATTGCAAGAAAATAAATAGTGGCCTGCAGTCGTCTGTTTCCCTGCTTGGTAGCTACATCCTTCCCCTTACCGCTGGAGGATAAATGAAGTGGTGCAATCCCGGCGAACTGTGCCAGTTTATTAGCATTAGCGAAACGTTTGATATCACCGATTTCAGCAAGAATCTTCACTGCTGTGATGACATTTACACCGGGAATGGTTGTAAGTGTGCAGCCAAGCATCTTATACATCTGTTCCAGCATCTTGTCTACCTCTGTCAGTTGGCTGCCATAGTGCTGTAAATCACTGACTATGCTAAGAGTCACCATATCCCTTGCATCTTGATAAGCATTGTTTTTCACCTTATCACTGGCTACCGCATCCAAGATTTTCTCGCAGGTCTTGGTGGAGCATTTATTGTGGCTGACAGGAACAAGTTCCGCTCGCAAATCTTCCACAGACTTACCTTTTAGATACTTTTTGGATGGGTAATGCTCCCAGAAATACAGTGCAGTAGGTCTGCTGATGTCATTAAAAAATGACTTGTAAGACGGATATGCAATACACAGCTGCTCGTGCAACTGATTAACCAGTCTGGTTCTCTGCTTCATGATGTTATCCCTGCGATGCACCAGCTGACCAAGTGACCAGTACGCATCATTGGGGCAGGCATCTGGAAGTTTATCAAGCATGTTTAACGTTGCAAGTGCAATGGCTTCTGCATCATCGCTGTCACTTTTGCGATACATGGCACCCCGGTGCTTTGCCTGTC
>ERZ772872.4275-NODE-4275-length-10130-cov-8.672457_pt1 | contig 10130 bp, 6 predicted proteins | sample MGYA00512132_ERZ772872 | MGnify/ENA primary metagenome ERZ772872 (study PRJEB29015, sample SAMEA2737724) | human gut metagenome | biome: human gut; feature: human-associated habitat; material: faeces | place: China | collected 2012 ... | reverse complement strand
GCGCCATCGTGGGCATCACGCTGGGCGAGGGCGACCAGAAAAAGGCCGACCGCTACTTTACCATGTTCCTGCTGGCCGCTGCCATCTCCGTCTCGGTGCTGGCCGTGCTGGGGCTTGTGCTGCTGCGGCCCATTGCCATCCTGTTGGGTGCCAAGGGCGAGCTGCTGGACTACGCCGTGCGCTACGGCCGCATCCTGATGCTGTCGCTGCCCACCTTTGCGCTGCAGAACATGTTCCAGAGCTTCTTTGTCACCGCCGAAAAGCCGCACCTCGGCTTTTACTTCACGGTGGCTGCCGGCTGCACCAACATAGTGCTGGATGTGCTGATGGTGGGCGTCTGGGGCTGGGGCGTAGAGGGTGCCGCCATTGCCACCTTCCTCAGCCAGATCGTGGGCGGCCTGCTGCCGATCTTCTACTTCCTCGACCACAAGAATACCAGCCGCCTGCACCTGTGCAAAACGCAGCTGTACAGCAAGGTGCTGCTGGACGCCTGCATCAATGGCTCCTCCGAGTTGATGACCAACCTGTCCATGTCGCTGGTGAACATCCTGTACAACTACCAGCTGCTGCGCCTTGCCGGGGAAAACGGCGTGGCCGCCTACGGCGTCATCATGTACGCCTGCTTCCTGTTCATTGCCGTGTATGTGGGCTACGCCTTCGGCAGTGCGCCCATCGTCAGCTTCCACTACGGTGCAGGCAACCGCGCCGAGGTGCACAACCTGTATGAAAAGAGCCTGCGGCTCATTGCGGTGGTGGCCGTCACCCTGACCGCCGCATCCATGGTCATCATCCCCTATGTGGCGCGGTTCTTCGTGGGCTACGACCCGGAGCTGCTGGCCCTGACCAGCCGGGCCTTCCGGCTGTACGCCCTGAGCTTTGTCATCATGGGCTTCAACGTGTATGCCTCCTCCTTCTTCACCGCGCTGGGCGACGGCGTGACCAGTGCGCTGATCTCCTTCCTGCGCACGCTGGTGTTCCAGATCGCGGCGGTGCTCATCCTGCCCGCCATTCTGGGCATTGACGGCATCTGGCTGGCCGTGACCGCCGCCGAACTGGCTGCCCTGGCCGTGAGCGCGGCCATGTTCGTCACCAAAGACAAGGTATTCCATTACCGCAAGGCGTAACCTTCTCCCCTGCTTTTTGCGAAACGGCGAAAAGCAGGGGATTTTTTTGGTGATTCTGGCTCTGCCGCCGGGGCGAGAATCGTGCTAGAATGGGCATAGCTTTTATTCACCGTTTTGTGAGGAAGAACTATGACGTTATTTCTGACCAGCAGCCCCAGCGGCTGCCCCTTTGAGCCCGGCCCGGCCATTCCGGTACTGGACAGACGCAATCATTTTCTGGAAAACCTGCGGGCCGTGTGGCCGGACCACCCGGTGCGGGGCCTTGCCATCGCGGCAGACCCCCACGCTTACGCCCAGAACGACGAGATGTGCCGGGTATTCCTGCAGAGCTTTGCGGACGCCCACCTGCCCCTGACCGAACTTGTGCCCTGCGACGCCCGCAATCAGGAAGAGATCGGCACCCTGCTGCCCCGCAGCGGATTTGTGATGCTGTGCGGCGGCCATGTGCCCACCCAGAACCACTTTTTTGCCCAGCTGGGCCTGCCGGGGCTGTTCCACAATTACCACGGCATCGTGCTGGGCGTGAGCGCCGGCAGCATGAACGCCGCCCGGCTGGTGTATGCCGCCCCGGAGGAGCCGGGCGAAGCCGCCGACCCCGGCTACTGCCGCTGGCTGAACGGCCTCGGCCTGACCGAGACCCGCATCCTGCCTCACTACCAGTTCATCCGGGAGCACATCCTGGACGGACAGCGGATGGAGGACATTGCCCTGGCCGACAGCAGAAAACGGCATTTCCTCGCCCTGCCGGACGGCTCCTACCTGATGTGCTCCGACGGGCACGAAGCATTGTACGGCAAAGCCTGGTACTTTGCGGACGGCACCCTGGAGGAGATCAACGAGGACGAGGACGTTCTGCCGCTGCGATAAGCAAACAAAAAAAAGAAGCACGCCGCGGCGTGCTTCTTTTTTGTTTCGGATGCTCTGGCGCACACCTCATTCCGCCGACAGGCGGACAAAGGGCGCAATGGCGTTGGCGTCGCCATGGCGCACGATGGAATAGGTGATGTCGCAGTAGGGCTGGATGGCGGTGCTCTTTTCTACCGTAGAGATGAGCAGCACCTGCAGCTGCAGACGGCGGAACAGCTCCATCATGGGGCGGATGCGGTCGCTGGTCATCTTGCTGAACGCCTCGTCCAGCAGCACCAGACGGATGCTGTTCTCGCTCTTCTGGTAGATCTGCAGCAGGGATGCGCAGATGGCCACATAGAAGGGTGCCTGATTCTCGCCGCCGGAGGAGTCGCGGCTGACGCGGGACAGGTATGCCTGCTGGCCGGTGACCCGGTTGGTCACCTTGATGTCGTAATCCAGATAGGTGCGGTAGTCCACATAATCCGACAGGGTGGCGGTGCCGGTGCGGCCCTCCTGCCGGGCACGGGTGTTCTCGTCCACATCCGCCATGATCTTTTCCATCAGCGCATCCACCTGCCGCTCGTAGGCGGGGTCGGCGGTGGCGGCAAGGTTGTCCAGCGAGTCGCCCTCGGTCATCTGCTGGTTGCCCTTGTCCACGATGATCTGATAGAACGCAGCCAGCTGCGGGTCACGGCTGGGCTCCAGCTCAAAGCGGTAGACTTCTTCGCCGTAGGTCAGCTGTTCCATCACCTTGTTCAGCTCCCGGAATTGCCGCCGGGCATTGAAGATGTCGTCCTTCATGCGGAACAGGATGTCCTTGCGGAAACGGTCCTTGCAGTCGCGCTGGGCCTGCTCCAGACGGGCGGCGTAGCGTTCCAGGTCGATGCGCACAAGGCTCTCGTGCTGGGCACGGTACTGGTCCAGCCCCGCCAGACCCAGCGGGTAATCACAGACGTAGTGCTCGTTGTAGGCCTTCTGGGCGGGTTCCAGCGTGCCGGTGAGGTAGGCCGTCAGGGCATCGTCCAGCCGGGCCTGTGCCTTTTCGGCGGCCTGTGCGGCGGCTGCGGGCTTGTCGGCCGGAGCAAGGGCCTGCATCCGGGTGCGGGCCAGCGGCTCCAGCAGCGGATGGGCCGCAAAGAACTTCCGGGCCGCGTCGGCGCTCTGCTGTGCCGTCTCCCCGGCCTTTTTCTGTTCGGTTTCGCAGGAAGCGATCTGTTTTTCGCACACGCGGATGTCGCCGCCCACCTGCTCCACAGCGGTGCGGGCGGCTTCCCAGGCGGCTTCCCGCGTTTCTTCCTCGCGGTACATCTCCTGCAGCAGGGGGTTCTCGCGGTATTCGGCCAGCTTGCCCTCCTGTTCGGCCACCGCATTCCGGGCTTTTTCGGCGGCGGTGCGGGCCTCCCACAGGCCGGCCAGCTGCTGCGGCGCGGTGCCGCGCTGGAAGTTCTGGTACTGGTCGTAGGCGGTTTTCAGGTTCTGCTCGGTCTGGGCGGCGGTGCGGGTGCGCTCGGCCAGAGCTTCCAGCTCTTCGGCCAGTGCCCCGGCGCGGGCGCGGCGGGCTTCCAGGCCGATATAACGCTGTGGGGTGCGCAGGCGCTCCAGCCGGAAGGGATGGTGCCGCAGCAGGTCGCGGGTGGCGCTGTCCGGGTACTGTTCCAGTGTTTCAGGGGTGTCGCAGCAGACGATGCGCCGCAGGATGGTGTCGGCGTACTGGGCCGCCAGCGGGTTTTCGCTGGTGACCTGTGCCGCCAGACTGTCCGCCGGGGCAGTCTCGGCATGGCGGTTGGCCTTGCGGATGCCCGGCGTGTCCAGCAGGCTGATGGGCCCCACCTTGTCCTTCAGGGCCACAAAGGCGCTCTTGGCGGCCTCGTAATGGGCGGGCGGCACAAGGATGTCGAACCGGCGGTCGCCCAGGCAGGCTTCCACGCAGTCCTGCCAGCTCTCGTCCGCCACGGCCAGCAGCTCACAGAAGATCTTGGCGTCCGGCTGCATGCCGCGGCTCTTCAACTCCGCGTTCACGGCATCCCGCACACGGGTGGCGGCATCGCCGTGGGGGTACACCCACTTGCCGCCGGACACGGCGTCCAGCTCGGCGCGCTTGTCCGCCTGCTCTTTGCGCAGGGCGGCGGTGTTCTGCCGGGCCGCAAAGTAGGCTTCTTCCAGCGGTTTTTCCTGCGCGGCAAGCCAGTCGGTGAGCTGCGGCAGGGTGTCGGCGGTGAGGTTTTCCAGCTTCCAGCCGGAAGCAAACCCGCTGCGGCGCAGGGCCGTGAGCAGGGCTTCGGCCTTGGATGCGGCATCCTCGGTTCTGAGCATCTTCCTTGAAGCAGGCATCACGGAAAAGTACACGCAAGGGACTCTTGTCGGCCATCGCAGTTACTACCTTATCGGTAATGCCCTCGGAGAAGCAAGCCACAAGATCGCCTTCGTTGACAGTGTAGATGGTACAACCGTCCATGGTTTCTGCCTGCAAGGGCAAGTCCAAGCGAACACCCCATGCCAACATCGAACCATAGAGTAGGTCGAGGTCAGTACGATCGCGCTTGATATTATAGGCAAAGAGGTCAAGCTGGTCTTGCTTGTATTCCTTGGGTGAAAGTGATACTTTCTCGTAGTTGCTTTCGTCAAGGCGGTAGACACGGAAACCGGTGTCGAGGTTTTGGGTAGTAAGCGGGGAATCTGCTTTTATTTTTGCACCGGAACGACGGATGCGTTCTTTGGCTATCTCAGGGATAGTGGCGTAGCCTGCCTTACGTGCTTCGCTATCTTCTGGCGTTTCTTCGGGAAGCTGAACGCAGATATATCTTCTGTTACCTCCGTCTTCGGCGTTGAGTTGCATTACAGCATGGGCAGTGGTGGCAGAGCCTGAGAAGAAATCGAGAATAAGTGCATCTTTATCAAAATGAGTCATCATCTTGAGCATCCTTATCAAGAGATTTATACTTTTGGGATTGTCGAATGCTTTGCAGCCCATTAATTTCTGAAGATATGAAGTTGCGGAAGAAGTTAAGAAATCTGTATCCCACCAAGTCGTAACTTTTTTTCTTGATTGTCGAGCCTGTTCTTCGTAATACTTCTTCTGGAGATTGTTCTCTGTGACAATAAGCAGTCCATTATCATACAGTTTCTGCATGGTCTCTTTTGAATATCTCCAATATCCTTCAACGCCCATAAATTCGTAAAAAGGATTACCTTTCTTTGCTCCACCAGGACCATCTACAGGTGCCAATTTATATTTTCCCTTATCGTCTTCTCGATCAAATCCGTCTAATACAGGGTCTTCTCCTATATTCTTTTGTTGAGCAAACACCTCATTTATTTCTTTGGCATAAAACGCAATGTGATTGTGATTCTCAGATATTATTCTATCATTAGAAACAGAGGCTCTATGCTTATGGCAAATATCAGCAATGAAATTATGCTCGCCAAAGACTTCATCACATATTTTGATGAGATTTGCATTCTCATCATCACCTATCGAAATAAAGATAACTCCATCCTCCGTGAGCAGAGAACGAGCCACCAGCAGACGACTATAAATCATACTACACCAATCCGAATGAAACTTACCATTCGTATCGGTATTCTTCCTGAAGCGATAGCCCAACTCGTCCACATTGCCGGCTTTGAAATCCTCTTCGGCAGCAGTGAGAGCAAAGTCGTCGTGATACACAAAGTCATTGCCAGTATTATAGGGTGGGTCGATATAAATCATCTTCACCTTACCCACATATGAGCGTTGCAAGAGTTTGAGCACTTCCAGGTTATCACCTTCGATATAGATATTCTTCGTATTGTCCCAATCCACGGAATCTTCCACCACCGGGCGTAATGTCTTATCGGTTGGTTTGGCAGCCTCCGCACGAGCGGCATTCTTACCTACCCATGTAAACTGATACATCTCGCCATCGCCGTCTGTGACATAGTCGCCAAGCAACCGGCGAAGCACCTCGAAGTTTACCTTTCGGGAGATTTCACCAGTCTTGTCATCACGTACTTCGGTAAATGCCGAAGGTGCTATCTGATAGAGCGCATCAAGATTGAGTTGCGTTCCGTCTGCAGAGTTCAAATCCAAATGTTTTAATATGTCAGTCATATATCTTGTTTCTTAATTGTTTTCTAATGTTTTAAGTTTCTCTTTCTTTGATTTGTCCTTGATGAAAGTAGGAGATGTGAAAATGAAACGCAATTGTTCCACTTGCTCCAATTCTTCTTTCAATGCTTCGTAGGCATAGATGGAGAATAAAGCCGCAGCAATAGACACAAAAGTACCTTTGGATAACCGTCCTTTGATGTCATCCACTACACGCTCGTTTATATTGTTTATTAATTTGGAATGTTCCATCCTCGTTTTATTAGACCTTAGTTCCGCGGCACTTTACAAAACAATTATTTAAAGTACTGAGTAATAAAATATTGCCCAGTACTTTGCCATGTCAGAAGATTCACTTAAATTAGTGCTGCAAAAAAAGCACAAGAAATCCTCAACAAGCATGACAAAAATAAGCATAAAATCCGGTAAACTCACTTCTTTTGGAGGGATATTTTTAATTATGGAGCAATTTGATTCTATGCTCTCATCCGTAATCAATTCAACACAGCAGTCCGATAGAGAGCGAACTATTGAAATAACAAGGAATAACAATATTTTTTAAGTCACCAATCAGTTTCTTATTTCATTTTGTAACAACATTTCAAATCCCAAAAACATCCGTTTCAAGCCATCAAACCGTCACAGTCCATCCCCTCCCAGAACACCTTCTGAAGTGGGGTAATTCAGTATACGACTAAATAGGATTCAATATACGACTGAATGGCATTCAGTATAAGACTGAATAGGGTTCAGTATAAGACCGAGGTTATATTAGTAGCAAAACAGATTGAGAACAAGGGAAATCACCGACTTTTTGTCCTAATAAATCAACACAAATTGGCTATATTCCTAAAATAATCATATAAAAATATCGGCATTACTTCCGAGATTATTCTCTATGGTTTCTTCCATAGGAAACTGTTGCTTGTCTATGCAAAAAGAACCATTCTTCCGTTCAAAAACCCAATTATCGTCCACCCGAAGCGAGTCGGACACTAATATACCACCGGCATTTTTAGAATAGACATAGACAACTATCCCGTTCTCAAACCTAAATGTATATTCGAACCCGACTACTCCCTCTTTCTTTCCGGCATAAATAAAATTCACATAATAATCTATCTTCTTCCATTGGGGCGACAAATGGTTCTCAATATCGAATAAGGCCAAACTGAAGTTTGTTTTACCCGATCCGTTCGGTCCATATACAATACCATTTTTTATGATACCGTCTTTGATAGCGTTTTTATGAACTCATAATTAGCCGGACTTGACAAATCCCACTTGAAGATACGGAAAAGGATTTCCGTAAAGAAATTACGTGCCTAATTTATCTTAATGCCACCTAATAGTTTCATACCCTTGTCACTGTTGTCTTGCAATCCGAAATTTCAGACATGGCACACTACTGTATCCAGCGTCTCTCCATCAGCAAACAGTCCACCATCTGCCTGCATCATCCGTTTCTTCAGGTGAAACTTCTGCTGGGACACGGAAGCGGGAGACACGGCAATGAGCGTGGCAATCTGTGCATTGCTGAAGTGCAGGCGGATAAGCATGCAAAGCTGGCTGTCGGCAGGCGTAAGCTGGGGAAAGCGCATGACAAAGCGTTTGGAAGCGCCCTTATATACTCTGTCAGTAAGTTTCTGCAAGTAGTCCCACTGGCTGTCCGCAAGGAATTTGGGCTGGATGCGCAACTGCTTCACCACTTCGTCTGCGTCTATCACGGCAGAAGCAAGCGCCTGCACCTGCCCGTCGAGCATCCGGACACGCTCGCCCTCTTTCCTCAACAGTTCCAGTTCGCGGGGCACGGGGTTGTCTTCATACTCCTTGAGACGGGCGCGGAGTGACTCGTTTTCCTTATCCAGACGGCTGCCATGTTCCATGAGGTTCGTCAGCGAGCTATGCACTTCTTCGCGCTCTTCGTCGGTCAGCGACATCTCCTTCAGGCATTCTTCCAGTTCCTCGCGCTCGCGTTCATTGTTGTGCAAGCGCTGTTCGTTTTCGCTCAAGGTGATAAGGTAGTTGCGGTGGTGGCGCTCTTTCTTGAACCGGACAAGGCTGAACAGCATAGCACCGGAAATGCTGAACATAATCACAGAAAACACTCCCCAGAAAAAACGTTCGTAACCACTGACCGACTTCAGCCGCACATGCCTGCCATCGGAAAGCTCCTTTATCTGATTGTATTCACGGTGCAAGCCGGAAATCAGGCGGACGGCCCGGACACTGTCGACAGCACCGCATTGCACCAACGAGTCAGCATGAGAAAGGGCCTGTTCGTAGTTCATCAAAGTTCTACCGGCAGGTTTCGAGCAGGCTGTCAACCCCAGAAGGAGAATCAGCAGGAGAAAAAGGAAGGTATGTTTCATCTTGAAATTTTGTGTTTATAATAAGTAAGGTGTAAAATCGGTAAGGAACGAGCTTACTTCAACAGTTTTCATAATCATGCATATTAATCGTTGCAGAAACAAAGGTAACACTTTCTTCCCACAATAAATAAAGAGGTACAAAGTTTTTTATTACTTTGTACCTCCTCTTTTTCTTCGACTTGCATCATTTATAGCCGTGAGTCAGCAAAAATCGTATAGCTTAGAACTCACTCGTAAAGTGGAACTTGATATGCTTGAAGTCCATCTGCGCCATCTGCAACACATATCCGCTATCGGCCAGGAACACATCCCTACCCTCGCGGTCTTTGGCCATGTACTGGTATTTGCGCTTCTTGAAGGCTTCCAGTTCAGCCGCATCATCGCTCTCAATCCAGCAGGCTTTATACAGACTGAGCGGCTCCCAACGGCACTTCGCACTGTATTCATTCTCCAGACGATACTGGATGACCTCGAACTGCAACTGCCCCACCGTACCGATAATCTTACGCCCGTTGAACTGGTTGACGAACAACTGCGCCACACCTTCGTCCATCAACTGGTCGATACCCTTGGCAAGCTGTTTCTGCTTCATCGGATCGGCATTCTCTATGTATTTGAACATCTCCGGAGAGAAACTGGGTAATCCACGGAAATGCAATTGCTCGCCCTCTGTCAGCGTATCACCGATTTTGAAAGTTCCGTTATCCGGCAGACCGATAATATCACCGGCATACGCTTCATCAATTGTCGTTTTGCGCTGCGCCATAAACTGGGTAGGCGATGAAAAACGCATCGTCTTGCCATGACGCACGTGCAAATAGGGTGCATTACGCGTAAACTTACCCGAACAGATTTTACAGAAAGCGATACACGAACGGTGATTCGGATCGATATTGGCCGTAATCTTAAAAACGAATCCGGTAAACTTCGGTTCATCCGGTTCCACCTCACGCTCCTCGGCCTGCACAGGACGGGGACTCGGAGCAATCTCTACGAAACAGTTCAAAAGTTCCTGAACACCGAAGTTATTCAATGCCGAACCGAAAAACACAGGAGCGCATTCTCCTGCCAGATAAGTCTCGTTATCGAATTCAGGATAAACACCTTCAATCAATTCCAGATCACCACGTAGTTTATCTGCCAGTGTTTCACCAATCTGCTTGTCCAGTTCATCGCTGTTGATATCGACTTCCACTTTCTCCGTCACCACCTGTTTCGAGGGTTGATAAAGATCTAACTTATTCTCATATATATTATATACGCCTTTAAAACGCGGTCCCTGCTCTATCGGCCAAGAAAGCGGACGTACCTGAATCATCAGTTCTTCCTCTAGTTCATCCAGCAAGTCGAAAGGATCTTTACCTTCACGGTCCATCTTATTAACGAAAATCATACGAGGTACGCTGTAATCATCAGCTTGACGCCAAACAGTTTCTGACTGAGGCTCAACACCGCCCTTAGCACACATAACTGTTACTGAACCGTCCAAAACTCTTAGAGATCTTTGAACTTCAACTGTAAAGTCAACGTGTCCCGGGGTATCAATGATATTAATTCTGTTCTTTATACCCTTAAAAGGACCTTCTTTTGGTTGCCAGAAACATGTTGTAGCAGCTGAAGTAATTGTAATACCACGCTCTTGTTCCTGAGCCATCCAGTCCATCGTGGCGGTACCGTCGTGGGTCTCGCCGATCT
>ERZ772872.4267-NODE-4267-length-10139-cov-2.672253_pt1 | contig 10139 bp, 10 predicted proteins | sample MGYA00512132_ERZ772872 | MGnify/ENA primary metagenome ERZ772872 (study PRJEB29015, sample SAMEA2737724) | human gut metagenome | biome: human gut; feature: human-associated habitat; material: faeces | place: China | collected 2012 ... | reverse complement strand
GCAGGAGACTCCGTTTAGAATTTCATCAATTTTCTTCATTTTCCTCATCCTTTTTGTCTTCTTTGTGTGTTACTTCATCAATCAGTTTCGACATCGTAACGCCATATTCAATCGACTCATCCAGGACAAAGGTCAGCTCCGGTGTATTGCGGAGGTTAATGGTCTTGGCCAGCATACGGCGGATGAAGCCCTCCGCGCTCTTTAAGCCGCGGATGGTTTCTTTCTTCGCCTCATCATCGCCAAACACACTGATATATACTTTACACGTCTTCAGATCCGGCGCTACCTCTGCCGCTGTGACAGAGGTCATCATTCCGATGCGCGGATCCTTGATCTCGTTCCGGATGATGTTGGAAAGCTCTTTCTGTACTTCCCCGTTGATCCTGGTGTTTTTAATACTGTTTTTTCTCAACTTAATTCCTCATTTCTATCTCGGCACTTCTACCATGATATAGGCCTCGACCTGATCGAACTCCTGAAGATCGTTGAATCCTTCAAATACAAGACCGCACTCATAGCCGGAGCGCACTTCTTTGACATCGTCTTTGAAACGTTTGAGGGATGCCAGATTTCCTTCGAAGATCTGGTTTCCTTCGCGGCTGATTCGAACTTTGCAGCCTCTCTGGAACGTTCCGTCCAGTACATAGCTTCCGGCGATCGTTCCGACACCGGATGCCTTGAAGAGCTGACGTACCTCGGCATGGCCGATAACTTTCTCTTCGTAAACCGGCTCAAGCATACCCTTCATGGCTGCCTCAACATCCTCAATTGCCTGGTAGATGACACGGTACAGACGGATGTCTACGCCGTTCTGCTCTGCCATGGATTTTGCGTTCGCATCCGGGCGTACGTTAAATCCGATAATGATGGCGGAAGATGCGGTTGCCAGCATAACGTCGGACTCGTTGATCGCACCGACACCGCCGTGGATGACGCGTACGGCAACTTCCTCGTTGGAGAGTTTGACAAGACTCTGTTTTACTGCCTCGACAGATCCCTGTACATCGGCTTTGACAACGAGTGCCAGTTCTTTTAAGTTACCCTCCTGAATCTGGTTGAACAGATCATCCAGGGACATCTTCGCTTTTGTCTCCTCAAGCAGGTTCTTCTTGTTCTCTGCCACGAAGGTTGCTGCGAAGTTCTTTGCTTCTTTATCGTTATCGGTCTGAACGAGGATCTCTCCTGCGTTCGGAACATCGGAAAGTCCGAGGATCTCAACCGGAGTAGACGGGCCTGCCTCTTTGACGCGGCGTCCCTTATCATCCATCATCGCACGGACTTTACCGGAGCATGCGCCTGCTGCGATGTAATCGCCGACATGCAGGGTACCTTTCTGTACCAGAATGGTAGCAACCGGTCCTTTTCCTTTATCCAGCTCAGCCTCGATGACAAGACCTCTTGCTTTCCGGTTCGGGTTTGCTTTCAGCTCGAGCACTTCGGAAGTCAGAAGGATCATCTCAAGCAGATCGTCGATACCTTCGTTGTTCTTTGCAGATACCGGAACGAATACGGTGCTTCCGCCCCAGTCCTCCGGAATCAGTTCGTACTCGGAGAGCTCCTGTTTTACACGCTCTACGTTTGCGCCTGGTTTATCGATCTTATTGATGGCAACGATGATCTCAACGCCGGCTGCTTTTGCATGGTTGATTGCCTCAACGGTCTGCGGCATCACACCGTCGTCTGCTGCGACAACGAGAATGGCGATATCCGTTGCATTGGCTCCACGCATACGCATAGCGGTGAATGCCTCATGTCCCGGGGTATCGAGGAACGTAATCTTCTGTTTGTTGATCGAAACGGTGTATGCACCGATGTGCTGGGTAATACCGCCAGCCTCGCGGTCGGTGACATGGGTGTTCCGGATGCAGTCCAGAAGAGATGTTTTACCGTGGTCAACGTGTCCCATAACGCAGACTACCGGCGGACGCGGAACCATGTCTTTTTCATCCTCTTCGTCCTCTTTTAAGAGCTCTTCGATCACATCGACTTTCTCTTCCGGCTCAGCGATAATGTTATAATCAAGCGCGATTTCCTGTGCTTTTTCGAAATCGATCTCATGGTTTACGGTAACCATCGTTCCTTCCATGAACAGTTTCTTTACGATGACTGCCGGCTGCATTTTCATCTTCTCAGCCAGCTCGCGGATGGTCATTTTCTCCGGCAGGGTAATCTCCTTTACCTCGTCCTTCGGTGCTTCCTGTTTCGGTTTGTTGACCGGTTTCTGGAGCGCTTTCGGGAGTCTGGACTGCTGATGATGTCCCTGGTTCGGACGGTTTCCGCCTCTTCCTCTGTCTTCACTGAATTTATTTTCTCTTAAAGAATCTTTGTTTTTGTCTTTTTCTTTTCTTCCTGTATCACGGCCTGGCTTCTTGATGCCAAGGCTCATTGTATCGCCTGCAGAGCTCTTATGCTCGGTTCTGCGGCGGTCTCCTCCCGGACGGCGGTTCTGATTCTGGGAATCATCATCCTTTCCTGCGAACGGTCTTCCGCCATTATTTCCCGGTCTGCCTCCGTTTGGACGTGCGGAACGCTCACCGAATGGTCTTCCGCTTCTCTCACCGTTTCCGCTTCTTCCGCCGTTATTGCGGTCTCCTCCCGGACGGTCTCCGCTGCGGTTCGGGCGGTCTCCGTTATTGTTGAAGCGGCGCTCTCCCTGCGGACGGTCTCCATTGCGGTTCGGACGATCTCCATTTCCGCCGTTTCCGTTTCCACGGTTCGGACGGTCCTCGCTTCTTCCGTTTCCATTGCGGTTTCCTTCCGGACGGCCGTTTCCGCGGGACGGACGGTCTTTTTTCTGTCCCTGGTTCTTTGTGAACTCTTTTGCTTCTTTACTTGTTGCGTTCTGCGGACGCACAACGGAAATAATTTTCTTTTTCTTCGGTTTTGCCTGCTCTTCCGGTTTCTTCATTTCCATATTTTCTGTATCTTTCTTTTCCAATGATCTTTTCTCCTCTTTCTGCGGTTTTCGTGTTTCCTGCATCCATCCACCGACCTTTCCGGCCTTACGCCTTACGCTTCTGCCAACAATGCTGCTATTTTTTCTGCAAAATGCGCTTCACATACGGCAAGGGAAGAACGGTATTCTCTTCCGATGGCTCTTCCAAGCTGCTCTTTGTCCCCAAAAAGAATGCATGGCACTTTATAGTATGCACACATATTGCGAAATTTCTTCTGTGTATTGGCCGACGCCGTTTCCGCCAGAATGACAAGGTATGCGCTGCCGCTCTTTACGGCCTGCTCGGTCGCAAATTCGCCGCTCGATACCTTACCCGCCTTCATGGCAAGGCCCAGCATGGATAATCCTTTACTTTGACTGTTCAATCTTCGCAAATGCCTCCTTTAACTGCTCATAAACCTCTGATGGAATTTCTGCCTTCAGAGAACGGGAAAGTCCTTTGTTTTTCATTGCTTTCCCCAGACATTCCAGAGAGCAGACATAAGCACCGCGTCCGTTCATTCTTCCGGTTGTGTCCGGAACAATCGTTCCTTCGGTGGTTTTCACCACGCGGATCATTTCTTTTTTGTTTTTCATTTCATTGCAGCCAATGCATTTACGCAGCGGCACTTTACGAACTGTACTCAAATGCTCATCCCGCCTTTGTTTTTATTTTAATTACTCTTCGTCTCCGGCTTTCTCTGCTGTTTCTACATCATTCTCGTCGAAGTCTTCTTCTGCAGAGATGGTTTCCTCCTCTGCTGCGGACTCATCGTAATTGCCCTCTTCCTCGTATTCCTCTTCTTCTACGTAGTCGAAGTCTCCTGCCTCGCGTGCCTGGGTCTCGCTCTTGATGTCGATCTTGAACCCGGTCAGACGTGCGGCAAGTCTTGCGTTCTGTCCCTCTTTACCGATGGCAAGGGAAAGCTGGTAATCCGGAACGATCACTTTTGCGGTCTTCTCATCCGGGTCTGCCATAACGGAGATAACTTTTGCCGGGCTCAGTGCGTTCTCGATCAGGAGTGCCGGGTTCTCATCCCATGTGATGATGTCGATCTTCTCGCCGTTCAGCTCGTTGACAACCGCGTTGACACGGCTTCCGTTCATACCGACGCATGCGCCGACTGCATCGACATTCGGATCGTTGGACCATACTGCCATTTTTGTACGGCTTCCTGCCTCACGGGCAATGCTCTTGATCTCAACGGTACCGTCTCTTACCTCTGCAACCTCGGACTCGAAAAGTCTCTTTACAAGACCGGGATGTGTTCTGGAAACCAGGATACGCGGTCCCTTCGGTGTATCCTTAACTTCAAGAATGTAAACTTTTACTCTCTCAGTTGGCTGGAAGGTCTCACCCTTTACCTGTTCGTTCTCTGTAAGTACTGCGTCTGCCTTACCAAGGTTGATGCTGACATTTTTGCCCATTACTCTCTGAACAATACCGGTTACCACTTCTTTTTCGATTCCATAGTACTGATCGTAAAGAACTTTACGCTCTTCCTCACGGATTTTCTGAAGAATGACATTCTTTGCATTCTGGGTTGCGATACGTCCGAATTCCTTGGACTGGATCTCAACCTTCATAACATCACCGATCTCTGCGTTCGTGTTTGTTTTCTGTGCATCCACCAGAGAAATCTCCAGCGCCGGATCCTCCACATGCTCTACAACAGTTCTGTCAGCGTAAACACTGAAGTCACAGGTCTCCGGATCGATCATAACGTGAACGTTATCTGCCTTTCCGAAATGGTTCTTACATGCCTGGATCAGTGACTGCTCAATTGCCTCCAGCAGTGTATCCTTACTGATGTTTTTCTCTTTTTCGAGAACGTCCAGCGCATCTCTTAAATCTCTGCTCATTTTTCTTTTTTCCTCCTGAATTTTACAGATTCGATTCTCTTTTAGAATTCGATCGCGAGACGAATCAGGGCAATATCTTTTTTATCAAAGGTACGTTCTGTGCCGTCTTCATCGATTGTCACACTGTTACTATCATATGCATTTAAAATACCGCAGAATTCTTTCTGTTTCTCGATGGGCCGGTAGGTACGGATCTCCACCAGCTTGCCAAGGCTTCTCTTAAAGTCTTTTTCTTTTTTAAGAGGCCGGTCAAGTCCCGGAGAACTGATCTCCATAATGTAGCTGTCCTCGATGAAATCCTGCTCATCCAGTATATCGCTGAATGCACGGCTTACGTCCTCGCAGTCATTGACTGTGATTCCGCCCGGTTTGTCGATATAGCCTCTGAGATACCAGGTTCCGGCTTCCTTGACATACTCCACATCTACCAGTTCAAAGCCCCTGGACTCCACGATCGGTGTAAGGATCGCCTCTGTCTTCTGTTCATATTCTTCCCGTCTGCTCATGCTTCCCACCTGCCTTTCCTATTTCTGCCTATTTCTGAACAAATTCCTTCTCAACAAATAGGAGCGGGCTCTCGCCCACTCCTATGCCAACAAGTTCTTAGTTTCGTTCATTGTAACACCAATGTCTGTTAAATGCAAGTATTAATTGCGATTTGAATTTCTGTTTATCTTTTACAGGATTTCTCCCGCTTTATAGCATGCTGCTATATAATCTCTCGGCTGATAATAAAAATCTGTATTATAGTCCGAAATATGTGCATCAATCCAGGAATGATAAATATCCCATATTCCTTTTTCGATTTCCGCATCATCATATATGTCTTCTATTAATCGCTCATATACTTCTCCAATATCCCAGTAATCCGGAACCGTATATCTGCACATGGATACATTGTCAAATTTTCCTTCTGGAATATTGCATTGCTCCATAAACTCTGCTGCAACTTTTTGTATTGGCTCACAGTGAAATACATCCGCATAATCGTATATTCTCTTTATGTTTTCTCTGCCAAGATAATCTGTGATTTCCCGCCGATGTTGTTTTCTGTTTCGTCCTATATACTCAATCAGGCTACAGGTAAAAAATAAATTGTTATTATTTTTTTTCGCCATATACGACCTCACTTCCTGCAAATTCCAAAGTATCCAATGCCGAAACTGTATGAAAACTGATCTGATGTGTGGGGTACTTAAATTTTACCAGTTCCCAGAAAGCAGATCTTGAGATCTTACCATCCAGATAGTTTTGCAGGTAATTGTAGATCGTATCATCTGCCATCGGTCCTTCCACAATATCATACTGATGTGCTTGTCCACTTCGACAGGAAATAATAAAGTCCAGCCATTCTTCTGTCATTTTCTCAAATCTAAGAATTTTTAATTCTGTATTTTCTGTATACTCGTACCTGTTAATGTATCCCTTTTCTCCATACCTTGTCGCCCACCGTTCTGCCTGTTTTTCGATGTTCGTACAATAGAAGCCAAAGTAGAAATCTTTGTTAAATCGGGCTTTTCTGATTTCCGGATACTCTACTATATCTTTACTTCCATGATATAAAGTCATATGCACTCCTTTTCAGATTGGACTTAACACAATAGTTTCCTGGAGCTATTATAACAAATGTGTATCGAAAATCGCAATATATTTTACTCTCACAAGAGCATCTATATCACGACACTCTCCCATTCTCCATCTCATACACCACATCCGCTACTTTCATCGTAGAAGTTCTGTGTGACACCAGCACGACGGTACGGTTGGCTTTATCTTCCTTCAGGGATTTCAGGATGATGCCTTCGTTCAGGGAATCCAGATTGGAGGTTGGCTCGTCCAGAAGAAGGCTACCAGCGCGGTTCCTTCCACTACGGGGTCCTGATGCCGGATAAAGTATTCAAAAACGCCGGTTGGGATCCGGGGATTTCCGTTTTCTTCTTCGGCTTTTACCCAGCCGGTTTCTGGGTCCACATACCAGAGAACAGTTTTTTTCCTCCGGTGCTGTGCAGAACAGTTCAAAATAGCTGTCCTCTTTTTTTACATGAAGGCGGATCTGTTCTTTATAATTCTTAAATTCACCGGCCAGTCTTCTTGGACAGGTTATTTCCATGTAGTAGATTCCCATGAGAAAGGAGTATTCCCCCGGCTCATAGCGGTATCTGAGGTCTGTGTTCCGAAGAGCATGCTCAAAGGTGCTTCCGTAATTTACAAAATTGCAGATCTGCTGCACGGTCTCATCGCTTACCACGTGCTCCATGCGGCAGGCATCTTCTTCTGCAATGCGGCTTTCTACTCCTACATATTCCAGAAGCTGGGTGAAGGTTTCATGGCGGTGGCGGCATTCCTCGCCCCGGATCCGTCCCAGCTCTGTGGGGCAGACGCAGATGTTTTTTTCTTCGATTTTTACGTAGCCCTGGGCGGTCAACTGTTTCAGACAGGCCAGAACCTCCCGTCTGCTCATCTTCATCCGCCCGCAAATCTCGGAGATTCCGATCAGGGCGTCCTTTTTTGCAAGAGAGCAAAGCTCCTCCAGTATGTCTTCCTCGATTTCTCTTTTGGATAAGGGTATGCTGTGGCCCAGCTCTTCTGTGGATTCATATGTTATTTTTGTCATTGTTTTTTTCTGAACCTGTTTTATATTTGCGGCTGTGTTAGCTCAGTCTAACTCATTATAAAAGATGGCTCATATTTCTGTCAAGAGGGCAAAAAAATCCCCACCGGTCGGGTTAATTGTACCTGATCGGTGGGAAGTATATATTCTGTAAAATTGTATTCTCTTTATTTACGTCCAGTCGCTCTCCGCTTCTGCCAGCTTCTCCCTCAATGTTTTCTCAAGAGCCACAAAAGCCGGAATAAAGCTGTCGCGGATGAGCAGGATCATCTCATCTACTTCCTGCTCATTATATATATGGACAGATGTGTTACGCTTTTTCAGCATGAGCAGCCACACTGCTGAATCGTTTACGAAGCCCAGCTTATAGCCAAGCTGCAGGATTTCTCTCGGTGAACCGGTGTCTGCTCCTTCTGCCCCGTGGAGTCGCAGGATCTCCTGAAGAGCTTTCCAGGCAAGCTCGAAAGTCAGGTTGAACTGTCCGATCACGCCGGTTCTGTAAATATCGTTGTTATCCGCAAGTTTGAAATCTGCATTTCTTAATATAGTAAGACAATTAGAAAAATTATCAAGCTTTTTCATAGATCACAACTCCATCCTTTTTAATTTCTTTTTTGAGTTCTTCAGAAATTGAAGCATCTGCATTAATTACATCAAACATCAGAAGTGAATGGATATTTTCTTTGATATCCCAGTAAAAGGAATCAAAATCTCCTCCATATACAGCAATATCTACATCACTTCTTTCTGTATTGTTTCCTCTTGCACGGGACCCAAAGAGGATGATCTTTCTGACAGAATGTTTTGTGGCAAATGAAAATAGTTCTCTTATAACTCTTTCCGGAAGATCATATCGCATTTTTAACGCCTCCCATTTTCATATAACCCTATCATATCCTATCTGCCAGTTATCCGCAATCCTCTTCGCGTCTTTTATACCCTCGGCTTCACACCCTTCGTATCTCTCTTAGCCAGCTTAACTTTATTCAGCACATACGGCTTATCATGATATTCAATGGCATATTCTTGGCGGCTTTCCAGGAGATAAGCGTGGTGAATGCGGTCTTCACCGGTAAGCTTCATGCCGCGGACACCCATAGCGTTTTTCTTAGTGACGGAGATCTCGGTTTTCATGATACGGAGAAAGTAACCCTTTTCAGACTGGAACACAACCTGATCCATCTCATCGGCTGCTCCTACGAATACCAGGCGGTCATCCTCTGCAAGCTTGGTGGAAACAATGGTACGCTTGGAAGCACGGAACTCTTCTCCTTTTACCAGCTTGCACATGCCGTTCTCTGTAACAAAGAGCACTGTGGAGGCTGCCACCTGGCTCAGCGGTGCCACATAAAGGATTTGCTCGGAAGTACTATCATAATTACCCAGATTATCTGCCGGAACACCTTTATCACGGAAACGTACCAGCGGGATATCCTCTGCCTTCACGGTGTGAAGCTTGCCGGTATCTGTAAAGATACAGATCTTGTCCGTATTCATGCAGGTAAAGACATAGCGGCTCTCTGCATGAGCGGCATCCTTATTACGCTCGTAGGCATTCTTGTCAATGAGACGCATATATCCGAAACGATCCATCAGGAAGCAGACTTCGGTCTCTTCCATCTTCTTCTCCTCATAAACAGCTTCCTCGGCGTTTTCAATGGAAGTCTTACGCTTACTGCCGTATTCCTTCTTGATCTGATCCAGTTCACCCATGATCACTGCTGCCATGGAGTCATAATTATTCAGGATATCCTCATAAGCAGCAATGTTCTTCATGGTTTCCTCATGCTCCTTCATCAGAGCATCGATTTCCAGACCGATCAGCTTGTAAAGACGCATATCCAGGATAGCTGTGGCCTGTTTCTCTGTGAATTTCAAGGATTTTGCCGCTTTTTCGGATGTCTTGGTCTTGAATTTAATCCCTTCTGTGATACCGTCGGTCAGACATTTCTTTACCTGGTCACGGCTCTTGCTGCCACGGAGGATCTCGATGATCAGGTCAATGACATCGCAAGCCTTGATCAGACCTTCCTGGATCTCACGTTTCTCCTGCTCTTTGGCAAGAAGGGTGGTGTACTTCCTGGAATTTACCTCAAATACAAAGTCCACATGGTGAGCAATGATCTGCTTCAGTCCCAGTGTTTCCGGTCTTCCGTCTGCAACTGCCAGCATGTTGACACCGAAAGTATCCTCCAGTCGGGTCTTCTTATAGAGCATGTTGGTAAGGTTCTCCACGTCTGCATCGCGCTTCAGTTCCAGAACGATACGGATTCCCTCCTTGGAAGACTGGTTGGAAATATCCACGATATCTGTGGTCTTCTTGGTCTCTACCAGGGTTGCGATATCATTAAGGAATTTTCCGATGTTTGCACCGATCATGGTGTAAGGAATCTCTGTGATCACCAGCTGCTGGCGACCGCCCTTCAGCTTCTCTATTTCCACCCGTCCACGGATACGGAGCTTACCTGTTCCAGATTCATAGATCTTTACAAGGTCGTCCTTATTTACTACGATACCACCTGTCGGAAAATCCGGGCCCTTGAGATAACGCATCAGCCCACGGGTGCTGATATCATTATTCTTCATGTATGCCTTCACAGCATCCACCACTTCGCCCAGGTTATGCGGCGGGATACTGGTAGCCATACCAACGGCGATTCCGTCTGCTCCGTTTACAAGGAGATTTGGGATACGCACCGGAAGTACTACCGGCTCCTTCTCTGTTTCATC
>ERZ772872.4259-NODE-4259-length-10148-cov-11.473695_pt1 | contig 10148 bp, 10 predicted proteins | sample MGYA00512132_ERZ772872 | MGnify/ENA primary metagenome ERZ772872 (study PRJEB29015, sample SAMEA2737724) | human gut metagenome | biome: human gut; feature: human-associated habitat; material: faeces | place: China | collected 2012 ... | reverse complement strand
ATCCCATTCCTGCGCCTGCCGGTGTACCGGTGGGCGATTCTTTATCATTTGTTTACAATTCCGGCCCTCCGGACGGCCCGGATATCTAAGATTTGATGTGGGATTGAGGGAAGGAAGCGTGGTCGTTCCATAAGTGAATGATTGTGCTTTCAGCATCAAAAAAAGAAAGACTGCATTTTCAAAGTTATGTGCTACAAAGCACGCACCTCCTGTTGTAGAATTTTCTATGACAGGAGGTGTTTTTATGAAAAAAGGTACGCCGCATTTCCTTTACACGAATAAGGATAGTCCAGACTATGTGGCACCCTTCGCGCCGTTTTACAGCGACAGGAAAAAGGCAATCCTTTCTGGTGAGCTCTCTGTTGAAGAAGTAGAGCTTCGTGAACTGGGACGCTTGCGAAACAAGGCTCGTAACATGGGTGACGAGGAAAACCTTGAAATCGCAAACATACTCTATGAGGAAAAGAGTAATCCGTCAGCAGGCCTCTACAATCACTACACCGCCGAGGAAGCGGCGGAAATCCTTCGGAAGCTGACGCCGCCGGGGTTTGAGTCGTAGGTGGCAGAGGGCAACTCCGATGGACACGAGCCACAGAAATAATGCTCCTCTGTGTGAGGACGACGATGACATTTGGTACTGGGGCTACTCCATATTCGTGCCGCATATCCCCAACACGCGGGCGTATCCCTATGTGTCCCGCATCATGGGTCCAGACCCCAAGTACCGCTTTGCCCGCAAGTTCCTGCAATACCAGTGGCCGCCAAAGACACCGAAAGGCCGACGGTTCGATGTGGAGCTGTCGGGAGATGGCGTCTACGAGGTCGGCATCAAGCGATGGAACGCGGACAAGACCCTGCTACTGGAGCGGCAGGTATACTGGCTGTTGCTGCTGGATGGCAACGAGTACACCATCCCCAAATGGCAAGTGCTGCCGCTGGTGGAGGCACTACGAAACGGCACTCTCAGCGCCTGAGAAAATAAGAAAGCCCCTGTGAGGTCAATCCTCACAGGGGCATCTTTTTAATGGCACAGTAGAGAAATGCTCATATAAAGTCACTCCTGTCCGCGCTCCTCCATATACTTAAACACTTCTTTATCGGATTTAGCCCTTTTATACCAACCAATGCCTATCATGACAAAGCCAACAATCATTACTACAGTCCTAATTGTTGACGCTGACGAGAGAAAGCAAGAGGCAACAAGTCCTGTACCAGCACCCGTAAAGAAGTCTACGAGTGATTTCTCATGCTTTATTTTTCCCAATACGCGCTCCTTGTCAATAGCTTTTACCATTTTGGAATCCCCCTTCAGTAATGTATCAAGCGATACATCAAATTGATTGCTCATTGCTATGAGAATCTGTAAATCCGGATAACTCTTTTCATTTTCCCAATTCGAAACCGTCTGTCTTGTAACATGGAATAACTCACCAAACTGTTCTTGCGTTAATTGCTGCTCATTACGAATTGCTGATATTTGATTTCCTATGCTCATGGTCAGCACCAACTCCCTCACTGAAAAGAATTTACTACGACCTTGCTTCTTGTCTACTATTATGTAAGAAAAACAGCGCAAAGTAAAGCAATTTACTTTTTGCATTGCGTTTTTCGTGTGGTTAAGTAGGTTTTGCAAATTCTTTTCGACAAACCCGAAGGACACATTGACCATTGCGGCACTTGATGCTATAATACACTGTCTAAGTATCACCATTCCGGCGCACACTGGAACTGCACGGTTCTCTCCGCCGGACAAGAGGAGCAGCTATGTGGATTTCGGATTCTTGGCAGGACTTTGCGGTGCTCGACTGTTCGCGCGGCGAAAAGCTCGAGCGCTGGGGCAAATATACCCTCGTGCGCCCGGACCCCCAGGCCATCTGGGACACGCCGCGCACCGACCCCCGCTGGCGCACGGCCGACGGGCGCTACAGCCGCAGCCACACCGGCGGCGGCAGCTGGGACAAGCGCACCCTCCCGCCGAGCTGGGACATCCGCTACCGGGACCTGACGTTCCGCGTCAAGCCCATGAACTTCAAGCACACGGGCATCTTCCCCGAGCAGGCCGCCAACTGGGACTACGCCATGGCGAAGATCCGCGCGGCCGGCCGCCCGGTCTCGGTGCTCAACCTCTTCGGCTACACGGGCGCGGCCACGGTCGCGTGCGCGTCCGCCGGGGCGAGCGTGTGCCACGTGGACGCTGCCAGGGGCATGGTCGCCTGGGGCAAGGAAAACGCCGCCGCCTCCGGCGTGGCCGACCGGCCCATCCGCTGGATCGTGGACGACTGCGGCAAGTTCGTCGAGCGGGAGATCCGCCGCGGCCACCGCTATGACGCCGTCATCATGGACCCGCCGAGCTACGGCCGCGGCCCGGGCGGCGAGGTCTGGAAGCTCGAGACGAACCTCTGGCCGTTTGTGGAGCTGGTGTCCGGCGTGCTGTCGGACGATCCGCTCTTTGTCATCATCAATTCCTACACCACGGGTCTGAGCCCGTCGGTGCTCACGTATCTCTCGGAGAGCATTTTCACCCGGCGCTTCGGCGGCCGCAGTGAATCGCAGGAGCTGGGCCTGCCGGTCGCGGCGTCCGGTCTCGTGCTGCCGTGCGGGGCGGCCTGCCGCTGGGAGCGCTGAGCGGAAAGGAACACCATGGAACCGATCTTACGAACCGAACATCTGACCTTTACCTACCCCGGCGAGGAGCGGCCCACGCTCGGTGACCTCTCGCTCGAGATCGCGCGCGGCTCGTTCGTGGCCGTGCTGGGGCACAACGGCTCCGGCAAGAGCACGCTCGCCAAGCACTTCAACGCCATCCTGCTGCCGACCGGCGGCAAGGTGTACGTCGACGGCATGGACACGTCCGACGAGAACAATCTCCTGTCCGTGCGCGCCACGGTGGGCATGGTCTTTCAGAACCCCGATAACCAGATCGTCGCCAACGTCGTCGAGGACGACGTGGCCTTCGCGCCCGAGAACCTCGGCGTCCCGCCGCAGGAAATACGCGCGCGGGTGGATGCTGCGCTCAAGCAGGTCGGCATGTATGATTTTCGCCTGCACGCGCCGCACCTGCTCTCCGGCGGGCAAAAGCAGCGCGTGGCCATCGCGGGCGTCATCGCCATGCAGCCCAAGTGCATCGTGCTCGACGAACCGACGGCCATGCTCGATCCGGCCGGCCGGCGCGAGGTCATCGACACGGCCACGAAGCTCTGCCGCGAGCAGGGCATCACGGTCGTGCTCATCACGCACCATATGGAAGAGTGCGTCGGCGCGGACCGCGTCATCGTGCTCTCGAACGGCGCCGTCGTTGCCGACGGTGCGCCGAAGCAGGTCTTCTCGCAGGTCGATCTGCTGAAACGGGAGGGCCTGACCGCGCCCGTCACCGTCCGGCTGCTGCACGCGCTGCGCGCGCACGGCATGGACGTGCCGCTCGACGCGCTCACGGTGTCCGACTGTGCGGACGCCGTCGCTGCCGCTCTGAAACCGTAACCACCGATCTTCACCGATAGATAAAGGAAACGAAATTATGACGCCAATCATCCGGGCGGATCATCTCCGGCATGTCTACAGCGCCGGAACGCCTTTTGAAAAAGTCGCCATCGACGATATTGATCTCGCCATCCCCGCCGGGCAGTTCGTGGGCATCATCGGCCACACGGGCTCCGGCAAGAGCACGTTCATCCAGCACCTCAACGGCCTGCTCGCGCCCACGTCCGGCACCGTGCTCTTCGACGGGGAGGACATCCACCGCAGCAAGACCGCCACGCGCGACGTGCGCTTTCAGGTCGGCCTCGTCTTTCAGTATCCCGAGCACCAGCTCTTTGAGGAGACGGTGTATCAGGACATTGCCTTCGGCCCGAAAAATGCCAGGCTCTCCACGGAGGAGGTCGATGAGCGCGTGCGCGAGGCCGCGCGCTTTGCCGGTGTGGACGAGTCGCTCTTCGAGCGCTCGCCGCTCGAGCTCTCCGGCGGGCAGAAGCGCCGCATCGCCATCGCCGGCGTGATCGCCATGCGCCCCCAGGTGCTCATCCTCGATGAGCCCACGGCCGGCCTTGACCCCGCGGGCTGCCGCGGCGTGCTCGAAAACATCGCCGCCTACCGGCGCGAGACCGGCTCGGCCGTCCTGCTCGTCACGCACAGCATGGACGATGCCGCGCGCATCGCCGACCGGCTCATCGTTTTTCACGCCGGGCACGTCGCTTTCGACGGCGCGCCGGCGGAGGTCTTTGCCCACACGCAGGAGCTGCTGGATATCGGCCTTGACGTGCCGCAGAGTGCGCGCATCGCGCAGGCGCTGCGCGACCGGGGCGTTGCGCTCCCGCCGTCGATCTATACGCTCGAGCAGCTTACGGACGCGCTGCTCGCCGTCGGGAAGGAGGCGGGCGTATGCTGAAGGACGTCACCCTCGGCCAGTTTTTCCCCGGCAGCAGCATCGTGCACCGGCTCGACCCGCGCTGCAAGCTCCTGCTGACCATCGTCTATATCGCGGCGCTGTTCACGGCCCAAAGCTACGTGTCCTACGCCGTCATGCTCATCGTCACGGGCGTGTGCATCGCGCTCTCGCGCATCCCGCTGAAAGTCATCCTCCGCGGGCTCAAGCCGCTGTGGATCATCATCGCGCTCACGGCCGTGCTCAATATCTTCTTCACGCCCGGGCGTGAGCTCGTGTCCTTCTGGAAGATCACCATCACCTATGAGGGTCTCGTGCGCGCCGTGTTCATGGTCCTGCGCATCACGATGCTCATCGCCGGCACGTTCCTGCTGACGTATACCACGTCGCCCATCGCGCTCACCGACGCGATGGAGATCCTCTTCGGCCCGCTCAAGAAGCTCAAAGTACCCGTGCACGAGATGAGCATGATGATGTCCATGGCCCTGCGCTTCATCCCCACGCTCATCGAGGAGACCGACAAGATCATGTCCGCGCAGAAAGCGCGCGGCGCCGATTTTGAGACCGGCAACCTCTTTCAGCGCGCCCGGGCGCTGCTGCCGCTGCTCGTGCCGCTGTTCGTGTCGGCATTCCGCCGCGCGGACGAGCTGGCCGTGGCCATGGAGTGCCGCTGCTATCACGGCGACGAGGGCCGCACGCGCATGAAGCAGCTCACCTGGTGCACGCGCGACACGCTTGCCATGGTCTGGAGTGCGCTCGTGCTTGCCGGCGTGATCGTGCTGGCGAGGTTCGGCCTGTGAGACGCAACATCGCCCTGCGCCTGCAGTATGACGGCACGGCCTATCACGGCTGGCAGGTGCAGAAGACGGACGTCACCGTCGCCGAGACCCTCGAGCGCGCGCTCACGAAGGTCTGCGGCGAGCCGATCAAGGTCGTCGGCTGCGGCCGCACGGACGCGGGCGTGCACGCTAAGCGCTACTGCGCCAATTTCCGCACCGACTGCACGATCCCGATCGACCGCGTGCCCCTCGCGGTCAATGCCCGCCTCCCGGCGGACATTGCCGTGGTCGATGCCGTTGCCGCGCCGGAGGACTTCAATGCCATCGGCTCGTGCATCCAGAAAGAATACGTCTATCAGATCTACAATTCCCGCATCCGCGATGCGTTTTTGGAGCACCGCGTCTGCTTTTATCCGCAGCCGCTGGATTTTGCGCGCCTCGCGCGCGCCGGCCGCGCCTTTGAGGGTACGCACGACTTTGCCGCCGTGCGCTCCGTCGGCACCGAGACGCGCACGACCGTGCGCACGGTGCACTGGTGCCGCGCCGAGCGCGACGGCCCGCTCATCTCCATCGCCGTCTGCGCCGACGGCTTCCTGTATAATATGGTGCGCGCCATCGTCGGCACCATGGTCTATGCGTCCTACGGAAAGATCGAGCCGGAGGCCATCCCGGCGCTGCTGGCCACGCGCGACCGGCGGCTCACAGGACCGACCATGCCCCCGCAGGGGCTGTATCTCAACCGCGTGTGGTACGACGGCGCCGTCGGCGATATGATGAATCAGGCCTGACGCCGCGTCCGCCCGGCGGATAGGGGAGGAATGTCCATGAACGACCACCCAAAACACAATCCCAGGCTGCGGCAGACCGTCATCGTGGCGGTGTGCGTGCTGGCCGTGCTGCTGTTTTTGTATCTGCTGCTGCGCGACCGGCCCGGTTCGGCGAGCGACTATCTGGACGACAGCGCGCCCTACACGTTCGACTCCAGCGCCAGCCGCACCTTCCGCACGGTGGACAGCCGCCTCGCGGTCGTGTCCTCGAGCGGCCTGCAGCTGCTCGATGAAAACGGCAAGACCGTCCTGCACGAGATCTTCACGCTCTCGCAGCCGGGCATCTCCGTCGGCGGCGAGCGCGTGTGCGCCTATGACATCGGCGGCACGACGCTGTGCGTGGCGGATTTCAAGGGCAATAAGACCGATATCGAGCCCGCCGGCGAGATCATCAGCGCCGACCTGAGCGACAGCGGCTATCTCGCCGTCTGCTCGGACGCCGCGGGCTATAAGGGCGCCGTCACGGTGTATGACACCTCCGGCAAGGCCGTCTATGTCTGGTATTCCGGCACGGGCTACCTCGTGCGCGCCGCCGTGAGCCCGGACGGGAAGTATCTCGCCGCGCTCTGCCTGCAGGATTCCGGCAGTGTCGTGCACACGTTCGCGCTCACGAGCGAAGACGAGCGCGGCAGCGCCGCGTGCGCCGATGAACTCTTTGCCGACCTCTTCTGGCGCGGCGGCAAGGTCTGCTGCGTGTCGCAGACGCGCCTGGCCTTCTTTGACGATAACGCAAAGCTCACCGCCGAGTACCCCTTTGGCGACCTGTACCTGTATGACTACGCCGCCGAGGGCGACGGCTTTGTCACCCTCGCGCTCAGCCGCTACCGCTCCGGCAGCGCCGAGCAGCTCGTCACGGTCAATGCCTCCGGCAACGAACTCGGTAAGTGCGAGACCACCGGCGCCGTCACGAGCCTGTCGGTTAACGGCAAGCAGGTGCTCGTGCAGTACAGCGACCGGCTCACGCTCTATAACCAGCAGCTCGATGAGATCAAGTCCGTCGAGCAGAACCTGCTCGGCGTCCGCCGCTCGGTGCTGCTGCGCCGGGGCGCGGCGCTGCTTCTGAGCGGCTCGAGCGCCGAGGTGCTCGCCTTCTGACCCCCGCAGTCTAGAGAGAAAGAACAGGGATACACCCATGAAGATCGTATTGACAGTGGTGCTTGCCGCCATTTTTCTGGCCGCCGTTTGGAGCGGCTACCGCCGCGGGCTGATCCTCAGCGCCGCGCAGCTGGCCGCCATCGTCGTCGCGCTCTACGGCGCGGCGCTGCTCGCGGGCCTGTTTTCCGACCGGCTCCTGCCGGTGGCGGAGCCGTTTGCCGGCGGGTACTTTGAGGGCCAGCTCGACGTAGTCGCCACGGAGCTGCCGGATAACGACGCCGGCCTCTCGGGCGAGGACTGGGTCGCCGCGCACCCCGACACCGCGCAGGAATACGCCGAGCAGTGCTTTGCCGCCGCCGGCGTCACCGGCCGGCCGGCGCGGCGCATGGCCAGCGCCGCGCTCGCCATGCGCGACGAGCAGGACATCACGCTGCGCGCCGCCATGACGCAGGTCTACTGCGCGCGGCTGTGCTACGTGCTCGTCACGTCCGTCGGCTTTTTGCTCATTCTGCTCATTCTGGCCGCGATCGGCAACCTGCCGAACCTGGCCTTTCAGCTCCCGAACCGGGAGAAACTCAACGACATTGGCGGCGCCGCCTTCGGCGCGGTCAACGGCGTGTGCTTCGGCATCCTGCTGTGCTGGGCATTGCAGTTTGCCGGGCCCGTCATCGGCCGCGACACCCTCGCGCACACCGCCCTGGCAAAAGCGCTGCAGGCCATCGACGTGCTCACGCTCGGCGTGGGCGTGTGACCGGCGCGTACGGAATCTATCGAACAGGAGAACCAGTCTATGCAGCCTACACTCTGCTCCCGCTGCAAGAAAAACGTAGCGGTGATCTTTATCACACGAATCGAAAACGGAGAGTCCCACAATGAGGGCCTGTGCCTGCGCTGCGCGCGCGAGCTGCACATCAAGCCCGTCGATGAGATGATGGAAAAGCTCGGCATCTCGGACGCCGATCTCGACAATCTCACCGGCGACGTGGCGGAAATGCTCGGCAGCATGGGCATGCTCGGCGGCGACGGTGCGGCCGATGCGGATGCCGACGCTTCCGATGCCGACACCGACGAGGACGACGGCAAGACCGCGACCTTCCCGTTTCTCAACCGCCTCTTCAACCAGAACCCGCCTCCGGCGCAGGACGCTGCCGCCGCCGCGTCCGAGCCGCCGCACGCCGACGGCAGCGCGGCCGATAAGCGCGGCGCTGCCCCGCGCAAGCTCAAGTTCCTGAATAATTACTGCATCGACCTCACGCAGCGCGCGCGCGACGGCAAGCTCGACGCCATGGTCGGCCGCGCCGAGGAGCTCGAGCGCGTCATCCAGATCCTCAACCGCCGCCAGAAGAACAACCCCTGTCTCATCGGTGAGCCCGGCGTGGGCAAGACCGCCATCGCGGAGGGCCTTGCCCAGCGGATCGTTGCGGGGGATGTGCCCTTCAAGCTGCGGGATAAAGAGGTCTACCTCCTCGACCTGACGGCGCTGGTGGCCGGGACTCAGTTCCGGGGCCAGTTTGAGCAGCGGATGAAGGGCCTCATCGACGAGGTCAAAAAGCTGGGTAACATCATCCTGATGATCGACGAGATCCACAACATCGTGGGTGCGGGAGATGCCGAGGGCAGCATGAACGCTGCCAACATCCTGAAGCCCGCTCTTTCCCGGGGCGAGATCCAGGTCATCGGCGCCACCACCTTTAATGAATACCGCAAGTCCATCGAGAAGGACAGCGCCTTGGAGCGACGGTTCCAGCCGGTGACGGTGAACGAGCCTTCCATCGAGGATTCCATCAAGATCCTCAAGGGTCTGGCTCCCAACTACGAGGCGTATCACGGTGTCAAGATCTCCGACGGCATCCTGCGTCAGGCGGTGCTGCTGAGCGAGCGGTACATCACGGACCGTTTTCTGCCGGATAAGGCCATCGACCTGATCGATGAGGCCTGCTCCGACCTGAACCTGAAGGACCCGGACATCTCCCGGCGGATGCAGCTTCAGCGGGAGATCGATGACTTTGAAAAAGAACGGGCCATGCTGGAGGAGCAGGGGGCGCAGGAGGGCGCGGAGCCGGATTACGAGCAGATCGCCACGCTGAAAAGCAAGATCCTCCAGCGTCAGACGGAGCTGAACACCCTGCTTTTGAAGGGTGATCCCCAGCTGACCATGGAGAACATCGCCCACGTTATCGAGCTGTGGACCAAGATCCCGGCCTCCAAGATCCGGGAGGAGGAATTCCAGCGGCTCAGCCAGCTGGAGGAGCGGCTCAAGAGCCACATCGTGGGACAGGACGAGGCTATCGCGGCGGTGTCCGCCGCCGTGCGGCGGAACCGGCGATGCGGACCGTTTTGTCCGTATCGCTAACCGTTTGCCACGGAGACCATCACCACTGCGGCTACTGCGGCCGTTTCGGTGCGCAGCCGCTGCGCGCCGAGGGTTATCTCCTCGAATCCGTTCGCGCGTGCGAAGGTGATCTCTTCGGGCGAAAAATCGCCTTCGGGACCGATCAGGATCAGCGCCGCCTCGCCCCTGCGGAGCGTCGCCGGGAGGTAGGCTTTGCCTTCGGGCGACTGCGCCGGGGCGCAGTGGGCGATGAACTTGCGCCCTTCGAAGGGCATGGCCGCCGCTTCGCCGAAAGGCGTGAGCGGACGCAGCGTGGGACGGTAGGCTTTGAGCGACTGCTTCATGGCCGCCGTGATGACCCGTTCGCCGCGTTCGGGCTTGAAGACCCGGCGTTCGCAATGCTCGGTTTCGAGCGGGATGATCGTGCCGACGCCCACTTCGGTCGCCTTTTCGAGGAACCATTCGAAGCGGTCGGCGTTCTTGGTCGGCGCAACGGCCATCGTCAGCGAATAGGGGAGCGCCTCCCACCCGGCGCGGGTCTCCGTGACGCGCACCGCGCAGCGTTTCGGATTTGCACCATTATACCATTGAAACACAGCCCCGCGCAACACAGCGTGCTTTTTGCCGATACAACAAAAACCGCCAACGCGATTGCGCTGGCGGTTTTTCAATATGGAGCGGCTTACGAGGCTCGAACTCGCTACCTCCACCTTGGCAAGGTGGCGCTCTACCAGATG
>ERZ772872.4258-NODE-4258-length-10150-cov-4.951164_pt1 | contig 10150 bp, 10 predicted proteins | sample MGYA00512132_ERZ772872 | MGnify/ENA primary metagenome ERZ772872 (study PRJEB29015, sample SAMEA2737724) | human gut metagenome | biome: human gut; feature: human-associated habitat; material: faeces | place: China | collected 2012 ... | reverse complement strand
AGATCGCACCGGGCAAGGAAGGTCTGGTGCACATCTCCAAGCTGGACACCAAGCGCGTGGAGCGCGTGGAGGATGTGGTCGCTGTGGGCGACGCCATCGTGGTCAAGGTGACCGATATCGACCAGCAGGGCCGTATCAACCTGAGCCGCCGCGACGCCATTCTGGCTCTGGAAGCCAAGCGCGCCGAGCAGGCACAGCAGCAGTAAGCGCCCGATCCAATAAGCAAAAAAGAGGACCCGATGCAGACGATGCATCGGGTCCTCTTTGTATAACGAGATGAAATTTATACCGTGCGGCACCGGCGGTCCAACGTCCAGCCGAAGGCGAACAGCAGCAGGCCGCTCACGGCCATCACCGGCACGGGCCAGTTCAGCTGGCCGGTCTTGGGCAGGGCGGGGTTCGCCGGGCGGCCGGGCTGAGCCGGAGTATCCGTGTCGGCGGGAGTGGACGGCTCATTGGGTGCGTCCGGGAAATCCGGCGTGGCCGGGGTGCTCGGGCCGTCGGGGGAGACGGGCGTGCTGGGAGTGTCCGGCGTTTCCGGGGTCTCCGGCGTGTACGCGCCCACCTTCGGGCTGGCGTCCACATCGTAGAGCCACTGGCCGTCCTCTGCCAGTGGCAGGGAAACCAGGAAGGGGTTCACGGCCTTGTAGCCTGCGGAAGCCTTGGTCTGCGCCACGAGGTACAGGCCCAGCTCCAGATCTTCAAAGACCGCATTGCCGTCGTTGTCCACGGCCTGTACCGTGCCTTCCGAGCCCGGGGCCAGATAGTCCAGCAGGCGGCCTGCCAGAGAGCTGTCGCCCAGATCGTTCAGGTCGCCCAGCTCGATGCCGCAGCCGTAGAAGTCGCCGCAGTATTCAAAGCTCAGGTCGCCGTTTTTGCGCTGGACCTCGGCCACGCGGTAGATGGTCAGCTCGCCGCCGCGCAGGGCCTTCTGGCTGGCTTCGTCGTACAGGCGCACCCGGATGGTGCCGGTCATGGGGTCGCCGTTGCGGTCGGTCAGCTTGATGTTGGCGCTGGTGGCAAAGGCGGGCAGTGCGCTCACCGCCAGAAGACACAGCATCAAAAGCAGGGCCGCAGCGTGCTTTTTGAACTCAGTGCGTTTCATGATTTTCACCTCTTGAAGATTTGCGTTTGCGGGTGGAGAACAGCAGCCAAATCAGCAGTGCCAGCAGCAGCGGCAGGGCGATGATGGGCGCCGTGATGATAGGTTCGATCTTGGTGGCTTCGCTGGTGACGCGGATGTGCTTGAGCTTGTCCGGCGTTTCGATGCGCCGCCCCCGCACCAGCAGGCGGTGGGAGTTGATGCCGTAGGGCGTGCAGGTCATCAGGGTGACGTAGTCCCTGCCTTCGGTCACCTTCAGATTGTCGGTCTCGGTGGGCAGCACGATGGAGATCTGGTCCACCTCATAGGTGAGCACCCGGTCCAGCACCGTGATGGTGAAGGTGTCGCCCACTTCCAGCTGGTCAAGGTTGGTGAACAGCTTGGCGCTGGGCAGGCCCCGGTGGGCCGAGATGACTGCGTGGGTGCTCTCGCCGCCCACCGGCAGGCTGGTGCCTTCCAGATGGCCCGCGGCCACCTGCAGCACGCCGTCGCTGGTGCCGTGGTAGATGGGCAGCTCCACGCCGATCTTTTCAATGGTGATGTAGCCCATGATGCCGGTGCCGGTCACGTCCAGCGTGCTTTCGTAGCTGGGGAAGCGGTCCGGGTGGTACAGGGCGTCCGGGTCGGCGGCGATCTGGGCGTTGAAGGCGTCTGCGGCGTCAAAATAGGCGCTGTAATCCGCGTTGGTCAGCTTGTCCACATCGGCGGCGTAGTTTGCCACCGCGCGGGACTGGTGCCGCTGGTTGACGTAGTCGCTGAGGGTGGGGTATAACATCACGGATAGACCCACGAAAAAGACGAGGATCAGGATGATGGTGCTTTTGTTCTTTTTCATGGGCTACTCCCTAATGTTATAAGGATAGGAGCCGGAGGCCTTTTTGGCCCCGCGCTCCGGTGCTGTGGGGGATAAAGGAGAAATTACTTGTTCTCCATGCGCTTCTTGGTGACCAGCAGGACGATGGCTGCCACCATCAGGCCGCCGCCGATGACATAGAACAGGGTAGTGCCGATGCCGCCGGTGCTGGGCAGCACAGTACCGGCCTTGTTCTCAACGCGAACAACGTGGTCGTCAGCAGTAGTATCGCCGTACTTAACAGTGTAAGAAATGGTCTGACTTGCAACCGTGGGCAGAGTATCGCGATCAATCACAACGGTGATAGGATCGGGCAGCTTGTTGTAGCCCACAGGTGCGGTGGTCTCTTCCAGATAGTAGGTACCAGAGTCCAGACCCTCAAACGTGATATTACCGTCAGCAGGGGTCTTGACCTTGTTGGCCTCAGCTGCTTTGGCAGTCCAGCCGGTCAGCTTGTAAATGCTGGTGTTAGCGCCGGTTTCGGTGAACATTGCGTACTTCTGGGTGTCGCCGTCCTTCTTGTACAGCTGGAACTCAGCATCTGCCAGAGCGTGGTCAGGATCACGCTCGCCGAGGTCTGCAAACTTGCGCACGCCCATCCCCCAGACGTAGGTCTTGGTGGTGGAGGACTCGGTGGTCGTGGAGTCGTTACCGTACGTCAGAACGGCTTTGTTGTCGTTGCCCGCAGTACCAATTACTGCATCAGCAGTAACAGTGGCACTATAATCTACTTGGATGTAATCATAAGGTTTCAGAGCCTTGAGGAACTTGATCTCAAAGGTGCAGGTATCAGAGGTAGAAGTTACCAGCTCATAATCAGTACCAGGGGTGAGATTACTACCGTAGGTGCTGCCACCAATCTTAGGGTCACGCATGAGCAAAACCGTAACGGACTTTTCATTGAAGCCCAACCCTTTGGCCATGGTATCGTGCAGAACGTAGTTGGTGGGATTACCATCGGTCACATGAATGCGGGTTTGGAATTTCACCGTGTCACCAATGCCGGCATCATTGCTGTAGCCAAGAGAATCGCCTTCGTAAACTTCCTTTTCGATAGTGGGCTTGCTGTTCTTCTCTCTGATTACTGCGTTCGGGTCGGTAGTACCAATGGAGCACATAGCGCCATTGTTCAGATCAGAAACCACCAGATACCAGCCGAGGGGCAGATTGCTAAATGTAAGAGTAATGCCGTTAGCCTTGGCAGAGCCATCTTCAGGGACATTATTGGGAGTATGTTTAGCATATGTACCGGCACTGTTTGCAATTTGCTGAATAGCAGTGCCATTATTCTCGGAATTGCTATTGATCCAGGTAACAGCACCGGTTTTTTCGTCTAACTTAAAGTTATTGTTTTCTGTGCGAATGAAGCCTTCCCAAGCTCCATTCGCCGTATAACGGTAAGCTTTGGTATCTGCGTGGTACTCCAGATTCAGAATACGGTAAATTTTATAAGTCTGGTTCGTAACGGCGTTCTCGATGGTAATGCTACCAGTGCCAGTGGCAGCAGCAGCGGTAGCATCACCATCAGTCGCAAATGCCGGGATCGCCATGGCGCACACCATGGCAGCTGCCAGAAGTGCAGCCATGAGTTTCTGAATGGTCTTTTTCATAGTGGGTGAAAGTCTCCTTTCTATTTTTTATGATTCCTCGTTGTAAAAACGGTCCTGTCTGCGGCGCAGAGAGTTTTGCGGCCGCAATGGAGGGTGCAGCTTGTTTTAATCTGCCCTCCTCTCGCGTCTGCGCTTTTGACAGAAACCACACACCAGTGCGGCAAGCACCATGGTGCCGCCCACTGCTGTATACAAAGTGGTACCGGCTCCGCCGGTAGAGGGGAGTTCGTAGCCGGAGCCATCCTTGCTCATGTTGGTGATCTCCACACGGTAGGTCAGGATGTATTTTTCACCTTTCTTCAGCCCGGGCAGGTCCTTGACTTCAAAGCCGTTGCCGCTGAACGTGGGCGAGTATCCGGGGATGGAGTTCCCGTCTTTGTCGGTCAGAACGAAGCTGTTCTGATCATAGCTGCCACTCAGGCCATTGGACGCATTGGAATTGTCCAGCAGATCGTGGATGGAGTTCCCGTCTTTGTCGGCCAGAACAAAGCTGTCCTGATCATAGATGCCGCTCAGGCCATTGGAATTGTCCAGCAGATCGTGGATGGTGATCGTTTCGCTCCAGTCATCCTTGGAGGTGACGGTAAGCCTGTAATATGCATAGGTCTTACCGTTTTCTTCTGCATCGTACAGGTGCTTCTTTTCCAGATCAAGACTGGCCTTGTCGTGGACTGTGATGGTGACGCCGGTGCCGGGGAAGGTGATGGTCCTGTCATCGCCGATCTGGCTGGTCGTTACCTCTGCCTCCAGACCAAAGGAGCCGGTGAAAGGCTGATCGGCCTGAAAATCGCTGTTGAAGGTCAGCGTCACAAAGCCGTCCTTGGACACATTGAGGGTGCCGACCTGCTTTTGGTCCTGCGTGATGGGGCGGTCCGCGATGGCAGTGTTGAGGCAGATGCCTTCTGGCAGCTGATAGGTCAGGGTCCGGTCACCGTCTGCCGTGATCGTGTTGGCGGGAATGGAATAATCGTAGTCCAGCTTGAGCTTGTCTCCATCGGCCAGCTCCAAATTGCCGATCACGGTCTCATCATTCACCGTGACCGTGATGCCGGTGATGGAACCGCCGGGGGTCATGGTGCCCAGCACCACGGGAGCTTCTTCTGCCCGGGAGCTCTCTTCCTCCTGCACGGCAGCCAGCGAGATCAGGCCGGTGAGCTGCGAGATGTCCACCTGCACGCTGTCCACCTTGCCGTTCACGTTGCCGGAGATCACGGTGAGGGTGTCGGTAGCCTCGTCCACGTCCGACACGATGCCCACCGTCTCATAGGTGACTGTGCGCTGCTCGGTCTGCGGTTCCGTCTCGACCGGGTCCAGCGACAGCAGGGCAATGTCTGCATCCGGGGAATCGTCCTCGACCACAGCCGGAGTGTCGTCCACGGCCACGGTCTCGGTGACAGCGGCGTTATAGAACACGATATCGCCGGGCCGGATGCTGCGGAAGGTCGATGCACCGTCCGCAAAGCCAAGGTCATCGGCGGCATCGGCAAAGCCCTCTTCGTCCGGCATCTCCTCATCGCACAGGGCAATGGCGTCCTGCTGCGCGGCGGGGATGCTCTGGGGGTCCATCAGGTAGCCGGTGGCGCGCAGGTCGCTGCGCAGGGCCAGCACACCGGCGCGCTGCGGGATGGCAGACTGCGGGATGCCCGCGTAGTTCAGGCAGTAGGAAAGGAACATCACGTCCCAGCTGCCGTAGGGGTTGCCGTACCACTCGCCGTAGCGGGTGTAGTGGCGGACGGTCACGCCGTCGTCGGCGTCCAGTTCAAAGTTTTTCTCGCTCTGCTCGTAGCCCAGCTGGCTCTGCGCCACGGTGAGCAGGTCTTCCGTCCACAGGCCGGAAAGGGTGGTGTTGGTCTTGGCCAGCCATTCGGATTCGTCTTCCACATCGGCCAGCGGGTCGGCCAGGCAGTTCACGGTGTGGTGATGCTCCTCCAGGCCGCAGGTCAGCACTTCTTCATAGCAGTCGTCGGTGTGGTAGTGGATGGGTGCCTCGATCACCGGGCTCACGACTACGGGCTTCGCGGCCACCGGCGCCTCAAACGCCGCCACAGCCGTGTAGGCCGGGTTCAGCTCCTCCACCAGCTCGCCGTCTTCCAGGCCGCACACCAGTTCATAATCGGTGGTGTAGCAGCTGTCGTCGTGGACGTGCTCAAACTGTTCGCAGATCAGGCTGCCGTCCTCGGGGTCAAAGCAGTCGTCGCCATGGACGTGCTCCTCCTCGAGACAGGTCAGAGTCTTCACTTCCTGATAGCAGTCGTCGGTGTGCTCATGCGGCACATAGATGTACTCCGGTTCGGCAGAAAACAGCGCAATGCCGTCGTCTTCTGCGTCCACGCCAAAGCTCTCGTCAAGCGAAGCGCTGTCATCGAAGGTGGCGTTCCAGTCCTCGGGCTGGCCTTCCTCATAACCGCAGACCAGCACTTTGGTGTAGCAGTCCGCCGTGTGCGTGTGCTCCTCCTGGTTGCACTGGTACTGCGCGGTGGCCGCAATGCCATCGCTGTGCAGCTGCCAGTTCACGAACAGCGTCGTGATCATGGCCAGCACAAGCAGCAGCGCCGTGTAGCGCCGCAGTGCTTTCCGCTGCAGACGGAACCTTTCCCGATAATCTCCCACAATGTCTTTCATTGCCCCAAAACCCTCCTAATTTAATGGATCAATGAGAAACTGGACAAGGGCCATACCCTTATAAAGACCTTGCCCACGATCTGATTTTTTTCTACGCAGCCAATGACGCTGCTGCGGCTGTCGATGGACGTTGCGCGGTGGTCGCCCAGAACGAAGTACCGGTTCTCCGGCACCTGATAGGGGAACTTGATGTCGCATTCGCCCAGGGCCAGCTCGTCCACATAGGGCTCGTCCAGCACCGTGCCGTTCACGGTGACCACGCCGTTCTCATCCAGCGAGATGATATCGCCCGGCAGGCCGATGACCCGCTTGAGCAGGAGCTTGTTCTGCCAGTAAAACCCGCACAGATCGCCGGTTTTCAGGCTGCCGCTCTTGACAAGGACGATCACGTCCTTGTCCTGCAGGGTGGGGTTCATGCTGTCGCCGGACACCTGCAGCACCGGCAGGAACAGGGTGGCCAGCAGCACCGCAACGGCTGCCACCACCACCAGCGCGTAGATCGTGCTGCGCAGCACCCGGGTGTAGCGGGAGCGGTAGGCCAGCCGCTCCCGTTCGGCCTTCACTTCCTCGGTGGAAGGAATGGCCGCGAATTTGATGTCGTGCTCTTTCATGTTGTGTGCTGACCCTCCGGCAGAAAGTCGATCTTCTGGTAGTTGTCCAGCACCTCGCTGGCACGGCGGTCGAACTCGGCCCAGCGCGCCCGGACCTCCTGCTCGGCCTTGGCGACCATCGCCTTGCAGTCGGCTTCGGTCTGTGCACGCTTGCGCTCGGCCTCGTCGGTCATGGCCCGGCAGGCTTCTTCGGTCTGCCGCTTCATGGCCTCGGCCTGTTCGCGGGCCTGCGCCAGGGTCAGCTGCGCGTCAGCCGGGCCGTCCGCCGCAGCGGCTGCGCGGACCGATGCAAGATATTCGTCCGCTGCGGCCTGTGCCGCCTCGAAGACTTTATTCAGTTCCAGTGCCGCCTGCGCGATGGAACCGGCGTTCTGGATGTGGAGCTGCCGGTCCTCCAGCTGCGCGGTCAGCGCCGCGTTTTCGGCTTTGAGCTGGTCTTCACTCTGCTTGAGCGCAAAGATGATCTCGACCAGCTCGGTGCGGCTCATGTGCCGCAGCTCACGATCTGGCATAGTGATGTGTCTCCCTGTGATTCTTCGGCACGGCATCTGCACTGCAAAAACCGGTTTTTGCGACACCGGATAGATAGATGGATTTTTAGGTCGCCTGCCGGAAGAACTGATATATCAATTTGTGACCTGCCTTCGCAGATTTAGACTTGTCGTATCAAGTCATATGATAGCACAAAAGAAAGTATTTGTATAGGAAAAATCCATATATTTTACATCATTTAATCGAAAAAGATATACTTTTATCGAAAAAAGCGGAAACGCTCATGCCGTTTGTAAAATATGTACAAAACGGGCAGCCGAACGGCAGCGGGCAACAAAAAAGAGCCGCCCCCGGCTGGGGACAGCTCTCAGAGAATGCTTATGAAAAGAGCAGGCTTAGGCCTTTGCGAAGCCCTTCAGCAGATCGTTCAGGCTCAGGAAGGACTGATAGATCACGTTGACGTTGTTGATGATGGAGCTTGCGCCGGAGAAGATGCGGGCGATGTAGTTGAACACCTTACCAACTTTCAGGAAGCTGTTGTAAGCGTCGCTGGCACCACCGTCCAGGTAGACCATTTCTTCTTCATCAACGACAGCGTAAGAAGCGGGCAGTTTCATAGTAGACATAGTAGTATCCCTTTCCATTTTTAAAAATTAAAATTAAATTTTAAGAGCAGCTGTGGGTGAGATCAGAGCAGCGAAGCGATGGCCAGCGTGCCGAACAGCACACCTGCCACAACAAAGCCGCCCAGATGATCCAGAATCTCCGGGCTCTGCACAGGCTCGGTGGGAGCAGCAGGCGTCGTGGCCGAGGAGACATTCTTGACCGTCCAGTGTGCATACACGGTGGTGTCACCGGTGAACACGGTGGAGGTGCTGATCTTGGTGCCGCCGACAGGCTCCGTGTACCAGCCGTCGAAGGTGTAGCCTTCCAGCGTGGGCTGCTCGGGCAGAGCCGAGAGCTTGCCGCTCAGGTTGGTGGTGACGACCACCACAGAGGTGGTGCCGCCCATGGCGTCCAGACCGATGGTGTAGATCTCTGCTTCCTTTGCGTCCGCAGCAAAGGCGGCGGGCACGGCGCTGCACAGCAGCACAACGGCCAGCAGACTGACCAACAGCGTTTTCAGAACCTTTTTCATAAAATTCCTCGCTTTCCTGACAGAATCGGGCATGGAACCAGCGGTTCCAGAACAGACCTCTGCGTCCCGCAACGAAAGCAGACGGATCAGCCGGGGAAGGGAGGTTTATTCAATCTATTTTTACCATACGATGCGCAACAAAAGAGCAACAAAATGGGCCGTTTTTCCATAGGAACACAAAAAAATCTTCATTTTTTTCTTAAATTTTTTCAAAAAAGCGTAAAGAGCAATTTGCCCTGGAAAAATAGAAGAAAAAACCGGAAAAACCGGGAAAATTCATCTCCCGGAATAAGGGAAAGTGCACACGGATTCAGAAAAAATCCTGCCCCATTTTCACAGGGCAGGAAGTAACTTTATTTGATGACCGTATTTTTAATATCCAAGTTTTTCGTGGACGGCCTGCGTAATAAGGTTGGCTCTATATTGTGTTCCATCCAGCTCGTTTACTTCCATAAAAACGCTTCCCCAAAGCATATAGCTGCTAACCGTGTTTCCGCCAAATCCGTTTTGTGCAGATACGGTAAACATCCATCTGCTGTTGGCACCTGTTCCTAAATGTGCATACCCGCGAACATCTGTAAATCTTACAGATTCAGGGTTCTTGAAGTTGTTCATATAGGGAAGCACATCATTCACAAAGGATTTTTCGTCAGCTGTCAGCTGCTGCCATACACTCATAGGCGTAACTTCGACAGAATATGGGGCACTTACACCATTTTCGGCCGTTGCAATAATAATGGTTTTTCCTTCGGATTTGGCTTCCACTTCGCCTTTGTCATTAACAATTGCTACGGACTCATCTGCAGAGGTCCAAGTAATACCATAGTCGCTGGCATCTGTATAAGTGTGGTGACAGATTTTACACTCACTCCCGGTATGTACCCAATCCGTAGGAACAACAAGCGCCAAAAAGATAATAATAGCTATTGCAATCAGGCATCCTTTTCCGGGGCTTTTCTTCTTTGCTTCCACGCTTTCCTCCTTGAAATCCTTATATTGGTGCTCAGCGAATTTTGATAGTCACCTTCTTTATATTGATATGGTTATAGTATGATTGTACACTTCGCCTGACCGAATGCCAACAAAACTATACAGATTTGGATAATTTAATATCAAAGGCTGTATAGTAAAGTAGATGCAGGAAGGTGAACGACATGATTTCTGACAACATCAAGCGTCTTCGGGAGAATGCAGGGCTCTCACAAGCTGCCCTTGCTCGTAAGCTGGGCGTTACTCGCGCCAGTGTCAACGCTTGGGAAATGGAGCTTTCTGCACCGACTGCACAATACTTGATAGCTCTTGCACAGCTGTTTCACACGACCACGGATGATATTTTAGGGCTTGAATCACAGGAACAGATAGTATTGCGCGGCATGAACGAACAGGAAAAGCGGCTGGTGTATGATTTGATTTCTTATATCACGGAGCGAAAAGAAGAAGAATAAGACAAAAAGGCTACTGCATCAGCGTGACACTGGATGCGGTAGCCTTATGATAAGGTGACCATTTGGACAGAATTTAGAGCGAATCGTCTTGACACAATGCAGATGTTCAGTTAAAATAGCATAGTAATCTTTTGAAAGCACGCATGATTCCTGCTAAATTTGAAATTATAAGGTGACCAATAAGGCTACCTGATAATTCAAAGCCAAGAAAAAGAATGATACTGCGCCATCGCCAAGCGGTAAGGCAGGGGACTTTGACTCCCCCATCGTAGGTTCG
>ERZ772872.4257-NODE-4257-length-10150-cov-14.689153_pt1 | contig 10150 bp, 9 predicted proteins | sample MGYA00512132_ERZ772872 | MGnify/ENA primary metagenome ERZ772872 (study PRJEB29015, sample SAMEA2737724) | human gut metagenome | biome: human gut; feature: human-associated habitat; material: faeces | place: China | collected 2012 ... | reverse complement strand
CCATCTACAACGGGCTCGACTTTTCCCACGTCGTGCCCAAGACCGACCGCGCGGCGTATTTCGCGCAGTTCGGCTATACCGTGCATGAGGGCGACGTCATCGCGGGCATTGCCGCCCGGCTCGACCCCGTGAAGGATATCCCGACGCTCCTGCGCGCAGTGGCGCTGGCCAAAAAGGCCTGCCCGCAGCTGCGCCTTGCCATCGCGGGCGACGGTAAGGAGCGTAAAAAGCTCGAGGCGCTCACAAAGGAGCTGAACCTTGAGGACAGCGTGTTCTTCCTCGGCTGGGTCAACGACCTCGACAGCTTCTACGGCGCGCTCGATATCAACACGCTCTCGTCCGTGTCGGAGGCGTTTCCCTATGCGCTGCCAGAGGGCGCGCGCGCGCATCTGGCCACCGTCGCCTCGAACGTCGGCGGCGTGCCGGCCATCATCGAGCACGGCGTGACCGGTCTGCTCATCGAACCCGGCGACGTGCGCATGCTCGCGGCCTATCTCGCGCGCTACGCGCTCGACGAAAACTACCGCCGCGAGATGGGCGAGGCGCTCTACCGGCGCGGCAAGGCCGACTTTTCCGAGGAGGCCACCGGCCTGCGCCAGCTGGAGATCTACCACGCGGTCTTCCGCATGGAGCGCAACCGGCGCGACGGTGTGCGCGACGGCGTGCTCATCTGCGGCGCCTACGGCTTCGGCAACACCGGCGACGACGCCATTTTGCAGGCTATCATCGGCGAGATGCGCCGCATCGACCCGCATATGCCCGTGACCGTGCTCTCCCGCCGGCCGCAGGACACGCGCAGCACCTGCGGCGTCAACGCCTGCCACCGGTTTCATCTTTTTGCCATCCGGCGCATCCTGCGCCGCAGCCAGCTGTTTATCAGCGGCGGCGGCAGCCTCATGCAGGACGTCACGAGCCGGCTGAGCTTATGGTATTATCTCGGCACGATCCGCATGGCGCACCGCTGCGGCTGCAAGGTGCAGATGTACGGCTGCGGCATCGGCCCGATCGTTTATGAGCGCGACCGGCAGCTCGCCGCGCGCATCATCAACGACTGCGTCGACAAGATCACCCTCCGCGAGCCGGACAGCCGCGAGACGCTCAGCGATTTCGGCGTCACGGACCCGGAGGTCATCCTCGCGTCTGACCCCGCGCTCACGCTGCCGGCCGCAGAGCGCAGCCGCATCGACCGCATCCTGCGTGAGCATGATATGGATCCGGAGGGCAAGTATATCGGCTTCGTGCTGCGCAAGTGGCCCGGCATTGAGGAAAAGGCCACCGTGTTCGCCGCCGGCGCTGTGTACGCCTACCTGAAATACGGCCTGACGCCGGTGTTCCTCAGCATCAATTTCCGCACCGACGGTGAGGCCAGCCGGCTCGTCACGGAGCATTTGAGCATCCCGTATTATATGATCGACGAGCAGATGTCCACCGGCGAGGTCATCGGCGTGCTCTCGCGCATGACGACGGTCGTGTCCATGCGGCTGCACGGATTGATTTTTGCCGCCGGACAGGGCGTGCCGCTCATCGGCGTTGCCTATGACCCGAAGGTCACGGCGTTTCTCGACTATGTCGAGCAGAATAACTATATGCAGTTCGAGGCGCTCAACGAGAAGGACCTGTCCGACCTGATCGATTCGGCCGTCGCGCTCGCCGGCAGAGGCGAGGAGCTGCGCCGCCGCACCGAGCTGCTCAACCGTCAGGAGGACAATAACCGCGCCACGGCCGCACGGCTGCTTGGGAAGGAGTAAACGAGCAAAATGATCCGCAGTGCTGTTCTGGTTTCCGGCAAGGGAACAAAATTGCAAAGTCTGCTGGACTCCGTGTTCTTCGGCGAGATCCCGGAGCTGCAGCTCGTCGCCGTCATCTCGTCCGACGCCAATGCCTACGCGCTCAAGCGCGCGCGCAACGCCGGCATCGAGACCGTCGTCGTCGAGCCGGCCATGTTCCCGAACGACACGTCGTACGACATGGCCATCCGCAACAAGCTCAAGGACATGGACATCGAGCTCGTCATCAACGCGGGGTTTTATCCCGGCGTCGGCCGCGAGACGGCCAGGAGCTTCCACAACAAGGTCATCGCGGTGCAGCCGTCGCTCATCCCGGCGTTTGAGACGCTGCGCGGCGACGCGGTGCATGAGGCGGTGCTCGCCCGCGGCCTGAAGGTCACGGGGGCGACGGCGTACCTCGTGGACGAGAACGGCGGCGTCGGCCCGGTGCTGCTGCAAAAGGCAGTGCCCGTGCTTGAGGACGACGATCTCACGACGCTCAAGCGCCGCGTGCTCACTGACGCGGAGTGGAAGCTGCTGCCTGAGGCGGTCAAGCGCTTCTGCGCCGGGAAGATCCGCCTGCACGGCGGCCGCGCGCAGCTGCTCGAGTGAAAAGATAAATCGATATGAAGCGAAAACAGCCCCGGACCGTAATTGGCCCGGGGCTGTAAAACTGTTGGAACCTGCGCGCAAGTGCAAAGCGGACAGAGCAGCGGGGGAGCTCGAGGGGGCAAGGCCCGCCTCAAATCCGATTTTGCTGTCCGTCTGTTAAAAAGTTCGGCACGGACTTTTTAACGGACGGACATCCCCGGACCATTTCGGTCCGGGGATGCTTTTGCTTTTCGTGGTCAGCCGGCCATGAGGTGCACGCGGATGATGCCCTCGGCCGCTTTGAGCGCCGCCATGAACGCCTCCATCGTCGTCTGCATGTTCTCGGTCGCGGCCGTGATCGTCACCGGGGCGACGCCGCTCGTCGGAATGCTCTGGTTGATGGTGAGTATATTTGCGCCGTTTTCGGCAAAAATAGCAAGGACGGACGACAGCACGCCCTGCCGGTCGAGCAGCTCGAGGTTGAACGTCACGAGATGGCCGCGCGACATGTCCTGAAACGGGGACACGAAGTCCTTGTATTTATAAAACGCGCTGCGGCTGATGTCCACGCGCGCCACGGCGTCCGCCACCGTGCGCACTTGGCCGGTCTCGAGCAGCTCCTTGGCCTCGATCACCTTGGCAAAAATCTCGGGCAGGACGCTCGCCTCCACGAGATAGTATTTCGGTTTGCTGCCTGCGGCCATAAACAGCCCCTCCTTTGTTCGCGTGCTGCGGGCAAATGTTTTTCGGTACGACACAGTGTAACACATTCCGCGCGGCAGTGCAAGGATTATTCGGAAGGAGCCGATGAATTTTGGGTGGATTTCTCGCGTGCATCCTCGCCGGGGCGGCGATGAGCATTCAGGGCGTGATGAACACGCGCCTGAGCGAACACATCGGTACGATGGAGACCAATGCCTTCGTGCAGTGCGTGGCGGCGGTGCTGTCGCTGCTGGTGCTGGTGTTCTGGCGCACGGGTAGCTTTGCTGCGCTGGGCGCCGCGCCGAAATACTGCTGGTTCGGCGGTGTGCTGGCGCTGGCCATCACGGTCACGGTCATGCTCGGCATGGGCAGGCTCGGCCCGACGCTCGCCGTGGCGACGATCCTCATCGCGCAGCTGGCCACGGCCGCGGCCATCGACGCCTTCGGCATCATGGGCACGGAAAAGCTCGCCTTCGGCTGGAGCAAGTGGGCGGGGCTCGCGCTGATGACGGGCGGCGTGCTGCTCTTTAAAATGAAATAAAATGAAATAAAATGAAATGAGGCGGCGAGCCACGCTCGCCGCCTCATGTTTTGCTTTTCTTACAGGCCGATGCTCGCCAGCAGGTCCGCGATGCCGGAGGACTTGATGAGGGCGAAGATCGCACCGATGTCGTAGTGCTCATACGCCGCTTCCCAGATGCGGTCGGGGCTGCCGCCGGTCGCAAGACCGACGCCAAGCACGATCTCGCCGACGATCAGGATGCACAGCGCGATGATGAGAATGGTTTTCCAGGCTTTTTTCATGCGGCGATCTCCTTTCTGCACCAGCGCTTACCCAGGCGCACAAGCAGCCGGACCCAGCCGATGACCATGCGGATGAACAGCCAGATGGCCAGCCAGATCACGACCAGCGCGATGGCGATCACGGCGGCGCCGCCGCCGAGCAGGATGAGCATATCTGCCACCATGGGCAGGCCGATGAAGGCCGTTGCGATCAGGCCCACGCCGCCGGCGCCGCACGCGACGCCGATGGCCAGCACGGCCAGATCCAGCACCAGCAGCACGGCCAGCACCGGCACGCCGATCACGATCGCGCCGAGCGTGTAGAGGATCGCCAGAAAGACGTTCGTCTTGTAGGCCGGCTCGTCCTCGTAATAGGCCTCGTCATAATACCCTTCCTCGCCGTCGGTGGCGTAGTTCGGGTCGTCATAATCGCCTTCGGGCTGTTCGTCGTAGTAGCCGTCGTCACCGGCGGGCTGCTCGTCGTAGTAGCCGTCGTCCGTGGGCTGTTCGTCATAGTAGCCATCGTCCGTGGGCTGTTCGTCATAGTAGCCATCGTCGGCGGGCTGCTCGTCGCAGTAGCCGTCGTCGGCGGGCTGCTCGTCATAGTAGCCTTCCTCGGGCTGCACGTCGAACGAGAACTGGCCGTCGAGCACGGGCGCGGCGGGCTGCTCGTCATAGGCATCCTCCGCGGCCTGGTCGGCGTAGGCCGGCTGGGGAGCAGGCTGCGGCGCGATGGGGCGGTACTGCTCGGCACGCGGGCGCGGCTGCGGCGCGCGCTTGGGCTGCACCTGCTCGGGCGCGACCACGGGCGCGGCGGCCGGCGTGATCTTGCCGCTGTCGGCGTAGCGGATGAGGGCAACGGCCACCTTCGTCGGGTTGCCGATCTCCTGAATGAGGCGCTCCTCATCGGGCGCGTTGTCAAACATGTTCTCCATCTGCGCGATGAGCGCCTGACGGGTATTGTCGTCGGTAATCAGGCCAAGCAGGCTGCTGATTTCCGCCATGTAACTCTGTCTGTTGATAGATGGTCACCTCCAAGGGGTTCAATTGCATCTTGAAATAGCATCTCTAATTTACATATTATATTGCACGAATGGTGTGCGGTCAAGCCCGAAATGCACTTTTCGGCCGCGATCCGGCCCTTGACAGGCGCTCTGCGGCGGGGTATCCTGAGGAAAAAGGACCGGTTTTCCGAAAAACCGGAAAGGAGTGGAACGCATGGAACAAGAGCGCCCCTACACCGAAACGGAACCCGAAACCGCGGCCGAAACCGTCGAAACTGTGCCCGAGACGGCCGAAACGCCGGCCGAAACGGGCGAGCCCGTGCCGAAAAAGCCGCGCGAATCGTTTTTCCGCCGCCAGCGCCGCGAGCTTTCCGACGCCTGGCGCGAGATCTACTGCAACAGCCGCGCGCGGCGCATCCGCACGTGGCAGATCGCGGTGTTCGCACTGCTGATCGTGGAGGTGACGGTCATGGCCGTCGCGCTCAACCCGGTCTACTGGATCGGCACCGGCCTGCTCGTGTTCTGGTGCGTGGGCCAGCTGTTTGACCGCCGGCCGGCGCGGCACTCCATCGCCGCGGTCGTGATGTACTTTCTCATCGCCGTCATGATCGGAATTTTCGCGGTGCAGGAGCTGCTTGGCGCTTGACAAGCGGCGGCGGATTCTATACACTATATAAGTTACCCCATACATTATGAATACGCCCGCGCGGGATCTCTGCGCGGCATACAGAGGAGTGTTGCGCTTATGGCCAAAGAAAAGAAGGTCGAGCAGATCACCGATATGGAAGTCGACTTCGCCCAGTGGTTCACCGACGTGTGCATCAAGGCGGAGCTCGTGGACTATTCCGATGTCAAGGGCCTGTTCATCATGCGCCCGTATGGCTACGCCATCTGGGAGAACATCCAGAAGATACTCGACGGCAAGTTCAAGGCGACCGGTCACCAGAACGTGGCCATGCCGATGCTGATCCCCGAGAGCCTGCTGCAGAAGGAGAAGGATCACGTCGAGGGCTTCGCGCCCGAGTGCGCGTGGGTCACGATGGGCGGCAGCGAGGAGCTGCCGGAGCGCCTGTGCGTGCGCCCGACGTCCGAGACGCTCTTCTGCCAGCACTGGAGCCACATCGTGCACAGCTGGCGCGACCTGCCGTGCCTGTATAACCAGTGGTGCAGCGTCATGCGCTGGGAAAAGACCACCCGTCCGTTCCTGCGCGGGCGTGAGTTCCTCTGGCAGGAGGGCCACACCCTGCACGCCACTGAGGCCGAGGCCCGCAAGGAGACGCTGCAGATGCTCGAAATTTATGCCGAGACCTGCGAGCAGGAGCTGGCCATGCCCGTCATCCGCGGCAACAAGACCGACAAGGAGAAGTTCGCCGGCGCCGAAAACACCTACACCATCGAGTGCATGATGCACGATCACAAGGCGCTCCAGTCTGGCACGAGCCACTACTTCGGCGACGGGTTCGCCCGCGCGTTCGACATCACCTACACCGACAAGAACAACCAGCAGGTCTACCCGCACCAGACCTCGTGGGGCCTGTCCACGCGCGTCATCGGCGGCCTCATCATGACCCACGGCGACAACAGCGGCCTCGTCCTGCCGCCGCACATCGCGCCGATCCAGGTCATCGTGCTGCCCATCGCGGCGCACAAGCCCGGCGTGACCGAGAAGGCCGAGGAGCTCGTTGCGCGCCTGAAGGCCGCCGGCCTGCGCGCGCAGGGCGACTTCAGCGACAACAGCCCCGGCTGGAAGTTCGCCAACTGGGAGATGAAGGGCGTGCCGCTGCGCGTCGAGATCGGCCCGAAGGACATCGAGGCCGGCCACTGCGTCGCCGTCCGCCGCGACAACGGCGAGAAGATCACCGTCGCGCTCGATGAGCTGGAGGCGCGCATCCCTGAGCTGCTCGAGACCGTGCAGCAGGGCCTGTTCGACAAGGCCAAGCGCAACCTCGACGAGCACACCTATGCCGCGCACTCGCTGGCCGAGGCCAAGGAACTGCAGGAGAAAAACGGCGGCTTCATCAAGACCATGTGGTGCGGCGACCTCGCCTGCGAGCTCGAGATGAAGGACAAGGCCGGCATGTCCAGCCGCTGCATCCCGTTCGAGCAGGAGCACCTCGACGACGTGTGCCCCGTGTGCGGCAAGCCCGCCAAGTGCATGATCTACTGGGGCGTGGCGTACTGAGCCGAGCCCGAAACGCAAAAATTAACCGCCCGCTGCGATCGCAGCGGGCGGCCTTTTTTCACTCGTTTTCGATGTAAAAGATCTTGTGCAGCGTTTTTACTGGGAGCTTCACGATGCTGCGGTCATAGGTCACGAGGCCGTTGAGCTCGTGCTCCACGTCGCTCAGCTGCGTGTACACCGCGGCGCTGAGGCCCTGCGCGATGGCGGGGCGGATCTGCTCGTCATAGAGCGCCTGGAGCGCGTACTCGAGCGAGAGCGGGGCGTCGCACGTCTTGTAGCCGACGCTCTTGCCGCCGATGGCGTGGCCCTCGACGCGGTGGACATAGCCGCCGAACTCCGACAGCAGCGTGGCGCGGCCGAGCTTATCGGGCTGGAACCTGTACTTCTGGAAATACACGTGCAGGCTGCGCACATCGCCGAAGCCCTGATCGTGCCAGCCGCTGGCCGGGTCGATCGTGCGCGTCTTGTCCACGGACCGGATGACCTGCACGGCCGTCTGGCTGTCAAACTGACCCCAGCCCTCGTTGAACGGCACCCACACGGCGATGCACGGGTGGTTGTAGAGCGTGGTGACCATGTCGCGCAGCTCGTTCAAAAACGCCTTGCGCGCCGTCACGTTCGTGCGGCCGAAGAGGGGATACCAGCTGTCGTCGAGGTGCCAGCCCGTCACGAGCGGGGTCGAGACGATGAGCGGGTCGTAGCGCCTGCCGCCGCAGGGCATGTCCTGCCAGACGAGCATGCCCAGCCGGTCGCAGTGATAGTACCAGCGGTCGCACTCGACCTTGATGTGCTTGCGCAGCATGTTGAAGCCCATGTCCTTGGCCAGCTGGATGTCGTAGACGAGCGCGTCGTCGCTCGGCGCGGTGTAGAGTCCGTCCGGCCAGTAGCCCTGGTCGAGCAGGCCGTTGTGAAAATACGGTTTGCCGTTGAGAAACAGGCGGCGCACGCCGTCCTTGTCCGTCTCGACGCTGCACTTGCGCATGGCAAAGTAGCTGTAGACCGTGTCGTCCCCGAGCGTCACGCTGAAGGGGTAGAGCGTCGGGTGCTCCGGCGACCAGGGGCGAAACGACTGCACCGGCACGTGCGCCGGCACGCCCGCGGGGAACGTGAAGCGCTTGCCCTCGAGGTCGATCATGCACTGACCTTCGCCCTCGACAGTGATCTCCACCTGATGCGCGTCAAACAGCGGCGTCACGTGCAGGGAGCGGATGTAGTTCTGCGGCACGCTCTCGAGCCAGACCGTCTGCCAGATGCCGCTCTGCGGCGTGTACCAGATGCCGTGCGGGTGCAGCGTCTGCTTGCCGCGCGGGAGCTGGGACTTGTTCGTCGCGTCGCGCACGCACACAAGGATCGTGTTTTCCTTGGCCAGCACCTCGGTGATGTCCACCGTGAACGGCAGGTAGCCGCCACTGTGCATGGCCAGCTCCACGCCGTTGCACCACACGGTCGCGGTCTGGTCGACCGCGCCGAAGTGCAGCAGCACGCGGCCGACGTTGAATCCGTCCGGCAGCGTGACCGTGCGGATGTACCACAGGTATTCCTCCGGCTGCAGGACGTGTCCCACGCCGGACAGCTCGCTCTCGGGCGAGAAGGGCACAAGGATCGTGCCGTCGGCCTGCGCGGGCTTGTTCGCGCTCGTCGTGATCGCGTAGCTCCACGGGCCGTTGAGATTCAGGTAGCTGTCGCGCACCATCTGCGGCCGGGGATACTCCGGCAGGGGCTGCGCGCGGTCGAGCGTATCCGCCCAGGGTGTCAGCATAACGTGGCCTCCTTTCTGCCGGCGGCGCGCCGGCAGCGCATTTGCTATCTATTTTACAGGATTTTTCCGCGCTTGTTAAGCCCCGGACGCGGATTTTTTTCCGCGCTGCGGACCGCGGCGGCGAAAAATCCAACCAATATGCACAAAATGTTGCAAAGTTTCCGGAAATGTTGGATTTGTCAGCTTTTTTACAGGTTCGTTAATATTTAAATTAGTACAATTTGATGTTTTTCCGCCATTTTTGGTGGACGAAATTAGGTTGGCGTGCTAATATATGTGGGTCAAAAAATAGAGAGGTGATGCAAATGCCCTTTAAGTTTCATGGCGGAGTTCATCCCAACTACATGAAGGCGCCGGATGTCCCGGTGACCGTCATTGCTCCTCCGCCGCAGGTCGTGCTCCCGATGATGCAGCATATCGGCGCACCCTGCAAACCGCTGGTCGCGGTGGGCGATTATGTGAAGATGGGTCAGAAGATCGCTGACAATCCGGCACCCGTCTCCGCTCCCATCCACGCGACGGTCTCCGGTAAGGTGATCGCCATCGAGCCGAGACCCCACCCCCTGGGCGATATGATCCCCGCGATCGTGATCGAAAATGACTTCCAAAACACCCTTAGCCCGGACTGCAAGCCCCGCGAAAACGCAGATGCACTGACCTCCCAGGAGATCATTGACATCATCCGTGACGCGGGCTGTACCGGTATGGGCGGCGCGGGTTTCCCCACCCACGTCAAAATCTTGCCGGGGCGCAGAGAAAAGAACAGCACGGCGGCGAAGAACACGCAGGAGAACGCCGCCAGCAGCACCGTGGCGTTGACATCCTCTCCCAGCAGCGGCTCGATGCCCACGGTGAAGGACGTGGAGGCGCAGCGGGGAATGGCGAAGAAGGGACCGATGGTCAGGTACAGAGCGCAGGTGAAGAAGATGCTGTACCGAGGACTCACCCGCCCGGCCATCTCCTGCAGGCCGTTGCTGCGGCTGATGCCCTGTGCGGCTACGCCCAGAAGGGGGATGCCTACGCCGGTGATCAGCAGACCGACGATGGCGGGCCATACATTGCGTCCGGCCTGACTGCCCAGAAAAATGGGAAAAATCAGGTTTCCTGCTCCGAAAAACAGGCCGAACAGCATGGTGGCGATGAAGAATTGCTGGCTGAAGGTCAGCCGGTTGCTTTGCGTTTTCATAATACACTCCCCCAATTTAATTGCGTACCAATATAACACAATTTTTGGCGGGCGTCAAGAAAAATCGCAGACATTTGTACCTGATAAACGGACGAATAGATAAAATGTCCTTTTCAAGCGTATCTTTGTGTGCTATAATGGAACGAAAGGGGGCGATGCACTTGCAATACGGAGAGG
>ERZ772872.4254-NODE-4254-length-10151-cov-4.311410_pt1 | contig 10151 bp, 9 predicted proteins | sample MGYA00512132_ERZ772872 | MGnify/ENA primary metagenome ERZ772872 (study PRJEB29015, sample SAMEA2737724) | human gut metagenome | biome: human gut; feature: human-associated habitat; material: faeces | place: China | collected 2012 ... | reverse complement strand
GCTTGAAGCTCCTGCTTCTGTCGATGCTTATCCTGCAACTCGCGTCCGTAAGGCGCAAAATTACAGTTCTCATCCGGCAACAATTGCAGTAACTTTTTGTTAACAATCGCATAGCCGATATCTACTCCTTTCAGTCCCTCTGTAATTCTTTTCTTGTCATAGCAGAGCACCTGACCATTCTCATTTAACCGTAAATTATTTTTTGTGTAATGATCCGTATTTGCATATGCAGTAATCTGAAGTAACGCCTGATTTCGAAAATAACTTTCCTGCAATTTCTGAAAATCGATCGGACAGTAATTATCACAGTACATCAGTAAAAAATGTTCTTCCAATCTATCCCGTGCTTCCCTGATCCGTGCTCCTGTATCATATTCCACAGGCGTAATGCAATATGTCAGCTGCACCCCATAATCCTGTCCGTCTCCAAAATACTCTGTAATTTTTTCAGGAAGATATCCCAGCAATAACACGATCTTTTTTATTCCAAAATCTTTTACCTGTCTGATCAGATATTCCAGAAAAGGGATCCCCTCAAATGGGTACATTGGCTTTGGATCATGTTCTGTAAATGGTGCAAGACGTGTTCCGAGCCCCCCTGCAAGTATTACTGCCTGTTTCACTCTGTTGCTCTCCATACTGCTTTACCTTTCTTTTATAAACATTCCCCATCACGTTCCAGAATCGTATCCACAATCTGTTGCAGAATTAAATTATGAATAGATTCCACCATTCCATAATGACGTACCGGTACATGCAAATTATAATTTCCCATACTCCGGATCTTATTTTCTTTCTGAAAACCCGACAGCGTAACCACAACACATCCCTTTTTTTGTGCCACCTGAATCGCATTTACAATATTTTGTGAATTACCAGAACTGCTGATTGCAACCAGCACATCCTTTTCATTTGCCAGAAATTCCAGTGGACGGGAAAAAATATATTCATATCCATAATCATTTCCCATACATGTTGTAACCGAATTATCATACAGACTATAGGTTTTCATTCCGCCATTTTTCATAAAATCTGCTGTCATATGGCTTGCTATCGCTGCACTTCCTCCATTGCCAATAAAAAAGACCTGTTTCCCTGCTCTCTTTGCTTCTGTAAATACATCCACCAACTGTTTGATTGCAGCCTCATAATCTTTATATGGATTACCATTTTTATCGTACAGGGTTGTCTGATTTAAACACCCGATCAAATTCTCTATATATTCTCCGTACATATCCTCTTTACCTTCTCAATCACTTCATCCTGCTGCTCATGAAACATCCTGCATAAATATTGTTTTTATATTTTATTTTAAAAACCTATATTATTGAGAAATCTGCTATAATCTGGCTTTGATATTGATGATCTACTATATCCTCTACCTTATCGCCATCAGGATACTCATTATTGTATTTATTTTTTACCTCTGTTTTTTTCCCATGATTTCTAATCAGCCACTCATACGAAAGGTCTGCATGTCCCAGGTCGATTGCCTGATATCCCGCTTTTGCCAAATCATATGCCAGAACGGATGCCGTTGGTCCTAATGCAATTAAAATAAGTTTTTCTTTCGGCTGCTTTATTGCTTCGTTATATATGTCGTCATATCTATCGTACGCATTTTCTGCCGGACACAAAATCCGTTCAACAGATGCCGCGTTATCAAATAAATCATTTCCAACGCCCATGCGTGTCTGTTTTCCTTCAATAAAGACACATTCTCTGTTCTCCCATATACGCTTTTGATTCAAAACCATTTGCATTGTCCAGTTACGCGATATTCTCGCATTTGCATATGTTCTCCCCTTTTGCAGCAATTCATAATGCTGCATTCTTATCTCTGGTGTAATATAACTACGAATAGGATCTCTATCCTCCGGACTTCGATGTGATAAATCACCATAAAAATCATTAATCCCTATCATAATATCTGCTTCATTGGATGTAATAACCTCTTTCAGACGCTCTGCCAGTCCCATATCACATCTTTGGAACTTCCATCTCTGCTGATCATAAATAATACCGATTTCCCCATCTCCAAATCTGCAAATCGACTTATGATTTGTGACGATCTCTTCTATTGTCTGTTCCACCGTCATAATCTCTGGCAGCCAGTAAAGCTTTCTTTGTATTGCATCCGTCAGCTCATACGGCAAATTATCAAATCTTACCTTAAATGTTTCATTTTGTGAAATTACGCTTTGCATAATATCACCAAACCTGGACACAATTCTCATAATTTCGTTAAATGCTTCCTGTTCTTTTTTCAGTTCCACCTGTAAATCAGATATTTCATTTTCCAAACAGCTAATCTTCTTCTCATAATCATTTTCCATATTTATATCCCACCTCGCATTAATTTATTTTACCATTCTCTTTACCTTCTCAATCACTTCATCCTGCTGCTCATCTGTAAGTTTCGGGAATAACGGCAGGCTGATAATGTGGGAATACAACTCTTCCGCTACCGGGCAGTTTACATCTGCATATCCATGCTCTCTGTAATACGGATGATGGTATACCGGTATATAGTGCACATTGACTCCGATCCCTTCCGCACGCAGTGCCTCAAATACCTCTTTCCGGTCTTTATTTTTTACCTGTATGATATAAAGATGCCATCCACTCTTGGTATCCGGAAGCTGATATGGCGTAACGATATTTTCACAATCCGCAAATGCCTTATTATAACGTTCTACCAGTTCCCTTCTGCGTGCAATAAAAGAATCCAGTTTTTTCATCTGTGTGCATCCTAATGCGCACTGGATATCCGTCATACGATAATTGTATCCCAGGTCGATCTGCTGGTAAAACCATGGTCCCTCATTGCAGGTCATCTGGCTTTCATCTCTAGTAATACCGTGACTGCGGAACAGCACTAATTTCTTATATAATGTTTCATTATTGGTAACGATCATTCCACCTTCGCCTGTTGTGATCGGTTTTACCGGATGAAAACTAAATGTCGTCATATCCGACATAGAACCAATCATTTTCCCTTTATATTCAGAACCAAGTGCATGTGCCGCATCTTCTATCACAATCAGATCATGTTCTTTTGCAATGGCATGAATGGCATCCATGTCGCATGGCTGTCCTGCCAGATGCACAGCAATGATCGCTTTCGTCTTATCTGTGATCTTTCTCTTAATATCCTCCGGATCGATATTATATGTGTTCGGGTCCACATCCGCAAATACCGGTGTTCCACCACAATACAACACACAGTTTGAAGATGCCGCAAAAGTGATCGGTGTAGTGATCACCTCATCCCCGGCTCCAATTCCTGCCACATAGCATGCTGCATGAAGTGCTGCAGTATCATTGGAAATTGCAACTGCATATTTTGCTCCCACATAATCTGCTACTAATTTTTCAAACTCTGCAATCTTTGGTCCTGTTGTCAGAAAATCAGAACGCAGTACGTCTACGACTGCCTGTATATCATCCTCTTCGATTGTCTGTCTTCCATATGGTATCATAATCTTTCCTCCTGTTTTCTTTCGCTTTTTTTCAAGCAAAGCAGTTTCGCTATTCTGGATGCACCCTTTCCATCTACTAAACTTTCCATATGCTTTGCCTGTCTGCTCCTTATATCATCATTCTGTATAAGGAATTTCATCTGCTCAATTATCCCCTCTTCTAACTTCTCTTTTTCACGTACATCTCCCACATAAATAACTGCGCCTATCTTCCCCATATTTTGTGCAAACTCTAACTGATTGTCCGCAAACGAAAAACAAATTGTCGGTATTTTACATGCACATAATTCTAAAAGAGTTGTGCCACCTGCCGATATTGCCAATTCACTCCGACGCATAAAAGTGCTTATATTTGAAATATTTTTATGCAAACTAATATTAAAATATCTACACGCCAACCATTCCAGTTGTTTCTGATGTTGGTTCATATTTCCAACAATAATATCTATTTTATAGTCCTTTATTTCTGCTTCCTGTTGGCAAAGTTCTGCAATCCTTCCAGCTACATTATAGGTATCTGTTCCACCTGTTGTAATCAAAATACTCTTTTCTCTCTTTAATTCTTTTTCTGATATTTGAAATTCCTCCCGAAGCGGCGCATACTTCATATCATCCAAAACTACCGTCTGACTATCCTTATATTTTTCTTTATAAAACATATCCGGTATACAATCGATATAATGAAGGATAGCCGAAACATCATATCTTTCTTTTTTCAGATCATCTATATAAAGTACTTTAACCATCGCATTTATTTTTTTTAAATACATTGGTGTTACCCGATAGGAGTCTACAACCAAATAATCTACCTTTTTCTCTTTTAGAAACTTTTCAAAAAACGGTAATTCTTCCTCCATTTTTTTCCAATCTGTATTTAGTATAAAATACTTAAATCCAGCCAATTGTAATCGTTCTGTTTCTTTTTCTTCAGCAAGGAAAAAGACACATTCCTCACCTTGTTTTTGGCATTCCATTGCAATACTTATGCACCGCATCATATGCCCTAATGCAACTTCTTCATTTGCATCTACACGAAATCCAATCATCCATTTTATTCCTCTATCTCACTCATTAAAATCGGTTCTCCAAACCGATACGATTTTTTTGCTTTTTTTTGTAGCAACTCATAATAATATTTAGGTTTGATCCCGATTGCCGGCCGTATGCTTCTTACATTTTCTTCCGTAAACATCTCCCCTGCTTGAATTGGTTTCACTGCAACAAGTGATCGTCTGTAAATCAGGCTGTTCTTTTCATGTTCCGTCAAGTCATAGGTTGGTTTCCCTTTTATCAATGAAGCATTTCTCACATCTCGGACCATATCCGCAAATTCACGGATTTCCATAGAAAATCCTGCATCCGGATTCTCAATCTCCCGGCTTAAGCATACATGTTTTTCTATAATTTGTGCCCCAAGCGATACTGCCACGACATCTGCCAGAGACCCCATCGAATGATCTGATAAACCTACCGGTACTTCAAATCTCTTTTTCATATCCGGTATAACAGAAACATTCATATCTTCATATTGAGCCGGATACTGGCTGCAGCATTTCAATAATGCTATATCCCTGTTACCCTGTCTATAGCATGCATTTATCGCATCCTCTATTTCCTCTACGCTTGCCATTCCACAAGACATAATCACAGGCTTTCCCTTACTGGCTACATATTCGATCAAAGGAATATCTACCAGTTCAAAGGAAGCTATCTTATAAAATTCCACTCCTATTTTTTCCAGAAAATCGACTGCTGTTCTGTCAAATGGGGTTGATAAAAAATCCACTCCAACCTCTTTACATTTTTCTTTTAACTCTTTTTGCCATTCCCATGGTGTATATGCCTGCTTATATAACTCATAATAATTATATCCATCCCATAATCCACCATGTAACCGATATGCTTCATCATTACAGTCAATTGTAAGTGTATCGGCCGTGTATGTCTGTATCTTCACGCAGTCTGCCCCGGCTCTGGCAGCCTCCTCAATAATCTTAAAAGCATTTTCTATCTTTCCCGCATGATTTGCAGACATTTCTGCAATCACATAAATACCATTTTTTATTTTTTCATGGAAATGAATCATTTAATCCCCCTCTATATGTCCTATTTATAAAAAATAAACGGCAGAAATTTTAAAATTTTCTACCGTTTATATAAAGCAACTCCACTTTATTATTTTAAAATCTCAATAACTGATTTTGCATCATTATTGTACTGTGCCAAAATACTCTGAGATGCATTTACAAGGATTCTATTTGTAGAATGTAATACCAATTCCATATTCATCTCCGTATCTCTACGACTTGATTCTGCAATCTGCGTATTCTCCGCCGTATTATCAATAGTCAAAGCTGCGTGCTGTAACTGCTGCAGCTGTCCTCCAAAATCATCGCGCCATAATGCTGCCTTCTCAATTGCATCCTGAACTGTACTGATAGATTTTGTTGCTGCTTCATGGGAAGATACGTCCACTTTATCTACTCCCAGACTTTCTTTACTTGCGTTCACAAATCGGATCGTCACGCTCTGTCCTGCCAGCGAACCAGTTTGAATCTGAAAATAACCTGGTTTTGCCTGGGGTGTTCCCTCTGCCAGCATATACTGCTGATTAAAGTTAGTTGTGTATGCAATTCTGTCAATTTCCTGATTCAACTGATCAATCTCATCCTTTATAGCACTTCGATCTGCATCTGTATTAACATCATTTGCTGCCTGCGTTGTCAGTTCAACCATACGATCCAGGACATCCTGTGTCTCCTGTAATGCCGCATCGGCAGTCTGTAACATACTTATTCCGTCCTGTGAATTTCTGGATGCCTTATTTAATCCTCTCACTTGATTTCGCATCGTTTCTGATATCTGCAAGCCGACTGCATCATCATTGGCTGACACAATACGATAACCACTTGAAAGTTTCTTTGAGGAATTTTCCATCTTTTTCACATTATAATGTAACTGATTGGTTTCACGGATTGCCGCCATATTATGATTAACTACCATGTTTCCACCTACCTCTTCCCTGAGACTTCTATTTATAATGTTTATATCGAATCAAACCCTATATAACTTTAGCTTTTTATTTACACATCAGCTGATATTTTAGTTCCGCCAATCTCCAGTCAGTTTCATTGTCTATATCCTGCACTTCAAGTTCCGATACGACCACAGGCAGGATATTCTTCCATATCTTACCTTGATTTTTTAAATAATTCACAGTATCATACACATAAAATTGCCCTGCATCATGATATTGCTTCTCTAAGTCCTGTGACCGGCTCTGGGCATACTGCGGATATTTATACTCAATGCTGGAATTTGCATTCATAACATAACATCTTTGAGGCGGATACGAAAATTCAACTATTGGCATTACCGCCAACGCCTTTTTTGTATCTATCAATTCTATTGCCTCTGTCAGCTTTTCTTTTGTCACAAATGGTGCTGTCGGATAAATACAACATATATATTGAAATTCCCTTCCCTGCTCTTTATATCTTGATATTACCTCCAGGAGAACATCCGATGTTGTTGCATAATCATCCGATGTTCTTTCGCTTCTGAGGAACGGAACTTTTGCTCCATATTTTTTTGCGATCTCTGCTATCTCCTGACTGTCTGTTGACACCATCACTTCAGAAAATTTTTCTGATTTTATCGCTGCCTCAATCGAATACGCAATAATAGGTTTCCCGCAAAATTCCTTTATATTTTTCTTTGGAATCCTCTTACTTCCTCCACGTGCAGTAATAATTGCAATTGCTTTTTCCATTTTTCTACCTCAACCAGCTATTTTAGCAAATCATCTTTCCGGAAGAAAGATAATGTGTTCTTCTCTTATTTTTAAAGGTCTGTTGATCAGCCATGCACGAAACAGTCGTTCTGCCAGAAAACCAAAAACACGTTTCTGATAGTCATCATATGATGTAATATCTATGCGCATTTCCACTTCAGCCAAAATATCAAACAGCCAATTACAATATTCATCAAATAAGGCTTTCGGTGCAACCGTCATATTTCCGAGCGTCATTAGATTTCGTTCCAAAACCCATTCAAAAGCCCTGTAATCCTCTGGATATTTTTCCTGTAACACCCTTTCACAAATGTGCAAATCATTAATGTTATGTTTTTCCTCATAGTGCCTGCGCACATTTTCCTGCATTGTCATACCACTGTCAGGGATCACAATATCATAGTTTTTCAAACACGTCTCCAAGTAATCTGTATCCAGCAGTACATCTTCCAATTGTTTCTTTTCCAGACTATCCTGACTCACAAAATATCGTCGATAATGGCATATCCCTACAATATCACAATTGACATTTTTCCATATCCAATACGTCCCTGTCAGTTCACAATACGATTTATTTTTTTTAGAAATGTTCTCTCCTGTGTTATCTCTTGTGTAACCCAAATCGTCTGATCCTTCACTCCCTACCTGAAGCGGAATATACCCTGCATTTTTCGGCACATTAAATTTCTTATGTGCCATAATATAGATTCTTGTGTCCATGCCTACATCCCCCTTAATTCCGCTGTCGGTATCCACGCATATGTGTTTTCTCCAGTAGATACAGGGTAATATCCCTTAATCAGCCCCTGCTGTACCTGTATCATTGCCGTACTTTGCTCTGTCATAATTGCTCTTGCATGTTCTAAAACATAGATCCATACTTTTCTTGCATCATCTGAATCCATCTCATTCAATGCAAGCAGAGAAGCTATATCATACTTTTCTTTACTGTCTTTATTTTCTTTTATTATCTTATTGTAAAAATAATCATCCAATATAACTTCATCATAAACTCGATCATATACAGCAAAGCGTGCATCTGGCAGCAAATCAACTCCTACTAATTTTACATCTGGATCAATTTCGGCTCCCATAACCTGCCTGGAAATCGCGCCTGTTTTTTTTAAAAACATTCCAATGTCTAAGACACTTTTTGCACCGCTGCTCCCTATCATTTCAAAATAAAAATAGATCAGGTCTTTGTCCGTCACAATGTCATTTACCATAAGTAGCCCCCATCTTCCATCTATAACAATTTACAAATTCAATATTTTTTTAATGTTTACAATACACGCATTCCCATCACCACCCCGAAAGGCTGCGCTCTCAATCAGCTGCTTTTCCTCAAATATAAGTTCTGTAAACATTCGCTCCAATACCCGAAATGGCTCATATGCCTTGTCTATTTCGTATCTGTCCAGCAATACCTGCATAGGACAAAATTCCTCAAAATCTGAATAAGCATAATACAATTGTGCAATAGCACGACATAAAACAAATTTTGCCGGAACCGCTTCAAGCACCCATTCCTGATCAAACCAGCATGCCTTGCCATCCTCATAGAAAGCATTTCTTAAAATCATGTCTAAATATCCGACCCGCAAAATAACACCATATGCGTTTTCATCTTTTTCTATATCTGCACCTATTGTATATAAAATATTTTCCTGCCAGTTTATGTGTTCTGATGAATTCAAAATTTCTTCATACAACAAATCAAAAATTGTAAATACCTGATTTATATTATCATTGTGCCATGCTTCTAACACCAAATCTTCCAGCAACGGTTTTTTTTCAAAATCAGTTACAATCTTTTCCCCACACCATGTACTCTTCAGTACCTTTCTTCCATACTGCGCCAAAATTTTCTCATTTTCTGTAATCTGCCGTAAATGTGTTTTCTCGCAAAGACCCGTCAAGCCTATTTTTTCCACCTTACCATCTTTCGTAAAACGGGTAGCGATCCTGTATTTTTCCTGCCGCTCGCTTCCCGTACTGGCAAATGTTATTTTTCCCACATCTTCACTGTCAGAGCATTCCACCAAAAATGAATTTGCAAAAAACTCAAATACCCCATTTTCTATAAGATCCTTATACATCCCCATTTCATCAGCGACCAAAGTGGAACGATCCGGAATGTAATATGGCTGTAGATTCTGCATATTAGCATTCGTTGGCAGACACTTTTCAGAATAAACAACTGTTGGTAATTTGTAATCTGGCATCGGATAATAGAAATATGTATTCCGAAAGCCACTATCCTTAACTAATTTTTCTAATCCTGCCTTCGAAAATGTTCTTACTCCCCTTTGTGTGAAGCGATACTGATTCATTCCTTCAAATGGAATTCCTGTATGATCCTCCAATGCCCCGCACCAGTATTTTAACCCATATTGATTTTCAATCGCAATCAGGAGCTTTCCGCTTGGCTTTAATAGTTTCTTAATTTTTTTCAGGAAATCCAGATATGGGTTTTGAGAATCCGTATAACTTCCCTGGTACTCAAATACGCCTATAAGTGTAATATAGTCAAACTTCTTTTCAAACTGGATATCATTTAAATTTCCTACAATAATCTCCAGATTGTCCCTCTCTCTGCATCGAAGTAATGCTGCCGTTGCTCTTCTTTTGGACAATTCCACCGCAGTGACTGTCTTACATTTATCACAAAGAACGCTTGTGATTGCTCCTAATCCACACCCAATCTCAAGTGCATCACTGTCCTTCTCAAAATCATACCAGTTTAAAATATTCTTTCGTAAATGCGTTAAATGGTAGTAACTCGACCAGCTGAAATTATCGTAAATAGCATCCGTATAGTGTTCCGGTTCATTTTCTGCTATTAATTGGATAATTTGATCTTCTACATCTCCCTC
>ERZ772872.4253-NODE-4253-length-10152-cov-3.122908_pt1 | contig 10152 bp, 7 predicted proteins | sample MGYA00512132_ERZ772872 | MGnify/ENA primary metagenome ERZ772872 (study PRJEB29015, sample SAMEA2737724) | human gut metagenome | biome: human gut; feature: human-associated habitat; material: faeces | place: China | collected 2012 ... | reverse complement strand
AAAAGACGGACCTTATCAATCAGATTTTTGTAGCGTCGGTTTTAATGCGATCCCGCGTCAAGCGCGGGAACAGGATAGTTTTGACCCCTCCCTATGGGGTGGTTGTTTGGTATGGCATACGGTTGAACCGTTATTCTCCGATTAACGCCATCACCGCCTGTATCGTTTGTGTGATCTGGATGATACTGTGCCGGTACGTTTCCCGATTATCGCCGTTCAGTTCGCTGATGTAAGGACTGTAGGCGATCTCCTTTGCATAGGCCTGCGGGTCGTTGCTTACCTGCCAAGCGGAGCGATAATTGTTCCGTATCAAGCGGGCGAAATCGAGGAAGGAATTCTCTCGTGTGTCGTAGCGTCGGAAATTCAATGGATCGGAGGATGCCTTTACGGTAGTTTTCCCACCATGCCAATAAGCGTTGCTGCATCCATAGGCGGTCAGTCCGAAATAGTTTCGGCACTCCTTTGCCAGATTGCTCGTTCCCCAGCCGCTTTCAAACGCCGCCTGTGCCAGAATGACCAGCGGATTCAGGTTGAAGGCGGCTCCTGCCGACACAGCTGCCGGTAGGCATTCTTTTACGAAGTTGATTTGCGCTGGTTTCATAATTCTCCTGGTCTGTCATCTTCACCACCTGCATTGGACTTATCTGTCTCTTGTCCAATACGTTCAATACTCACTTTGGCGATCATTTCGCGCAGCTTAACTCCCGGAGAATAGATTATTCGCGGCTTCCTGATCAATGATGCGTGAAAATCATCCGCATTTACCACTCCGGAGCTTCCGAGTGAGAGCCGGAAGTTGCCCAATGCACCCAATTGGACCACTTCTCCACGCAACAACGCTTCTTGCATGCAACGGATCAGTCCCAACAAGACGAGAGCCACGTCACCGTCGCTGGCTGTTGAACGGTCTGCCACCACATCGCAGATCGTGTCGAAATCCATCATACCAGTGACATTGGCCGAGGCATAATACCGCTTGGCATCGATTGCCGCACCTTTGGTCAAGTCTTTTTTTAAAACAAGTTTGTACTTTACTGACATACGATTAATAGATTAAGGGTTAGTGATTTACTACATTACAAAGATACGGTGTCCTGAGGTCTGGCGGGAAAGGTATATACGGTTAGCTGAGGTTTTGGCGGTATTTCTTGTTTTTTTTGTAAAATAATTGTCGGATTCCTTGCATGGTACCAAAAAATGTCGTACATTTATAATGTATTAGAATGTTTAAATCAAAATTATTATGAATGATAAAAAAATAGAGCTTATATCGGCAAAAGGAGCCATGGGTGTTACCGAATTCGCGCTCCTTTATTTCCCGGAATCTCCCCCTGAGACTGCCTATAAAAGGATGTGGGTATGGATACGGACTTCGCGTGGTCTGAAAGAAAAACTTTTGGCTGCGGGATGGGTGAAATTCCAGAAACTTTATACGCCGAAGCAGGTCGCCTGCCTGGTTGAGCACTTGGGGGAACCTTAGAAAGAATAAACAACCGAAAGAGCCGCACGAAGCGTTCCTGCGGGAACTGTAGCCTTTCATTTAATACACAATAGTATGGTAATACAAAAAGAAGTCGAAGGTACTTACTTCGACTCTGCGTTCCAGACAGGGAGCGCCAGTTTGATGACCTTGAATCAGTACATCGGTAAGGTGAAGAGTGGTGAGTATGCGAGACCGATCGCCTATCTGCGTGGGCTTATCAAAGCCGGCAAGAAGGATGAAGCTGATGCTTACAAGAAAAAACTGCCCCTCTATGTCGCCGGCGGCGTGATGGAAGGAGGTCGTAAGTTGGAACACATGGCGCGCTATAGTGCTTGCATAGTGATCGATATAGACGATTCGCCTATACCCGTCCTTGAATTGCTCCGCCGGGCGGCTGAGTTCCCGTATGTGAAAGCCGGTCATGTCAGCCCTTCCGGGACCGGCGTCAAGCTCTTCATAATGGTCGACAGTGATTTGAAAAATCATAACTTGGCCTTTGAAATCGTCAAACACCGTGTCGAAGTGGATCTTCCGGGCGTGAAGGTGGACATCAGTGGAAAAGATCCGAACCGTGGCTGTTTCGCCGGCCATGATCCGAACGCTTTTTATAAGGAAGAATCTGAAGCGATCGAAATCCCCGTTGCTGACCCGGAGCCTCAGGCCGCTTCCGGACATTCCTCCGGAAGCGTGTGCTCCGGCACGCGGCTTTCGAACTACATTGACAAGTATGAACAAAGCAATACTTTTGTTGCCGGTAACCGTCATTCCTATCTTGTAAAGCTGTCCTCTGTCTTGAACAATGCCGGCTTTTCTCTCTACGACGCTGTCAGTGAGTGTGTCCGCCGCTACGGTTCGGCCGACTTTCCGGCTGCCGAGGTCGAGACAACAGTAAACGACATCTACCGACGCTACAGTGCCTCGCATGGGAGCTGTGCGTTCCGTCCGGACGGGACCAGTTCCGTCCCGAAGTCTGCCAAATCTGCCAAGTCTGCCACCCCCTTTCCCAAAATGGCACAAAAGGATGCAGAATACGGCGAATGTGATGATATAGAGCTGGATAACACCCTTCTTCCTTGCTTTGACGAGAATATCTACGATCACTTACCACCTCTTCTTACGGACATATTGAAATGTGCGTACAGTCGTACGGATCGCGACATTTTGCTGATTTCTTCGCTGACGCTTCTGAGCAGCGTGTCTCCTGGTGTCAAAGGTTCGTTGGGCGAACACGATTACACACCTGCCTTTTATTCGATCATAACCGGCGGTTCTGGAAGTGGGAAAGGGCGTATCGCTGCCCTGCAACGGATGCTCGAACCCTGGCAACAGTATATTTATGACAATTCTCGTCACCAGGTTGAAGAATATGAAGAGTTGCAGGAAGCATACGATAACTACAAGATGCATAAACGTCAGAAACAGACCTCTAAACAGCCGCTCGGTCCGGCTCCGTCAAAGCCGAAGGTGGTGAAACAGAGAAACCTTGCGCTGACGGGTAACGTCACGCAGGCCCGGCTCGTGGAACTGCTCGAAGCCAACTATCCTTACACATCCTGCATGGTCGATACAGAGATGGAGACGGTCTTGAGCATGTTCTCGCAGGATTTTGGCAAATATAACGATGTGCTGAACAAGTCGTATCATCATGAACCTGTAGGCAGCTCGACGAAAAGCAGCGGATCGTTTATGGTCAAACGGCCCAACTTGGCACTACTGCTGAGCGGTACTCCTGCCATGCTTCCCCGCCTGATCCCTTCGACCGAAAACGGTCTCTTCAGCCGTATTCTGATGTACCGCATACCGGGAAGCGGGACCTATCGTCCGTTGACTTCGGCCGACGATAGCCCGGCAGCATCCGAATATTTTGAAAGTTGGGGGCAGCGTGTGCTCGATATCGGAGTTTTTCTCGACAACTCTCCGACCTGGGTCAAATTTAGTGATGCCCAACGTAAACGCCTCGATCGTTTTTTCGAGCGCGAGTACTACAATGTCCGTTCTTTCGGTAACGAAGACATGGAATCGACGGTCCTGCGCTATCGTCTGGCTATTTTTCGCATAGGAATGCAACTGACCGCGTTGCGCAAGGGCGAGAGTGGTTGCTCGGAGCGTGTCTGGACGATCAGCGACGATGATTTCGCCACCGCCTTCCATCTCGGCAAGGTTTGTCTGCAACATGCCTATGTCGTGGCTACATCGTTGCAGAGTGCTTCGTCGGAAGTGCACTTTCGGTTTCCACACCATTTGCGCAACTTGTTTGTCTCCCTTCTTGATTCTTTCAAACGCATTGACGTGGTCAAGGAAGCGAATGTCCGTGAAATTTCAGAATCGACTGTCGATAAATTCCTTCGGAAACTGCAAAAAAATGACCTAATCATCTCAGAAGGAAATGGTTATTACCGGAAGACGGAACGGGGAAAGCAGGTCGTCGAAATTTAAAAAGGCCCCGGCAGACTTGGCGGACTTTGGCAGGTTTTTCACTGAAAATCCGAAAAACTTCAAAAAACAGACCGGTAAGCATCGGGTCAATGACGGACAAGCACCCTTTCGAAACACAGTAGGCATCGGGGTTTTCCCTAAAAAGCACCGATTTTTGAACGAAAGTGGTATTAATGAATTTTTAGAATGCTATTTTTGTGGATAAATCTCTGTGGATGAGCTATTTGGTGGATGTAAAAATGACGAAAAAAAACGATCGTTTCTTTTCGTCATTTTTACACCACAAAAATACATATACTTTTTAAAACCACAACCCTTTTCCTGAAAAAAAATTTTATCTCTATATCCTTTCTTATCAATCAGATAGCAATTTAAGGACAAAAAACCACCTTTTCAACACGAACTCCAAAAAGAGGCGAAAAAAATGACGAAAAAAACGATCGTTTTTGCTATCAAAATACGAAAGTTAACACGTGTACATTATTAACGCGTGTACATATATATAGGACGAACATTTCAATTATTGTATTATTAATATTAAAGTTTAGATTATGAACAAGAGAATTTCTACTCTTTTGACAGCGGGCTTACTGATGGTAGGTGCGTTGTTTGGTTCTGCAAACGCTGCTCCTACAGCGGAAGCCGCAAAAGGTGATCTGCAGAATGGTGCAAAGTTCTACTTAGGTAACACAAATGGTTTCATCAAAGTAGATCAAACTTACAAAGTAAATGGAACGTCTGTTTCCACTTATAATGCTACAGGTGATGTTGCTATCGAAAATGCTGCTTTGTTTGAAATTGCTGATTATGCTTACAATGCAATTGGTGACTTTTCTACGTTTACATTGAAAGCTAATGGAAAACCGTTTTATGTGACGAAAGTAAATGGTAATGCGTTAAGTGGTAATGTGACAGATGTTGCAACTGTTACAAACATCTTTACTGTAGAAGGTAAAGGATTGGATTTTACAAAACTGAAAGTTTTGAATTTGGCTGGTCAATTTGAAGTTAATTCAACTGCCGTTACGACATATGATGTAAATGCTGCGGGAACAGCAGCTACAGCATGGGTTGCTAAAACAGACCTCACTGTCGATGATTTGAACGCCAACCTTTCCGGTCAAGGCTTCAAGTTTGCATTCCCAAATGCAGTTTCTGATCCGGATGTCAATCCGTTTGCAGATCAGATGATTGCTGTAGATGCATCTACTGTAGATGCTGCATTGACTACAAGTGTAATTTCTACTCCTGCAACATCTGGTATGTATTTTGTTAAAGCTGACGCTGCCGGTAAGAAACTGTTGGCAACTGGCTTTACAAAAGCACAGGTTGAAGCTGCCACATTTATCGTATTGAATCCGGAAAAGAACTTTGGTATCACAGGCTTGGTTGCTGCAGATGGTGAAGGTTACGACTTTACAACTGTAAAAGGTAACAAGTTGGCCGATAACAACGTTAAGAAAGATGGTAAAGTTGCAAGCGTGAACGGTGTTTTTGCTGTTTCAGAAGATGATCCTCAGAATGCAGAAGGTGAATATACGATTACATTGGCTTCTGCTAAAGTTGAAGGTAATGACAACACGGCTGCTTCAAACTTGTTTGTAGGTGCTTACTCTTTGACTACAGGTGGTATCAAGACTTATATCACGACTGTTGGTTCCGGTAACGCCGACAAACTGTCTTTGGCTATGACAACAAGCAACACTTGGGCTGCTGCTGCTGACGTATTGAAAGCAGACGATGCTGCTATCTACAACATCTCTTTCTTGGGAACTAAGCCGGCTAACACTACTGCTGCTGCTGCTTCTTTGTATGGCAAATATTTGATCCCGACTTATGGTACTGCATTCGGCGCAGCCGTAGCAGCTCCGGAAGATGTAGATGTAAATGCTCCGTTGGCTCAGTGGGTTGTTTCTGCTGTTAGTGGACGTAACTTCGAATTCAAAAACCGTGAAACAAACGTGACTTTCACTGTCAGCATGTATAAGACTGACAAGGCTGGCGAATATGCAATCAGTACTGCTGCATTGAGCACAGGTACTGCTGTTACAGGTATTGTTGCAGGTTCTGTGAACTTGACCGATATTAGTAACTGGAAATATCAGATTGTCAAACTGACTCCGACAACTGAAAGCGAAGGTTTCTTGGCATTGACAGATGCACAGTTGAGCCAGCAGACTGAATTGGTATTCAACGGTACTGGTTCGGTAACGGTTGAAAAGCTGTACATGGCTTACAAAGGTACTAGTCCTTACTTTGTTCCTATCAACAATCCGGCTTATAGCGTTCAGTGGATGTTTGAAAAGGCTGAAAGCGTAAAAAATAAGATGAAATATGCTTATCTGGACGGAACAGATGTAAAACAGAAAGACTCTGTTGTAAACGTTGCGACTTCTTATTTGCTGTACAATTTGAAGAACGATAATTCTAAGCAGTATTTTGGTGGTGTTACTAGTGATTATAAAGCTGCAACTGCTAAAGACGATGCCAAACGTGTATTCTTCAAGAAAAATGTAGATGGAACGTATGCTATGATTGAGTTGGGCAAAACTGATATTACAGCTGGAAATGATGAAGTAAATTACAGTGGTCTGATTAAGTATGATGCTAACAAATGGTCTGTAAATACAACAACTGCTGTTTTTGACGCTGCTTCTGCAACTTTGGATGAACTGAATGCTCCTTATTCAGCTGTAACGGTTGACTTTAACGCTCTTTCTGAATCATTGGAAGCTGTAGCACGTCACGCTACATTCAATAGCGAAGAAGGTGCTGTTGCTGTGAAACAGAACAAGAACGGTATCTTGGAAGGTATTATCGGCGAAGGTATGACATTCTGGTTGGATACAGCTGATATCGACAAGGATTTCCATTCTTTCTATATCTCTAAAGGTAATGGTGAAGAAGAAGCAAGAGACTTCTTGTATTTCGCAACGGATTCTATGCTTCATTGGGATGCTAACAAGGCTGATTATGTATATAATGTAAACTATGCTTTGGAAGGTTCTTATACAGAAGTAGATGGAAGTGATGGCGATTTGAAAGCTATTTTCCGTCCGGCAACATTGGCTGGTCTTGACACAATCTCTACGACTGTAAACGGCGAGACTGTTTTGGTTGCAGAAGAGGAAGAAGAAGATGTATGCTTGGGTGGTGTTGATAACTTCAAGTTCTACATTATGAAAGCTTCTGAAAGCAGCTATGTAATCAGACCGATTTCTGCTCCGAATTATTATTTGTACAACCTGAACGGTAAGTTAGGCTTTACAAATCAGGTGGAAAAAGCTCTGGTTGTTACATTGGGCGAAGGCGATGCAACAGCTAACGAGGACGTGGAAGTTGCAACAGTTAAAGTTGTATCTGGCGAAGGCAACGTAACAATTGCCGGTGCTGCCGGCAAGAAAGTTGTCATCAGCAACATCTTGGGCCAGGTAGTGGCTAACACGGTTGTTTCTTCTGACAACGCTACAATCGCTGCTCCGCAGGGTATCGTAGTTGTAGCTGTTGAAGGTGAAGAAGCTGTAAAGGCTATCGTTAAATAACGGTTGATACTAAAAAACAATACTGTCTATCGTAAGGGCGGTTCACGTACCGCCTTTACAGACATATGACATTTTATAATCAAATAATTCTAAATATCACCGTGCGGTATTTCCCGGACAGCCGGCCTTGCAGCCGTTACTTGGGAGCGACCAATTACCCCGCGAGGGGGAACAAGCGGTGAATATTAATACTAAAGTTAATGAAATTATAAGAAGTTCTTCTGCCCTTCCTTCTGTGAAGACCGGAGGCAGACAAAAAACAAGCCCCTGCAATCGTTTGGTTGCAAGGGCTTCGTTATATGATTACGTTGCAGTTCTTCTTGATCCTTCAAGGCTGTAATTCATTTCAATAGCGCCTCTACCTCTTTTTCCGGCAGTCCCGCAGTTTTGGCGATGGTGGCAAGATCCATGCCTGCTTGCTTCATGTTCAAGATGATTTTGCGCATTCCTTCGGTGATGCCTTTAGCTATTCCTTTTTCCTCCCCCTCCTCAAAACTTGTAGCCATGCAGGCAGCCAGGTCGCGTTCGGCTGCAATGCTTAGTTCGTATGCTAAGCGTTCTTTAGCGCTCATGCGTTGTAGTTCGATAGCGCTTTTGAGTTTTCGCAGGAGTTTGTCGTTTTGTATTGTTTCTTTTGATAACTGTCCCATAATGTCTATGTTGTTCATCGTGTATAAAAATTTTTTGTAAAACGTATCGCATTCCTCAAAGTTCAAGTTGAACTTTGGAAGCTCCAAGTAGATCTCATTCAGTGTTTCGCTGAACGGAATTTTCAGTTCACGGTCCATGCGCACGACATCCCAACGATATTTGTCTGTGTAGCGCGTATCGAGCCGGAAGTCCAAAAAGCAGACTACATACACTTTGTTGATATGATAGTTCCACCGTCTTCTCTCCTCCTCCTTTGCCAACCGGAACTTCTCGCTTTCTATATCAGCCTGCATTTGTATAACAAACGAAGCGTAGTAAAGTACACGGTCGGAGAAGTACTTTTGTCTCTTTTTCTGGATTTCGACAATGAAAAGCTCTCCATCCGATCCTTCACAAAACAAATCGAATACAGCTTTCCTGCTATCAGTATTGTTGCCTTGCATTTCCACGTTGTGGAATATGATATCTTTGATATCCTTGTTAAGCAGGCTGTTCAGGAAGCCGATTGTAAGCTCCTTGTTCGACACAGTGCCGAAAAACCTTTTAAACGCGTAATCCGATTTCGGATCAATAAACATGTCTGATTTCATAGTTTGACAGGTTTTAGGTCGCTATCCAATGCCGGATAGTGTAACAAAGATAATCGTTTATCTGAAAGCCGGAAAGTTTTGTTCGGAAAAAGTAGGGGAGGTGGCATTTCCTTTTGGGATTCGTTATGTATAAACATTCTATCGCATTATGAACGCTTTAGAATGTCGGATCGAATTGTCGATGTCGTTGTAAATGGGGCGATAGACAATATTGATCCCCTTTCCCCAACAAAGCCTCGTCCTCTTTTGTTATATTTATACGAAAGATAAAACTCAAATAGTAAAAGTATGGAAATTGTAAAAGTAGTAGGACGAGAAGTTCTTGATTCACGTGGTAACCCGACTGTTGAAGTAGATGTACATTTGGCTTCCGGCGCTTTTGGCCGTGCAGCTGTTCCCTCTGGTGCCTCTACCGGTGAAAACGAAGCAATCGAGCTTCGTGATGGCGACAAAAAACGCTATGGTGGCAAAGGCGTTCTGAAAGCTGTCGATAATGTAAATAATGTAATTGCTCCCGCTATCCTGGGCATGAGCGCCCTGAACCAGCGTGAGGTCGACCATAAACTGATTGAACTCGACGGTACGAAGACAAAGTCTAATTTAGGCGCCAACGCCATGTTAGGCGTTTCTCTGGCTGTTGCCAAGGCGGCAGCTAACTATTTGGACCTGCCTCTTTACCGTTATATCGGCGGGACGAATGCATATGTATTGCCTGTCCCGATGATGAATATTATCAATGGCGGTTCGCATTCTGATGCCCCGATCGCTTTCCAGGAATTTATGATCCGTCCGGTTGGAGCTTGCTGTTTCCGTGAAGGTTTGCGTATGGGGGCCGAAGTCTTCCATGCTTTGAAGAAGGTGTTGCACGATCGCGGCCTGAGTACGGCTGTCGGTGACGAAGGTGGTTTCGCTCCTGCTTTGGATGGAACGGAAGACGCTTTGAACTCCATCATGGCCGCTATTAAAGCTGCCGGATACGAGCCGGGTAAGGATGTGACGATCGCTATGGACTGTGCTTCTTCCGAATTCTATCATGATGGCGTATACGATTATACGAAATTTGAGGGAGCCAAAGGTGCTAAGCGTACTGCCGAGCAGCAGGTCGCTTATTTGTCCGAATTGGTTGCTAAATACCCGATCGACTCTATCGAGGACGGCATGGACGAAAACGACTGGGCCGGTTGGAAACTGTTGACTGAAGCGTTGGGAAGCAAATGCCAGTTGGTCGGTGACGACCTGTTCGTGACAAACGTAGAATTCCTGAAGAAAGGCATTGAGGAAGGCTGTGCCAATTCTATTCTGATCAAGGTGAACCAGATCGGTTCGCTGACCGAGACGCTCGACGCGATCGAGATGGCGCACCGTGCCGGTTATACTTCGGTTACGTCGCACCGCTCGGGCGAGACCGAGGATTCGACCATTGCCGACATCGCCGTGGCTACGAACTCGG
>ERZ772872.4239-NODE-4239-length-10174-cov-5.692150_pt1 | contig 10174 bp, 8 predicted proteins | sample MGYA00512132_ERZ772872 | MGnify/ENA primary metagenome ERZ772872 (study PRJEB29015, sample SAMEA2737724) | human gut metagenome | biome: human gut; feature: human-associated habitat; material: faeces | place: China | collected 2012 ... | reverse complement strand
GTCTAAATCAGGTTCAGACCAGCAACAAGGCTCATGATAAGTTCGTGCCGCGTTGCGACTGCGCTTGCGCTGATCGCTCGCGCCCCTCCTTATCTACCGCCTTGTTGAGCGGCTGGTCTTCACACCTTGCAAAAAAAAGTCCGTTCTCGTCAGACTAGGGGCGCACGTGTACAAAGTGCATCTGACGAAGAATCGGACCAAGTGAATGATTGCATTAGGGGATACAATCATTACAAGCGATAGAAAATAGAAAAGGTGAAGGAAAGTTATCCTTCAGTTTCCAACCATCGGAAACTATTTTATTATAATATGGTCTCCATCTGAAGTCAATAAGATTAGTTTAAAAAAATTAAAGTATATTTATACGTTCTAATGAATTTCTGTGATGCCTGTTAAAATCAGATACAGACCGTAGATGGCAACGATGATTCCGCTGATTAGGTTGATTGCCAACAAAAACTTTTTCGGAAGTTTGTCGCGAAGCAGGTTGAAACCGATCGTAATTCCGTGATCCCAGATGAAACTGGCGGTTACGACGCCGGTAATAAAGAGGATGCTTTGCTCAAACGTCAAAGTGGCACGACTTGCGCCAAGCATCATGGTACCGTCAATCATGGCTTGAGGATTTCCCCAACTGACGATGAGAGCAGTCATCAAAGCTTGCTTAAGCGTTTGCTTTTTTGAATCTGAACCAATGGCAGTCTGTTTGGCAGAACGAATAATATTGAAGCCGATGTAAGACGTCAGTGCGCCGCCAACGAGCATGACGATAATTTTAACGATTTCATTAGCTGAAATCAGCGCGCCGATGCCGTAAAATGCAGCAAATGAAAACAGCGCGTCACAAAACCAAACCAAGAAGTTATATAAAAGCGCTTTGCTCATTTTGTTCGAAAGCGCATTGTTGAACATGTAGATATTTTGCATTCCGATTGGTGCCACGAAGGCAAAGCCAACCAGGATACCGCGTAAGTAAATCACGAAGACACATCCTTTAGAAATCTTTAACGCACAAACTTGATTTTAGTTAAGAATTGATAAAACGTCAAGCTGTTTTCTGAAAACATTTGTTCAGAACTTGCCGAGATGTTTTATGTTTGCTATATTTGACTAAGTGGACAATTAGAAAAAGGGAAGGTATTACATTGAAAACATTAAGCATCGTAGTGCCTTGTTACAATTCAGCCGCCTACATGGATCGCTGCGTTCAGTCATTGCTGTTGGGCGGATCTGACGTTGAAATCATTTTGGTCGATGACGGTTCGAAGGACAAGACACCTGAAAAGATTGACAATTACCAAGCACGCTATCCGGGGATAATCACGGCCGTGCATCAGGAAAACGGGGGGCACGGACAGGCTGTGAATACGGGGATTGAACATGCGACCGGGCATTACGTGCGCGTAGTTGACAGTGATGACTGGCTGGATGGAAAGGCATTTCCGAAGGTGATGGAATTTCTCAGAAAATCAATTGAAGAAGACATGCAGCTTGACATGCTGATTACGAATTATATGTATGACAAGCAAAACGTCAAGCACAAGAAAATCATGCAATATCGCAAATGCGTTCCGACGAACTGCATTTTCACGTGGGAAGATACTCATTTTCCGTTTGGAAAGTACTTATTGATGCACTCCGTAATCTATCGGACGACGCTTGTTCGTGACGAGGCTAAGCTCAAATTGCCGGCACATACTTTCTACGTTGATAATCTATACGTGTTCGAACCGCTCCAATACGTAAAGAACATGTATTATCTGGACGTTACGCTTTATCACTACTTCATCGGGCGCGAGGATCAGTCCGTGAACGAAAAAGTCATGATTGGAAGAATCGATCAGCAGATTTTTGTCAACAAGCGAATGATTGATTATTACACGGATAACGTCGAGATGAAGTCGCATATCGGCAAGTATATGGAAAAGTATATTGAAGTAATTACTTCCGTTTCGTCGATTTTGCTGATCAGAGACGGATCAAGGGAAGCGTTGAATAAGAAAAAGGAGCTTTGGCACTACATCAAGAAAAAGAACCCTAAGCTGTATCATAAACTGATGCGAGGAGCCTTGGGGATGGGCCTGCATCTTCCTGGCAAATTGGGCAGAAGAGCTGCTGTTGACGTTTACCGCATGGCCCGCAAAATCTACGGATTCAATTAAGACAGTATTGAAGAACAGTCTCGCATCGAGGCTGTTTTTAGTTTATTTCAAAAAAATATTATGCTATCATAATTAATATCTAAGCCATGGAGGGATCGTTTTGGGAAAGTTAGTGCTTTATTTCTCTAAATTCGGGAATACAGAGTCGATAGCCAAGCGTATTGCTGAAAAAACGGGGGCGGATATCTGCAAAATAGAGCCGATTGAACCGTACCCGGAAAATCTCCAGGAAGTGATGGAAATCGGACGAAATGAGACGGACAACGAGATTATGCGGCCGATCAAACAGCTTGAAGTCGATTTGTCAAAGTATGACAAGGTGATTTTGGGGATGCCGACTTGGTGGTATCACGTTCCTCCTTGCGTCGAGTCCTTTTTGAAAAATGCAGCGCTTGAAAAGATAACTGTTTTTGTGACAAATTCAGGAATCCCGCTCAACGTCGATGATGAGATGAAGCGCATATCACCCGATACATATGTTGAAAGTTCCGAGATTATCGAATTTACGCCGCTCGTTGAACCAAGCAGGCTGGTTACGCCGCTTGAGGAAATTGATGCATGGATTGAAACTTTATAAAAAAAAGCCTAGGTTCTCAAGAATTGAGATCCTAAGCTTTTTTGGTATTTTGGCGTTAAGCTTCCGTTGCTCCTTCTGCCTCTTTTTTAGCAAGTTTCAAGTCATAGCCATGGATGAACGGGAACCAGATTGCTGCGGCGACAACTGCGCAGAGAACCGATACAAGTGCACCTTGCCAGCTTTGCGTTGCGATGAAACCGCTCAGACCAACTGGCGTCGGCCATGGTTGTTGGGCAGTAATTTTTGGAACGAAGTGCGTTGCAATTGCAAAGTAGCCGACCATGGCACTTGCCATTGGTGCCAAAACGAACGGAACGACCAAATTAATATTGTAGACGATCGGCAAACCGAAGAGCAAAGGCTCGTTGATGTTGAAAATGCCAGGAACGACTGCCACTTTGCCGAGTTCACGCAGTTGGTGAGACTTGGACATGAAAGCCATGTACAAAACTGCACCAAGCGTAGCACCTGAACCACCGATCGTGATGAAAGAGTTGATGAAGTCACCGGCAAAGACATGGAAACTACCGGAAACATTTGAAGCCATGTTTGCCAAAACGAATGCGTTCGTGAAGCTCGTAATGATTGTTGCGCCGTGGATACCGAAGAACCAAAGGAAATGAATCAAGAAGACGATGATCAAAATGCCCCACCATGAATCGACCAATCCTGATACGAATGAGAACGGAATGTAAAGCAGGTTGAAGATGTCAGTATGGCACATAATCAAAACGGCATCGATGAGCAAAACGACGACTGCGATTATGAAACATGGAATAAGCGACGTGAATGAATCCGAAACGCCCTTTGGAACAGAGTTTGGCATCTTGATTGACCAGCCCTTTTTTATGCAGAGACGGTAGATCTGAATTGCCAAGGTGCCGATGATGAGTCCTGTGAAAATGCCGGTTGCACCAATGCGCGAAAGACCGGAGCCACTGATCGCATAGCCGGAGTAAACGGCATTTTTCGCGTCTGTCAAAAATTGTGCAGAGCCGTTTTTCCAAACAAGCTGCGGAACGGTGATGAACAATGCGAAAAATGAAAGAAAGGCACCGTTCAACGGTGAAAGATCAAGGTTTTCTTCTTGTTGATAGATTTTCGTATAGTTGTAAGCAAAAGATCCCGTAAAGAAGAGGGCGATGATTCCCATCGTAGCATTATAGATAACGGTAAAGAGATTATTGAAACGCCCAAGCGTGCTGTTGTAAAAATCAACGAAAGACGGGAACGTGATGACCTGAGTGAGAACGCTCAGGATGAGGAACATCGATCCGACGATCGTGAAGGCGATGATGCTGTAGCCGGCACCCATGACGGCGCGGACAAAACGTGTATTGGCGAATTTGCCGACTGTTGGAAGAATCTTCTCATTAAGCCAGCCTGTGAAGTTGCTTTCTTTTTCAGCCATAATAAAGACCTCCTTAGGTCCGGCATCCGCATTTCATGTACGAATGAATAATTGCAGTTTGATATGTACAGACGAACTGCGGATGCAGTGAATGATTGATGATTGTAATTGGTAAGCGCTTCCCTTATTTACATTTTCTAGTATAATCGGTTGGGATCATTTTGTAAAGGGCTTTCAACAAGAAATTGTACCAATATATTTTATGAAAATAAGTATATACAATTTGTTTAGTTGAAAATATGCAAATACATTAGATTTTTTAGAATCAATTTAAAGTTTGAAAAATGTAAATTTGTAAAATACAGTGTTAGCTGACAATTTAACAAGGAAAATAAAAAGCAGGGCGGAAGTGCTCAAAACGCATTCTGTCCTGCTTTTTTCAAATTTTGCCTAATTTGTTTTCTCAAACATTTTGATGACTTTGAACTGGCGGTCCTGGTCGTTGGTGATTTTTTTGATCTTCAAAAGCACCATGACGGACATCAGAATTCCAATCAAGGCAATTCCGATGACGTAAAACTGACCCTTACCGTTCAAGAACGGAAGGAACAAAGAATATGCCGGCGTCATCGAAATCAGGATGATTGCAAGGTTGACCGAAATCTGTGCAATGTAATAACCTTTGCTGACTGGAACCGCACTCTTTTTGGTATGAAGCTTGGAAGTCAGTTCCAGTGTTACGGCAATTCCGCCAATCATCAGCAAAAACGGCAGGACTGCTGACCAGCTTTTGCATGTCAGGGCCATTCCGAACCAGTAGAGATTTGTAAAGAACATGAATGCCGTGAAGTATCGCAGCATCAGGAAACGATTGAAGTACATAAAGCTCAGGCTCTGTTCTTTTTTAACGTCATCTGCTGTTTTTTTCATGGAAATACCTCCGTTAATTTTTGGTAAACGTTTTCTTTATATGACATTTTAATATATTGGTACTAATTTGTAAAGTGGGTACAATGATTCAGGCTTGGAGACTTGTTATCGTTAACAGCTTGTCATTTCAAATATCAGATCATATAATGAAAACGTTCTGAAAAATCGGAACGAAATTTCTTTTTCATACGAAGGTCAACAGACCCTCTGCCATTATATCGAAGCGAGTCTTTGACTTGCACATTTTTGAACCAGTGAAACGGACGCGTTAAAGTGCCCGTTTTTTTAATGGGCATTTGACACGATTGAAGTGGAAAGGTTTCGAGGATGGGAAAACCGTGGCTCAAACCAAAAATGGGAATTGTCCTTAAGCTTGCATAGACGTTCTGATTTTGCCAAATGCAGAGTCCGCTAAATCAGCGCGCCAAGCTCTCATTCAATTTTTCCAGCTGTTTCCATTATGGAAGGCGATTGTCGTGCATACAAAAAACCGGATCAGATTTGCGATTAATTGCAAATCATCCGGTTTTTCAATTTGAGGCATAGTTTTTCCCAGCCTCTCGCTGATTTTTGTTATTTATCTTCTTCAACGGGAACCGGACGATTCAAAGTCGTCGTGCCATCAGCCCGCTTGTTGACGAGTTCGGCCACGTCGATGCCGGTCGCGTCCTTGATGAATGCCAAAGATTGGGCCAAGCCTTCGTTGGTTTGGCTTGAAACTCCGTCAGCACCGTCGAAAACGGTCAGCTGATCGATGCTTGCGACTGCTTGCGCATAGGATGCGGAAATTTCCGGCAGTTTATCGATGATTGCCATGGCAAGAGCGACTTGCCCGTTTTGTTCAAGCGCTTTGGCGATGGCTTCCTGCGCTTTGGCATTCGCCTGACCTTCGACCTGGATCTTGTCAGCGCTGGCCTGCCCTTGTTCGCGAATCGAATAGGCGTTGGCATCGGTGCTGAGATTTTGCGCGTCCTTGTCAGCCTGAGCCTTGATGCGCAAAGCATTGGCATCTGCTTCTGCTTTGATCTGGACTGCCTGTGCTTCAGCATTCTGCTGCGCGATTACGGTTGATTTCAACTCGTTTTCGCGAACGACGATCTTCTTTTCCTTAAACGTCTGCTCCTGGATGGCCTTTTCAATCGCATAAGCCTGCTCTGCCTTGGCTTTTTCGGTTTGAACCTGGGCATCGTTTTGGGCAATTGCCACGTCCGTTTCCTTGGTCTTGTCTGAAATGTAACGTTTTGACTGCAGCTGTGCTTCCTGCTTTTTTGTGAATTTTGCACAATTGGAATGTGATTGATCAAAGTTTTTTCACGATTACAATCAATATAAATAACATTTAAAAATGCTTATATAATCTAAGGCGTTGAGATTATGCCAAAAAGCGCCGGTAAAAAAATTGTAAAAAGTTGCCAAAAGGACTTGAAATCGCTCTCATAAAGATATATTATAATTAGTGAAGTTTTTCACATTATGAAAATCTTGCATGCATGCTGAAAGTGTAACCAGTGATTTTTGGGAGGTATTATAAATGGAAAAAGAAGCTACGAAGCCAAAGAAAAAAGTTTTGACTGAAGAAGAAAAAGCAGCACGAATGGAAGCTGCTCGCAAGTATACCGATACCCTCGTTGATAAAGCAGCAGCTGCTGAGAGCGAATATGCGCATTTTACGCAGGATCAAGTTGACAAAATCGTTGCTGCAGCCGCGCTTGCTGGTTCTGAGGCGGCTTTGATGCTTGCACATGAAGCGGTTGAGGAAACAAATCGCGGCGTCGTTGAAGATAAGGATACCAAGAATCGTTTTGCAACCGAAAACATCTATAACGCAATCAAGGATGAAAAAACTGTTGGAATCATCGCTGAAGACAAGATCAAAGGCGAAGTTCAAATTGCCGCACCGCTTGGCGTTTTAGCCGGCATCGTCCCGACGACGAATCCGACGTCGACGGCAATGTTCAAATCTCTGATGGCGCTTAAGACGAGAAATGCGATTGTCTTTGCTTTCCATCCGCAAGCTCAAAAATGCTCCGTTCATGCTGCACAAATCGTTTATGAAGCAGCTGTTGCAGCCGGAGCTCCGAAAAACATCATTCAATGGGTCGAGACTCCGTCAATTGAAAATACGACGGCGCTGATTCAAAACAGAAAGATCGCATCGATTCTTGCAACGGGCGGTCCAGGAATGGTCAATGCCGCACTTAAGTCGGGCAACCCGTCAATGGGCGTTGGCGCCGGCAACGGTGCAGTTTTCGTTGATCATACGGCACACCTTGACCGTGCGGTTGAAGACCTGCTTTTGTCCAAGCGTTTTGACAACGGGATGATTTGTGCAACCGAAAATTCGGTCGTCATCGAAGCACCTGTTTACAAGGATTGGATGAAGAAGATGGAAGAAAAGGGCGCATACCTGCTTCCTAAAAAAGACTACGAGAAACTGGCTGATTTCGTCTTCAATGACAGGCACGGCGTCAACGGACCGGTTGCCGGCAAGCCCGCTCGTTGGATTGCCGAAAATGCCGGCATTGATTTGCCTGAAGAAAAAGACGTCATCATGTTTGAACTTGATCCGAAGAACATCGGCGAAAAGCTCTCATCAGAAAAGCTTTCTCCGCTCCTTTCGGTTTATAAGGCAAAAGACAGAGAAGACGGCATCAAGATCGTTGCCGCACTGCTCGACTACCAAGGTGCTGGTCACAATGCGGCCATTCAGATTGGTTCTCAGGCAGATCCGTTCTTAAACGAATTTGCCGACAAGACAAAGGCTGCTCGCATCTTGGTAAATCAACCGGATTCAATCGGTGGTATTGGCGACATCTATACGGATGCGTTACGTCCATCTTTGACGCTTGGAACCGGTTCATGGGGGAAGAATTCATTGTCACACAACTTATCAACTTCAGACCTGTTGAATGTCAAGACGGTCGCAAAACGTCGCAATCGTCCTCAATGGGTTCGTTTACCAGAAAAAATCTACTACGAAAAGAATGCCTTGTCATACTTGACGGACGAAACGGAGCACATTGATCGCGCAATGATCGTTGCCGATCCTGGAATGGTTAAATTCGGCTTCGTTGACAAGGTTTACGATGAGCTTGAAGCACGCGAAAATCCGGTAAAGACATCCCTTTACGGAACTGTTCATCCTGATCCGACGTTGGGACAGACGATGGAAATCGCACGCCAGATGGAAGAATTCCAACCGGATACAGTTATTGCCATCGGTGGCGGTTCCGCAATGGATGCTGCCAAGATTGCGCGCTACATCTATGAATACTCTCTTGAACAAGAACCTGGCTTCCTTGAAAGCTACGAAAAAGTCAGCGAACTGTTCACTCGTCTGCAGCAAAAATTCGTTGATATCCGCAAGAGAATCGTCAAGTTCCATCACGGCACGCACACGAAACTTTTCTGCATCCCGACAACTTCAGGTACCGGTTCCGAAGTTACGCCGTATGCGGTTATTACGGATGACAACACGCACGTTAAGTATCCGTTGACCGACTACGAAATGACGCCTCAGGTTGCGATCGTCGACCCTGAATTTGTCATGACGGTTCCGAAGAGAACAGTTGCATGGTCAGGTCTCGATACGCTGTCGCATGCGCTTGAGTCATACGTTTCCGTAATGGCTTCAGACTTCACGCGCCCATGGTCGCTTCAGGCAATCAAGCTCGTATTTGAAAACCTTGAAAAATCCTACAATTATGACCCTAAGAATCCTACGCTTGAAGGCGAAACTGCTCGCGAAAACATGCACTATGCGGCTACTCTTGGCGGCATGGCCTTCGCAAATGCTTTCCTTGGCATCAATCACTCGCTTGCTCACAAGACTGGCGGTGAATTCGGACTTCCTCACGGCCTTGCGATTTCGATTGCGATGCAGCACGTGATTCGCTTCAACGGTGCATCCGGCAAGGTCAAGAGAACACCGTTCCCACGCTACGAAGTTTATCGTGCTCAAAAGGATTATGCAGACATCGCGCGTGCGCTTGGATTGAAAGGCAGAACAGATGCTGATTTGGTCGAAGCATTGTGCAACAAGATTGAAGAACTGATGAAGGCCGTTGACGTAACTCCTAAGCTTTCGGCAAACGGAGTTACTAAAGAAGCCTTTGACGGTGCTTTGGACAAATTGTGCGATTTGGTTTACAACGATCAATGCACGACGGCAAACCCTCGCCAACCAAGCTTGGAAGAGATTCGCCAGTTGTTGATTGATCAATTCTAAAAATGATTTCCATATAAATACTTCCTTGAAAGGACCGAGTTTTGCTCGGTTCTTTTTTACGTCCCGCGTTATGAAAAATAAAGTGTGATTAACCGTTTTCTTTGCGATGAGAGTACAATTTTTGAAGATGTTATGAAAACTGTTGCAAGTTTCGGAGTTATGGTATATAATTGGTCTATACCAATAAGGGCGTGACATTTTTTTTCGAGGAGGAATTCAAAATGAAAGTTATTATTGTTAAAAATGCAGCAGAAGGCGGAAAGAAAGCGTTTGAAATTTTTAAGGAAAAACTTGACGAAGGAGCAACCGTTTTTGGCCTGGCAACTGGTGGCACGCCTGAAACGACCTATCAGGAATTATGCGATAGCGACCTCGATTTTTCGAACTGCATTTCAATAAACCTTGACGAATATGTCGGCTTATCGGCTGATAATCCGCAAAGCTACCATTATTACATGAAAAAGCATCTGTTTGAAAAGAAGCCGTTCGCTCATTCATATCTTCCTGACGGCCAAAATGATGATGCAAAAGTCGAATGTGAACGCTACAGCAAGATTATCGCAGAAAATCCGGTTGACTTGCAGCTGCTTGGAATCGGTCGCAACGGACACATCGGATTTAATGAGCCAGGGTCTGCTTTTGACGGCAAAACGCAAAAGATTCGCTTGACGGAATCGACGATTGCGGCAAATGCGCGCTACTTCGAAAACGAAAATGACGTTCCGAAGTATGCATATTCGATGGGAATCGGCGAAATCATGCAGGCAAAGACAGTTTTGCTTGAAGCATACGGCAAAAATAAGGCTGACGCAATCAAGAAGATGGTTGAAGGAGAACCGACCGAAGAAGTTCCTGCAAGCGTTCTGCAAAATCATGCTGATGCGATCGTTATTGTGGATGAGGATGCGGCGAGCTTGTTAAGGTAA
>ERZ772872.4232-NODE-4232-length-10187-cov-3.901500_pt1 | contig 10187 bp, 8 predicted proteins | sample MGYA00512132_ERZ772872 | MGnify/ENA primary metagenome ERZ772872 (study PRJEB29015, sample SAMEA2737724) | human gut metagenome | biome: human gut; feature: human-associated habitat; material: faeces | place: China | collected 2012 ... | reverse complement strand
TCGTTTTCAAGGTTCGTACCAGTCTCGCAAGCGTCTTTGAGGCGGCTCGCGCAACCAGCTTTGTTATCTTAACACAATTTCTGTCCTGCGTCAACCCTTTTTTCTTTTGTTTTTGGGCTTTTTTCAAGACTTTTTAGAAAGACGAACGAATATACCTGATTTAGCAGTCCATTGTTCGTCGCTTTTGGGCGAACCTTTTCCGTCCATCATTTACCTTTTGTCCGTCAAAAGAGCAGGGGCATCCGCAGCCTTTCTCTGCCACGGATGCCCGATCCGCTCATTATCGCCAAGAAATGTAGCTGCCGCGGTCGTCCTTCTTCACAATCAGCTGATTTTCAATCTCGTCCTTCAGCTCCGAAACGTGCGAAATGATGCCAATCTGCCGTTGCTTGCCCGCCATTTCCTTCAATATATTGACTGCCTCGTTGCGCGCGTTGTCGCTCAGCGAGCCAAAGCCCTCGTCGATGAACATCACATCCAGATGAATCGCCGCCGTCGCCGCCTGAATCTGGTCAGCCATACCGAGCGCCAGCGACAGCGCCGCCATAAACGACTCGCCGCCGGACAGCGTGTTGACGGAGCGCGTCTTGTCCGTCACGATGGAAAGCACCTCCAAGTCTAACCCCTTGTTTTTGCCCTCGCCCGCGTCCTCAACGTTAATTAGCTTCAGTTCAAACTGCCTGTTCGACATATCGCGGAAGCGCCGGTTCGCGTCGCACAGAATTTTTTCCATATAGCTGCGCTGCACGAACGTCTCCAGATTCATCCGGTTGCCGCTTTCGGTGCCCGCCATCACGTCCGAAAGGTGCTGCGCGGTGTTCGCTGCCTTGCACGCCTCCGCCAGCGGTTCGCGTCCCTCGCGCAGGTCTTTCAGCACCTTTGCATTGTCCGAATGCAGGTGTTTCGCGGCTTCCAGCGCATCCGATACTTCCTTAAGCGCCGATTCTGCCGCCTTAGATGCCGCCTCCAACTTCGCCATATCCGGCTTTTCCCGCCCGGCAATCGCGCTCTGTGCCGTCGTGCACTGTGTCTCCGCCGTGTTTTTCTTCTGGTCAAAGTCGCTGACTTCCTTCTGCAAGCGATCAGGCTCTTCTGCGTCGTAGTCTGCCGTCAGCTGCCGCCACTGCGCTTCATCCAGCGACTTTTCCGCCATCGTCTGCTGATACTGCTGGTTAAATTCTTCCGCATTCCCCTGTTTCTGCGGCATCTCCTCGTTCAGCCGCCGAATCTGCGTTTCGCAGTCCGTTTCCGCTTTCTGCGCCTGACGTTCTTTTTCCGCAGCCTGACTTGCCGCCGCTTCCGCCTTTTGCTTTGCTTCCTGCGCCTGTGTGCGCTGTGCCACCGCGTCCTCGCGCGTGCGGTATGCGCTGCTGGACAGTTCTTCCTGATGCAGCTTCCACGTTTTTTCTGCTTCAGCCTTTTTCACTGCGGTGGATTTTGCCGTTTCTTGCGCGGCGGATGCTGCCTCTTCCAGCTTTTCGCGCTCTGCCTTCGCCCCATCGAGATTTTTCCGCACGTCGTCCAGCGTCTTCACCTTCGCCTGAACCGACTCCGACGCGCTTTGCAGCTCCGGCAGCCACGCTTGCAGCATTGCTTCTACGTCCGCCGCCGTCGCCATCGGCACATTTTCGCGGATGTTCTTCGCGTTCTCTACCAGCTTCCTTTCCGCTTCTTCAGCAGCTTTTTGCCGCTCTGTCAGCTTGACCTGCGCCGATTCCGATTCTTTTGCTTTCTCTTCCTGCGCTTTCGCCGCGTCATCCGCCGTCTTACGCCGCCGCTCCAGCTGCTCGCGGTTCATCTGCTGATTTTCCTGCGTCAACTGGCACGGCGCAGGATGCTCCAGTGCGCCGCAGACCGGGCAAGGCTTTCCGGACACAAGTTCACGCGCCAGCAAGCCCGCCTGCGCATTCAGGAACGCCAGCCGATAATCATCATATTCATTCTGTGCCCGCTGATATTTTTGCGTTGCGCTGGCATACGCGTCCTTCGCCGCCGCTGCTTGCCTTGCTTTCTCCTGCACGTCTTTCTGGTTGCCGTGCAAGTCCTCCAGCGATTTCTTCAGGTCGCGATACTGCTGATTCTGCTGCTTGCAGACCTCATAAGCGGCTTCTGCGCCCTGCAATTCCGCTTCCTGCGTCCGCCACGCGTCTTCCTGATTCTTGAAATCATCCAGTGCTTTCTTGGCTGATTCCGCATCCGCCTTCGCCTTCGTATCCGCTTCTTCCGCCTGACGCAGCGCCTTTTCCGCCTCTTCCAGCGCATCAAAGGTTTCCAGCGCATCCTTGACCTTCGTTTTGACCTCCGACTCGTGCGCCGTCGCGTCCTGCTGTGCTTTTCCCATCTGCTGATGAAGCGCCGCCGCATCCGCCGCCGTCTGCTTCAGCTGCGGAAGTTCCTGCTGCTTCGCTGCCAATTCCCGCTGTGCATCCGTCAATGCCTTCTGTGCATCCTTCATGCGCTGATACTTCGGTTCGATGGCCCACGCATCGCGGATTTTGCCAATCAGCCCGCGCTTTTTCTCGATTTCATCCGCCTGTGCCGTGCATTCTTGCAGTGTCTTTTCCGCATCCTCCAGTTCCTTAAAACGCTGCATCAGCGGCTGTGCGGCTTCGATTCGCTTCATGCACTCGTCGCGGTCTTTCTGCGCCGCGGTCTGCCGCTGCGCCAAGTCGCCCTGCTGCAGCTGCAAGCGCGCACACACGGCGGACAGCACCTCCGCCAGCGCATCCACCTGTTCGGGCTGCAATTCTTTTGCAGTGATAACCGTGCCTTTCGCCGCTTCCAATGCCAGCGCATCTTCCTCCGGCAGTCCTTCCGTCACCGCTCTCCCCGCAAAAAAGGACATATTCGCCCGCTGGGTCTTCGCCGCGGTGTTCTTCTCCTTCGCCAGCGTTTTCAGGCGCTCGCTCAACTGATAATAATAGTCCGTTTTCAGCAAATCGCGCAGCAGTTCCGTCTTTTCCTTGCTGCCCGCGCGCAGGAAATCCATAAATTCGCCCTGCGCAATCATCACCACTTTGCGGAACTGGTCTGCCGTCAAGCCCACAATCTCTTCGATTTTCCGGTTCGTTTCCGACAGCTTGCCCGGATACTGTGACCCGTCCGGCATCAGCAGCTCCGCCGTCTCGCCCTCTTCCTGCTGCTTTGCACCTGTTCGCTTGGCGGGGCGGATGTGCCGCGGCGTGCGCGTAATCTTGTACGTTTCCTCCTGCCCGTGCTGATGCGCCGTAAAGACAAGCGACACAAGCGGCTTGTCATTCCGCACGTCCACAAATTGGCTCAGCAGCTCGTTTTCCTTGCCGCTGCCGATTGTGCTCACTTCGCCGTAGAGTGCGAACATCATCGCATCGAAAATGGTGGATTTGCCCGACCCCGTGTCGCCGCTGATGAGGAAAAAATCGCCGCCCTTTTGGAAGTCAATCTCCGTTTTTTCGCCGTAAGAGCCAAAGGCCTGCATCGTCAAAAGAATCGGTTTCATGCGTTTTCCTCCTTCATGGCGTTCATGACCTCCGTCAGCAGCGCCTTTTCCTCGGCGTTCAGCCGCTCACCCGCAAATTGCAGACACAGCTCGTAGGGGGAGAGCGTTTCCGTGCGCTCCTGCAGGGCTGCCAGCTCCACCGTTTCCTCGCGCTCGCGCCGAAGCTCCAGCAGATTCGGGTACCTCTTCCGCAGCAGTTCGCGCAGACCCACCATCTCCGTCGCCTCCGCGTCCGTCACGCAGATGGACACGAAATCCTCGCTCGCGCCGGACAGCAGCGCTTCCCGCGTCGCGCGCAGCTTCCGCACCTGATGGACGGGGTGCAGCGGCAAAACCGTCGTCTGCACGTCGCCTTTCGCGCCCATTTCCACCATCAAGATGCCCTTCTGCTGGTTTTCCTCGCTGAGGGAGTAGGGCATCGGCGTGCCGCAGTAACGCAGCGTTTCACTGCCAACCTTCATCGGCTTGTGGATGTGCCCCAGCGCGGCATAGTCAAAATCCGCAATCAGCGACGCAGGAATTGCATCCACATTGCCGACCTGCTTTACCTCGTTCTCCGCGCGCTCGATGCTCTCCGCGTCGCCGCCATCGGGCAGGAAGAACTGATGGCTGACCAGCACGTTCCGCTCGTCGGGGTTCAGCGGCGACAGCGCCAGCAGACGCGAAAATGCTTCGGGATAGCTCAAATTGTCGCCGTTCTCCTTCGTCCCGGTCACAAGGCGCACCATGCCCGGCCGCACGAACGGCAGCAGGTAGAAATTCACCGCACCGAAATCGTCCGTCAGGGTGACGCGCTCGATGGTTTCGCCCTTCTGCATGGGCGGATTGCCAATCATGTGGATGCCGCGATCAGACAGTTCGCTGCGGAAGACATCGAGCCGCTGCGCGCTGTCGTGGTTGCCGGAAATCAGCATGATTTCGCCGTTCGGGAGCGCCGCGCGGAGCTGCGTCATGAAGTCGTCAAACAGCGCAACCGCTTCGACAGGCGGCACGGAACGATCGTAAATATCTCCCGCGAAAACAACGGCGTCGGGCTGATACTGCCGGGTCAGCGCGACGATTTCATCAAGAATGGCCTTCTGATCTTTCAGCAGGTCATGCTCGTAGAGCTTGATGCCCAGATGGAGGTCGGACAGGTGGAAAAAGCGCATAGACTGCCTCCTTTTGAAATTACGAATTTCTGCTGACGGCGTGTAATTCACCATTTTTCGTGCTTGTCAGCATCTTTTTTTGTTTCCATTATACAACAATGCAGGAATTTGTCAACTTCATTTTCCGTTTTGCTTTTCGCGCATGAAAAAAGGCTGTGAAAGAACGGTTTGTCCTTCCGCAGCCGCTTGTGCTTATTTTATACTATTTCCAGATGAGAATGTGCCAAGATGCGCCGCGAATTTTTCATTCTGGCTAACGTGAATGAAACGCAGCGTAGCAGCGCTACGCTAAGTGGAATGAGCGGACGCCAGAAGGGAAAAGGCGCAAGCAGATGGCGCAGGTGAATCTGGAAATCGTATCATTAGTCACCGAACGAGATGCCGATGTTCCGGGCGGTCGTAATCATCGTGTTGTCCGGCGGAACCAGCTTCGGCACGCCGGCAATGTCGGAGAGCTTGTTGTGGGTGATTTCGTTGCCTTTCAGTGCCACGGTTACGCCGTACACGCCGTCGCGGATAAGTTCCGCCGCGTGCACGCCAAACTGCGTGGACAGCACGCGGTCGTAGGCGTTCGGGCTGCCGCCGCGCTGGATGTGACCCGGCACAACCGCGCGCGCTTCCACGCCCACGAGGTCGCGGAGCTGCTGCGCTACATACGCGCTGGAGGAGAAATGTTCCGCCGCGCGCTTGGCTTCGCGTTCCTTCTTGCCCATCTTCGCTTCTTCGGGGGTCATTGCGCCCTCCGCCACCGCGATAATCGTGAAGCCCTTGTTGCTCTTCGCGCGGCTTTCGACAACCTTGGCAACTTTCTCGATTTTATAGGGGATTTCGGGAATCAGGATGGCATCCGCGCCGCCCGCCACGCCGGAATACAGCGTCAGCCAGCCCGCCTTGTTGCCCATGATTTCCACCACCATGCAGCGCCCGTGCGACGCCGCCGTGGTGTGGATGCGGTCGATGACCTCCGTCGCAATGTCCATCGCTGTGTGGAAGCCAAACGTGAAGTCCGTGCCATAGAGGTCGTTGTCAATCGTTTTGGGCAGACCGATGACGTTCAGCCCTTCCTTGGAAAGGAGGTTCGCCGTCTTGTGCGTGCCATTGCCGCCGAGGGTGACAAGGCAGTCAAGTTTCAAATCCTTGTAGGTCTTTTTCATCGCGGCAACCTTGTCCACGTTGTCTTCGCCAATCTTGCGCATATCGCGGAAGGGCGTGCGCGCCGTGCCAAGAATCGTGCCGCCAAGGGTCAGGATGCCGGAGAACTGGCTGCGCTTCATCTCCTGATAGTCGCCCGTGATGAGACCCCGATAGCCGTCGTGGATGCCGACAATCTCCGCGTCAAACAATTCATACGCCGCGCGGGTCACGCCACGAATTGCCGCGTTCAAGCCGGGGCAGTCGCCGCCGCTGGTCAGAATACCGATTCTTCTTTTCATTGCCAAACCTGACCTCCTCTTGATTTTTGCTGGATTCAAGCGTATTATAACATGGTTGCAGGCAAATTTCCACCGTCATTTTGACGAAATTGCCCGTTCTGTGCCTGGTTGCGGCGTTTTTCTCCATCCATCACGCCGAAAAAGGAGGATTTTGCCCATGTCGAACAAAGCGCGCGTCCTCAATCACCTGCAGGTGCTTAGCATTCCCTGCGAAGTTTACGAGCATCCCGCGGTTTTCACCATGGAGGAGTGCCTTGCGCTGCCCTACGCCGCGCCGGATGTCACCTTCTGCAAGAACATTCTCTTGTGCAACCGCCAGCAGACGGCGTTCTATCTGTATGTGACCCTGCCGGACAAACCCTTCCGCACGGCGGACACAAGCAAGCTGCTGCATTCCTCGCGGTTGTCGTTTGCGCCATCGGAATGTCTGCCGACGATGCTGGGGCTGGAATCAGGGAGCTTGTCGCCGCTGGGTCTGTGGTTTGACGAGAAGAAGCGGATTCAGCTGGTCTTTGACCATGATGTGAAGCGGGAAGGACGGATTGCGTTCCATCCATGTGATAATACGGCGACGGTGGTGTTTGCGCAGGAGGTTTTCTGGACGCAGGTCGTGCCGACATTGGGGCATGAACCGATTTGGCTGTAAAGGAAGAAGAGCATGTGCCGTGGTTTGCAATGCTATGCTGCAATTGGGAACAGTCCTGATATATCCGCTTTTATCCTTCGGGGGTCATTTTTTTCATTGCAATCAGCGTTGCCAGCATGATTAAAGGGAATATACAGCCCGTCAGCAGACCCGCCTGAAGATTATCTCCGGCATGCTGCGAAAAATATCCCACCACACTCGGCCCAAATGCGCCGCCCATGTCCCCTGCCATTGCCAGCAGCGCAAACAGCGCCGTACCGCCTTTGGGAATCCTCGGAGCAGTGATGCTGATGCTTCCGGGCCACATAATACCCACTGAGAAGCCGCACATGACACAGCCAACTAAGCCCCAAATCGGCATTGCAGATAGACCGGCCAAAAGATAGCTCACGACGCAAATAACGCCCGATACAAGCATAAACTTTATCAAATCTATCTTTTCTCCGAATTTGCCATACAGCATACGCGAAATTCCCATTGTGGTTGCAAACAAGCACGCCCCTGCCAAATCGCCGACAGATTTCGTTAATCCTAATGCGGATTCTGCAAAAGCTGATGCCCACTGCGCCATTGACATTTCAGATGCTCCAGCACAAATCATAAGGATGATTGCAGCTGCAAAAATAGGCTTTTTCAGCAATTGACGCAGCGACATTCCTTGCCCGTCTTCTACCAGACGCTCAATCGGGCAAGTAGCAAAATTGTAGATATTATACAGCGGAATAATTGCCCATACGCAAGCCAGTATCTGCCATTTGTCGATGCCGAAAATTGCAAAGTACAGCGTAGAAAGCAAAATCACGCCCACACTGCCCCAGCAATAGAAAGAATGAAGAAGGCTCATCACCTTTTCCTTATGTTCGAAGGGACAGGCTTCCACAATCGGACTGCACAGTACCTCAATAAGGCCGCTCCCGAATGCGTAAAAAAACACGCCGATCAGTATTCCGATATAGGGCGATACGATATTGGGTAAAACCGCAATGCCAATCAGACCAAGACCAGCTAACAGCTGCGACGCCACAATGGACTTTCGGTAGCCAATAGCATCTACATACTTTGCGCATATTAAGTCTACGACCAATTGCGTCACATAGAACACCGCAGGAATTAAGGCAATCTGACCCAGCGAAATGTTGAAATCAGAATGAAACGACCAAAAAAGCAATGGCGCAAAATTAGCGGCAATTGCTTGCGTGATGAGGCCAAGATAGCAGGCTCTTAATGTTTTGCTGTAGTTCTTCATGACTCGAAGCGCTCCTTTCAGAATTCTCTTGAATAATATCACGTTTATTTTGGAATAGCAATTGACTTTTCCACCTTATTGTTGTACAATATCACAATACAGAGGAGGTTGGCATGCTTGGAGAATAATAACGAATTGAAAATCATCACAGATGAAACGCTCATGGAAAAGCGAAACCACGGTCAACCGGCATTTCCGTTCCAATACTATCTGGAAGACATCTGGGATTTCGACTTTCATACGCTCGGTTGGCATTGGCATCAAGAAATTGAATTTGTTTATGTGCAAAGCGGCGAAGCACACTGCTGTGTCGGAAAAGATCGTTTTTCTCTGCCAGCAGGCAGCGGCTTATTTATCAATACGAAAATACTACATCAATTTACAGCAGAGCACCCCACCGTGATACCTAATATTGTTTTTTCTCCGGTGCTGTTAGCTTCACCAGAAAGTTTTGTATATCAACAATATGTTAAGCCATTGCTTGTTTCCGACATTCCCTATTTGGTTTTTGAGCCGCTTTCTTTATGGCATAAGGAGATACTTTCACTGCTGAATCAAATTTTCAAAACACAAGAGCAGCCAAATTTCAGGGAGTTGACAACTTTGCGACTGCTGACCTCCATTTGGGAAGTGCTGTATGAAAATATGGAATCCAGGCTTCAGCAGGGGCAGCCTGTTAAAAGAGACCTCAATGCTTCTCGCCTGCAAATGATGATGAGTTTTATTCATAGTCATTATGCTGACCAGATTTCCCTTGCTGATATTGCAAATTTTGCCCATGTAAGCAATAACAGTTGTATGCAAATCTTCAAAAATGGCATTCGCCAGTCTCCAGTTTCCTACTTAATACAGTACAGACTGAAAAAAGCCGCTGAACTGCTGGCAAACACGGAAATGAAGGCTGCGGTCATATCAGAAGAATGCGGATTTCACGATGTCCCATATTTTTACCGCAAATTCAAAGAAATTTACGGAATCTCTCCAATTGAATATAGAAAAAGCAACCTGTAATAGCATTTCCAGATAAGAAAGTGCCGAAATCTCCCTCAAATTTCCCTTTTCCGGGAATTTTCCTCTCCCTTCGTTCGTTTCATATGCAGGGCGCACATTTCCAGCCCTCATCCACCCCAGAGAAAAGGAGCATCACCCCATGCAGCACATTTGGAAAGTCTTGCTGACCTCTCTGCTGATTTTCGCCCTTGCCGCCACCGCTTGCCTCGCTGAGGACAGCGAAGCGCAGTATCAGGCATATTCCTACACCACTTTCAGCCTGCGCCGAACGCCCAGCGAGAGCGACCGCGGCATCAGCGTGCGGAAGAAGACAAAAATCCTCATTCTGGAATGGGACGACGCGTGGTGCAAGGTGCAGGTCGGCAATAAGGTCGGGTATGCCAAACCGGAATGGCTGTACCGCGTGCAGTCGCTGGATGCGCTGCATTATCCCCTGCAAAATCTGCCGCATCGCATGAGCGGATATGTAGAATTTTCGCAGGATACGCTGATTTCGGGCGGCAAATTCAAAGGCTGCACCGCGTCCGCCGGGCAAATCGCCTGTGTGGAAGCACAAGCGGACGGCGCGTATCTGCTGCCCGTCTGGCGCGGCGAGATGCAGCTGACGGACGAAATCGGCACCTATCATCCCTTCGCGGATTGGGAGACTGCCGAACCCGGCGACATCATCGGCGGCTTCACCACCTTCTCTACGGCGACCAGCAGGGGCATGGCAAGGCAGCGGCGCGCGAACACAACATCAGCGAAGGGGTCAAGCGCATTGACGGCGTGACGGTGGAGCGCGAGGAAACATTCTCCTTCAACGCGCTGTGTGCGCCATACCGCCATTCAAACGGCTATGAGCTTGCGCCGAATGTCAGCACGGACGGCTTCGGGTACGGCGGCGGGGTGTGTCAAGTGACGACGACGCTCTACAACGCCGCGCTGACGCTGCCGCTGCAAATCGAGGAGTGGGCACTGCACAGCAAGCAGGGCGCGGTGTATGTGCCGCAGTTTTTTGATGCCGCCGTGGGCAATTACAGCGACTTCACGTTTGTGAATCTGCTGCCGTACGGGGTGCAGATTCACGCATCAGCGCAGAGCGGCGTGCTGACGGTGCTGTTTTGCCGCGCGGAGGAAGATTCGCAGTAAAAAAATAGTTCTTCGCGGAAAGTAGGGGGGAGCAACCAAGGGCTTAGGCGAAGCACCAAAAAGCTGCACGCGGAAGGAGCATGAAAGCGCG
>ERZ772872.4228-NODE-4228-length-10198-cov-2.908607_pt1 | contig 10198 bp, 10 predicted proteins | sample MGYA00512132_ERZ772872 | MGnify/ENA primary metagenome ERZ772872 (study PRJEB29015, sample SAMEA2737724) | human gut metagenome | biome: human gut; feature: human-associated habitat; material: faeces | place: China | collected 2012 ... | reverse complement strand
GAAATCTGCCCCCAAACGGTACGAGTGAACTGTAACAATAGAATATTTTCCCCAAAAAAGATACATACTGATCCCAAAAGCTTTCCTATTGCTTTTTGAATCCAACAATGAAAAGGAGGTTTTTGTCATGTATCCTGTAATTCCAGAATCAGACCGTCCTTCTGACCTTGCGGATGACTGCATCCTCTCTCCCGACGGCGTCAATCCGGTTTCCAAAAATGACGAAGTGCCGTCCGAAAAAGATCTGTTCGACGACAAGATCGCAGTATATCCTGTTCCGGGTGCGACCCTTCCGTTTTATTTTCCGGGTTATCCCAACCAGCCGCTGTAGGACGTTCTTACAGCTCCCGCGCAGCGTCTGCAACACTGCGGACACCAACTAATCGGATGCCGGAAATTTTCGGCATTTTTTCGAGACAGACCTGGGGGAGGATACAGGTTGTGAAACCAAGCTTCTGCGCCTCCCTCACTCTCTGCTCCGCCATCGAAACGGCGCGTACTTCCCCGCTCAGTCCCACTTCCCCGAAAGCGACAACGCCCTCCGGGACGGGGCTGTTTTTAAAGCTCGACATGATCGCCATCACGATTCCAAGATCGATGGCAGGCTCTGTAATCCGGATGCCGCCCGCCAGATTGACGTAAGCATCACACCCTCCGATCTGCATGCCAAGCCGTTTTTCCAATACCGCCATCAGCAGATTGACGCGGTTAAAATCCGTTCCGGTGGTCTGACGACGTGGAATGCCAAAATTGCTGTGGCAGACGAGCGCCTGAATCTCCGTGAGCATCGGACGGGTCCCCTCCATTGAGCAGGACACAACTGAGCCGCTCGCGCCGGCGGGTCTGCCATTTAACATGAATTCCGACGGGTTTAACACCTCCGTCAGTCCTTCTTGGCGCATCTCGAACACACCGATCTCATCGGTTGAACCGAAACGGTTCTTGACGCCCCGAAGGATTCGATAAGATGCATGTCGGTCGCCCTCAAAATACAACACCGTATCCACCATATGCTCGAGCACTCTGGGACCTGCAACCGTTCCCTCTTTGGTCACATGGCCGACGATAAAAATCGAAATACCGAGCCCTTTTGCCAGCCGCAGCAAAACACCAGTCGATTCGCGCACCTGCGACACGCTGCCGGGCGCCGCGCTGACCGCTTCATTGTACATCGTCTGGATGGAGTCGATGATGACGATCTGAGGCTTTTTCTGCTGGATTACCTCCTCAATCCGATTCAGGTTCGTCTCACAGAACAGCTCCAGCGTGTCCGAAAAATCGCCGATCCGCATCGCACGCATTTTGATCTGGCGTAAGGATTCCTCGCCTGATACATACAAAATGTGCTGCTTTTTTAACGAAAGGTTCCTGCACATCTGCAAAAGAAGCGTCGATTTGCCGATACCCGGGTCGCCGCCGACCAGCGTCAGCGAGCCGGTAACGATTCCGCCGCCCAGTACCCGGTCGAGCTCTCCCATCCCGGTTTCCGTGCGTCTTTCCTCTTCCATCGAAATTTCATTCAGCACCGCCGGAGCGCTCTGCACCCCGGACAGCACCTGCTTTTTCTCTTTTCCGCCTGCGGTCACGGAAACCGGTTCCTCTACGAGGGAGTTCCACGCCTTACAGCCCGGACACTGCCCCAGCCATTTTGCCGTTTCATAGCCGCATTCCTGACAGAAAAATCTGGTTTTTATTTTGGTTGCCATTTATTTTGAAATTTCTACCTTTACTTCTCCGATTTCAGCAAGCTCCACGCTCACATTCAGCTTTCCGCCCAGGTTCGTGCGCATTCTGCCCGCATCCTCACCGTTGATTTTCACATCATATTCCGTATCTTCCTCCAGACCGAGTGTGATCTGCGCGTCCTCTGTGCCCTCTACCGTGAAGCTGACGCCATTTTCGCTCTCCGTAAAATGCTCTACGCTCGTGCCGGGCACGGATTCATAGACAAACATGCCGTTTCTTTCCAGCTTGGTAATCTCTTTAAAAGTCTTTACCTTGTACTCATCGCCGCCGGCCTCAAAGCCCTCCTTCTTGCTCTTTTCCTGCAGAAGATGATTGCCGAAGCTGATCTTTCCGTCTGCTTCTGTTCTGATGAGTTCTGCTACTGCTGCCATTCTTTTGTCCTCCTGTCCGCCTTTGCGGCGGTTTGCTGTTTATTTGTTTTTGACGCTGAAAACAACTTTATTCTCGCGGAATCCTGCACTCACATGATCGCCGGATTTTACCCGTCCCGACAGAATTTCTTCCGCAAGTGCGTCCTCGATCAGCGTCTGAATTGCTCTCTTTAACGGTCTTGCACCCATTTTCAGGTTGCTGTATTTTTCTACGATATGCTCTTTCAGAGATGGTGTCAGTGTCAGGCTGATATCCAGCTGCGTCCGGCAGCGCGTAATCAGGCTCTGCGCCAACAGATTGATAATTCGCTTCATATCGTCTTTTGTCAGCTGATGGAATACGATCGTTTCATCAATCCGGTTTAAAAATTCCGGTTTGAACAGGCGTTTTACCTCTTCCATCACGCCGGCTTTCATCTTTTCGTAAGTCTTTTGCGCATCTTCTTTTGCCGCAAAGCCGAGATTTTTTGGCTCCACAATCCGCTGTGCACCGGCGTTGGACGTCATGATGATGACGGTATTTTTGAAGCTGACCTTCCTGCCCCTGGAATCCGTGATATGCCCATCGTCCAGCACCTGTAGCAAAATATTGAAAACATCCGGGTGCGCTTTCTCGATTTCGTCGAATAAAACCACCGAATACGGATTTCTGCGAACCTTTTCAGAAAGCTGTCCGCCCTCGTCAAAGCCGACATAGCCCGGAGGCGAGCCGATCATTTTCGAAACAGAGTGCCCTTCCATATATTCCGACATGTCCACGCGGATCAGCGCGTTTTCTGAACCAAACATCGCTTCTGCCAGCGCCTTGGAAAGCTCCGTCTTTCCGACACCTGTGGGACCGAGGAACAAAAACGAACCGATCGGTCGTCTCGGATCCTGCAGTCCGACTCTGCCGCGGCGCATCGCCCGCGCAACGCTCGATACGGCTTCTTCCTGTCCGATCACGCGCTTGTGCAGAATAGATTCCAGCTTTAACAGCCGTTCGCTCTCTTTTTCGGTCAGGCGGCTCACCGGAACCTTTGTCCAAGTGGAAATGACCTTTGCGATATCCTCTGCTGTCACCTCTGGCTGCCCCTTTTTGCGGCTCTTTTCCTGCCGTTTCTGGTGCTTTTCGTAACGGGTGAGCGCCTCCTTTAGCTTTTGTTTTAGTCTGGAGGCCTCCTCCAAATCCTGACTACGGATTGCCTGCTCCAGCTTTTCGTCCAGCGCTTTAATTTCCTTTGCCTGGTCTGTTGCCTCGTCAGTCGTCTGCATCCGCTGCAGGCGCACCGCAGCAGCCGCCTCGTCCATCACGTCGATCGCCTTGTCCGGGAGCTTCCGGTCGTTGATATAGCGATTGGAAAGATGTACTGCGGCCTCGAGGGCTTCCGGCAGAATCTTTACTTTATGATGCTCTTCATATCTGGAAACGATTCCCTGTAAAATGCCGATCGCCTCTTTTTCCGTTGGCTCTTCGACCGTAACCGGCTGAAAACGGCGTTCCAGAGCAGCATCTTTTTCGATATATTTGCGGTATTCTTCCAGCGTTGTCGCGCCGATCAGCTGAATCTCGCCGCGCGCAAGGGACGGTTTTAAAATGTTGGAAGCGTCAATCGCCCCCTCTGCGCCGCCTGCACCGATCAGTGTGTGCAGCTCATCCAAAAACAGTAAAATATTTCCGTCGTCTGTCACCTCACGGATGACCTTACGAATTCGCTCCTCAAATTCGCCGCGATATTTGCTTCCCGCGATCATCCCGGACAGATCCAGCATCAGAACCCGTTTATCCTTTACCGTATCCGGCACGCTGCCCTCCGTAATCCGAAGCGCAAGTCCCTCGACGATCGCCGTTTTGCCGACACCGGGTTCTCCTACCAGGCACGGATTGTTCTTCGTCCTGCGGCTTAAAATCTGAATCACGCGCCCAATCTCCTGATCGCGCCCGACAACCGGATCGAGCTTTCCCTGTGCAGCCAGCTTCGTCAGATCCCGGCTGTAAAGCTCCAGCGTCCCGGTCTGGCTCTTTTTTTGCCTGCGTCCCAGCTCTTCGCGGTACGCCGTAGGGTCCAGTCCTGCTGCCAGGAGCGTATCCCGCATGATTTTCTGCAGCGGCAGCGACAGCGTCTGCAGCACCCGCACTGCAACATTATCCCCATCTCCTAAAAGCGCTAACAAAATGTGCTCCGTTCCGGTCAGCGCGCTGCCTGCCTTTTCCGCCTGTCTGTGGCTTTCCTCCAGAACTTCCTCTGCCCGGGGGGAATAACCGTCCCGCTCTATGACCGGATTGGGCGTCTCCGGAGCCAGCAGATCCTGAATCATTTCCCGGATCGCCTCTTCTTTTGCCCCGTTTTCCGTCAGAACTCTTGATGCCACGCCGGTTCCTTCTTTGATCAGGCCCAGCAGGATATGCTCTGTTCCAACATAATTCTGATGCAGGCTTTTTGCCGCCCGCCCCGCCAAAAGCAGGGCAGTTTTTGCCTTATCCGTAAACTGTGACTGCATCTGTTATAGTCCTCCATACTCTTCATAAATCTCATCTATCAAAGCATGTACTTCCTCGCGGGAAATATTCCGACAACTTGCCCGTGCCAGAATGACCCGCAGCGACTCCCGCATCTGCTCCAGATCACTGATTCGATCCGCATCAATCGCAATCACTGCGCCGCGGCGTCTGTCCACCTTGACGAAGCCCTCCTGTTTGAGCACGGTATATGCCTTATTCACTGTATGCATGTTAATCCCAATGGATTCTGCAAGCTGCCGCACGCTCGGGAGGGACTCTCCCTCCTTGAGCCTGTTTGTCGCAATCCCGACAATGATCTGATTGCGCAGCTGTATATATAACGCTTCTTCGCTGTTAAAATCGACTTCCAGAATCATGCTGATCTCCCATCCATTTTCTCTTTAAAGTGTTCTAGAAACACTATAACAAGAATCCTGAAAATAGTCAACAATAGCATGCACGCGCTGCGAGCATGCTATTGTCATGAATAAAACAAAACACCCGGCACTGCTGTTTCCTGTGCTCCCGCCAGACAGCGGGCAGTTTGCAGCAAAAGCCGGATGTTTTTTATGGGTTCATGGCAATAGAATGTTCGCAGAACGTACTTCTATTGTTTTCTGAATGCTTGTTTTTTGGAAGATTTATTTCAGGTCAAGGAATTCAAACTCAAGATCGTCATCATCCAGGAAATTCCTGGACTGCCAGTCTTTGGATTTGCCCTTTTTGCGGCGCGGACGTTCTTCTTCCTCGTCCTCGTCCTCATCCTCGTCATCCTCGTCTTCATATTCGTCGACTCTGGGGCGACGGACAGGCTTCTTTACCGGAGCCTTCTTTGCCGGACGGCGGCGCGGACGCTCTTCTTCCTCGTCCTCATCCTCGTCATCGTCCTCGTCGTCATCGTCATCCTCTTCTACATAACGGGCAGGCTTTTTGCGGCCGAAGCGGCGCGGACGTTCTTCTTCCTCGTCCTCATCCTCATCGTCGTCTTCGTCCTCTTCGTCGTCCTCTTCGTCATCATCATAATCGTCATAGTCTTCATACGTGCTTCTGACTTTGATGATCAGGATTGTTACAACGATAATCAGAACTACGATTACAAACGCCATCAGAATAACGACAAAGCGCATGCTCTTTGCGGTCTGGTCAATGGTTGCCTGATTGTTCTTGTTAGTCTCCTCTGCATTCAGCAGGTCACTGACCTGATATCTGGTTCCCATAGTATTATCATGCAGATACCATGCACTGCTGCCGCTTCCGTCATCCTCAAAGGCGACGGAATAATCTGCAGAGTTGTCTACGATCGGCTCTTCCTCCGGTTCTTCCGTCTCCTGACTTTCGTCAACAGTCGGCTCTGCTGTCGCCTCCGACACATGTGCCTCTACCAGATCAGAACGGATATATCCGCTTACATTATCAAATGTTACTGCATACCAGGTCTTGCCGTCGCTGCCCTGTGTCTCGCCGGTAACGGTCAGCTCCTGTCCGCTGGTTGCCTTGCCTGCAAGGCTTGCGCTGGTGGAAGCTTCGCTTCTGATATTAACGCTGGAAGAGGTTACGGTTGCGCTGGTAACGGTTCCTGCAGCAGCTGTCCCTGCTGCGTTATCCTCTGCGGCTGCATCAGCGTTTCCGTCCTCTGCAGCTGCATCAGCGTTTCCGTCCTCTGCAGCATTGGTGTCGGTTGTTGTGGTCGTTGTCGTTCCGCTCGGGGAAGAGGTCAGCGGCACAGCGCCGACTTCCATTGTGGATGTAAATAAAAATACCGCAGCAAGTGCACATCCCAGCACAGTGCTGAACTTGGTCGTCCATTTCATCATTCTAATTTACGTACCTTTCTGATTCCGATCCGCAAAGGTCTCTGCGGTTCTTTTCTCTTTTCCAAACTCCTCAGCCAGGCTTCCGATTTCGCCTGTCGCCAGTGCTCTATCGGTATATTATGCTTCGTCGATCGCTTTACCGATATCGTGTCTCATATATTTGTTGGCAAAACTGACCCATTCGGTCGCTGCATACGCTTTTGCGCGCGCTTCCTTTAAGGTAGGCGCCTTCGCCGTGATACCCAACACACGTCCACCGTTGGTCAGGATCGTCTTTCCGTCTTCTGCAAACCTGGTTCCTGCATGGAAACAGAACACATCGTCTTTTCCGTCAAAGGCTTCCAGGCCGGAAATTGGAAGTCCCTTGTCGTATTTTAACGGATAACCGTCCGATGCCAGCACAACACAAACTGTCGCATTGTCTTCAAACTCCAACTTGAGCTGATCGAGCGTACCGTCGATACATGCCTCGCAAACGTCCAGAATGTCGTTTTTCATACGCGGCAGCACAACCTGCGCTTCCGGATCACCGAAGCGGACATTATATTCCAGCACTTTCGGGCCGTCAGGTGTCAGCATCAGGCCGAAGAAAATTACACCCTGAAAGGTGCGTCCTTCCGCAGACATTGCGTCGACGGTAGCCTGATAGATATATTTTTTACAGAACGCATCAACCTCTTTTGTATAGAACGGAGACGGGGAAAAATTGCCCATGCCGCCGGTGTTCAAGCCCTGATCGCCGTCCTTTGCGCGCTTGTGATCCTGGGCGGAAGACATGATCTGGATGGTCTTGCCATCTGTAAAGGACAGCACGGAAACCTCGCGTCCGGTCATGAACTCTTCGATGACCATCTTGTTGCCGGCTGTGCCGAATTTCTTATCTGTCATAATCGTGCATACGCCGTCTTCCGCTTCTTCCAACGTGCTGCAGATTAAAACACCTTTTCCAAGTGCAAGGCCATCCGCCTTTAAAACGATCGGGAATTTCGCTTTGGTATGCAGATATTCCAGCGCATCCTCTGCCTTGTCGAACACTTCATAGGCAGCCGTCGGAATATTGTATTTTTTCATCAGTTCCTTGGAAAATGCCTTGCTGCCTTCCAGAATCGCCGCATTTTTGCGAGGACCGAATGCACGGATCCCGGCTGCCTCCAGCTGGTCTACCAGGCCCCCGACAAGCGGATCATCCATGCCGACGATAACGAGGTCGATCTCTTTTTCCTTTGCGAACTCGGTCAGACGGTCAAATTCCATCGCGCCGATCGGAACGCACTCTGCCAGCTGCGCAATTCCGGCGTTGCCGGGCGCACAGTAAATCTTCTCTGCTTTCGGGCTCTTTGCCACACTTGCAGCGATCGCATGCTCTCTGCCGCCGCTTCCCACAATCAGAATTTTCATATGAACCTCCATATTTTCAGGCGCTTTCGCTGTTATGCGATGCAATTTTGCATCACGATGCGATAATCGTCTTTCCATCCACAACGGTTACTCTGCCCTGGGCAATCAGATCGATGGCCTGGGGCAAAATTTTCCATTCCGCTTCCTCCATGACCCGCTGCTGCAGACTCTTGGGTGTATCGCCCTGCTGCACTTCAACCGCCTTCTGTAAGATAATCGGACCGGTATCCATTCCGCTGTCCACAAAATGCACCGTCGCGCCGGTCACTTTTGCACCGCGCGCAAGCACACCCTCATGGACATGCAGACCGTAAAAGCCAACGCCGCAAAACGCAGGGATCAGCGACGGATGGATATTGATAATTTGGTTTGGGAACGCTTCGATCATCTCTGCCGGAACAGCGACTAAAAATCCTGCCAGCACGATCAGATCCGGCGCAATTTCCTTTACCTTTTCGGTCAGGGCATGATTGAATGCCTCTCTGCTCTCGAAAGATTTCGGAGAAAGACAGATTGCTTCCACATTATGCTGCCGCGCACGTTCCAGCGCATATGCGCCCGGGTTGTTGCTGATCACCGCTGCGATTTCGGCATTGCGGATTTTTCCCGCGTCAATCGCATCGAAAATCGCCTGCAGGTTCGTGCCTCCGCCTGAGACACAGACCAAAAGCCTTAACATAAGGTCACTCCCTTTTCGCCTGCTTCGATGGTGCCTACCACATAAGGGGTATCGCCTGCAGATTTCATTGCTTCCATGGTCTTATCCACATCAGCGGGATCTACTGCGACGATCATACCCAGTCCCATGTTATAGGTGTTATACATCATATGCTCTTCGATATTGCCCTTTTTCGCCATCAGGGTAAAGATCGGAGGAACGGGATAGCTGTTTTTGTTGATCACCGCATGGGTACCCTCTTTTAACATACGGGGCACGTTTTCATAAAAGCCGCCGCCGGTGATATGGCTGCATGCCTTTACGGTTACGCCGGCTTCTTTGACTGCCTTTAACGCCTTAACATAGATGCGTGTCGGAGCCAGCAGGGTCTCGCCCAGGGTTGCGCCCAGCTCATCATAATAGGTATTTAAGCTTTCAACGGTCATGTCGAATACCTTACGAACCAGAGAGAAGCCGTTGGAATGCACGCCGGAGCTTGCCATGCCGATCAGCACGTCACCGGGCTTTAAGTTTTCGCCGGTAATCAGGTCTTTTTCATCCACTACGCCGACTGCAAAACCAGCCAGATCGTACTCATCCTCCGGCATCAGTCCGGGATGCTCTGCTGTTTCGCCGCCGATCAGGGCAGCTTCCGACTGTACACAGCCTGCGGATACACCTTTTACGATCTCTGCGATCTTCTCGGGAATATTTTTGCCGCATGCGATATAGTCCAGGAAAAAGAGCGGTTCGCCGCCTGCGCACGCGATATCGTTTACGCACATGGCAACGCAGTCGATACCGATGGTATCATGCTTGTCCATAAGAAAGGCGAGCTTGATCTTGGTTCCGACACCATCTGTACCGGATACCAGGGTAGGCTTTTCCATATTCTTGATCTTTTCCAGGGAAAATGCACCGGAAAAACCGCCCAGTCCGCCAAGCACTTCCGGGCGCATTGTCGTCTTTACATACTGTTTCATCAGTTCCACCGATTTGTATCCGGCTTCAATATCCACTCCAGAACTCTTGTAATCCATCTGATCCTCCATACCGTGCCTGTGCACCTGTTTATTTTGTGTAGTTGTGATAGCCGCATTCCTGCAGCTTTGCATCCTTTTTCAGTACGCCGTCTTTCATCTCTGCGCTGTAAGCCTTGAGCTTTGCAAGAAGCTCCGGATCGGAAACCGCTAAAATCTTCGCCGCCAGAATACCTGCGTTTGCACCGCCGTTGATCGCAACGGTCGCCACCGGGATACCGGATGGCATCTGAACGATGGAATACAGGGAATCCCTGCCTCCCAGAGACGTCGTGTGCATCGGGATACCGATCACCGGCATCGGAAACAATGCAGCGCACATACCCGGCAGATGAGCTGCCATACCGGCGCCGGCGATAATCACCTTTACGCCCCGCTCCTCCGCGGTCTGTGCATATTCAAAAAAAGTATCGGGCATCCGATGTGCGGAAATAATCCGCATTTCATAGGAAATACCGAATTTGTCCAAAATCTCAGCTGCTTTTGCCATTACAGGCATATCGGAATCACTGCCCATTACAATACTGACCTGTGCCATGTGCTTTTATCCTCCTGTCAAAATATGTCGCAACTTATCAATCTACAGTGTACTAAACTTTTTTAGCAGATGCAACCCATTTTTATATTACAGTTCACTCGCAGCTTTCTGTGCACAGATTCCATGCTCGCATGAGAATCTGTGCACGGGA
>ERZ772872.4223-NODE-4223-length-10205-cov-3.252906_pt1 | contig 10205 bp, 9 predicted proteins | sample MGYA00512132_ERZ772872 | MGnify/ENA primary metagenome ERZ772872 (study PRJEB29015, sample SAMEA2737724) | human gut metagenome | biome: human gut; feature: human-associated habitat; material: faeces | place: China | collected 2012 ... | reverse complement strand
CGGCTGCCCCGCTGAGCCGGGTTCGTCTCAAGCCCCTGAATCTCCGTGCCGGACGCCCGAAGGGGCGGCCGGCGCCTTCGTTCAGCCGAAATCCGCGCACAAGACGGCTTTTTTCATTAAAATGGGCGCACTTTCCACAAGCTCTCTCCGGAGATCGAATTGAACTCGCGAATCTATCCGCATCCCTTCTTCGCCCGTGAAGGGCGCCCCTTCATCATCGGCACGTTCGCCGTCACGGCCGTGCTCTGGCTTCTCGACTGGAACTTCCTCGCCTTCCTCTCGCTCGTCCTCTTTGTCTTTTGCGTTCAGTTCTTCCGCGATCCGGCCCGTGAACTTCCCACCGATCCGAAGGCCGTGCTGAGCCCGGTCGACGGCCGCGTCTGCAAGGTCCAGAAAGCTCAGGATCCTCTTACCGGCGAGGATGCGATGATGATTTCGATCTTCATGAACGTCTTCAACGTCCACAGCCAGAAGTCCCCCGTCGCTGGTCGCGTCGAGGAGATCGTCTACAAGCCCGGTCTCTTCCTCAACGCCGATCTTGACAAGGCTTCGACTCATAACGAGCGCAACGCCGTTCGCGTCACGACTGACGAGGGGCGAAGCGTAACCTTCGTCCAAGTGGCCGGCCTTGTTGCCCGTCGCATCCTCTGCTATGCCAAGGTGGGCGAACGTCTCGAAAAGGGCGAGCGTTATGGCTTCATCCGTTTCGGCTCTCGCGTTGACGTCTATCTGCCGCTCGACGCCGAGATCACCGTTTCGATCGGAGACAAGGTCACCGGCGTGATGTCCACGATCGCGCGTCTCTGATCAGTCAGAAATGTGAACCACTGACAACCGTCCAAAAGAGCCTGTTCGACTGCGAACGGGCTCTTTTGGTTTGCTTGGCATGGGCACACCCAATGAGCACGAACACCAAACGCAATTCTCGTAAGAAGTCCACCAATCCCCTCGATAACCACATCGAACAGTACGTTTCCGAGCTTCGAACATCGGGCCGCTCCCTGGGTCCCGAAGCCTTCTCCGAGGCCGTACGTACCTTCTCCCAGCGCTTTGTCGAAGCCATGTTGCAGGGAGAAATGGATGCACATCTCACCGGCTGTCAGCCCACCGAAGCGCCTCCTGAAGAAGTTGATGCTGACGAGCTTCTCCAGGTCCCCAACAAGCGCAACGGCTTTAGTCACAAGACCCTCAAGACCGAGTATGGTCCTCTGCCACTGAGCGTTCTGCGCGATCGCAAAAACACTTTCGACCCAATCATCGTGCCCAAGCACAGCCGGTCGTTCGGCAAAATGGACGAGCAGATCATCGCCATGTACGCCAGAGGCATGAGCACCCGTGACATCCAGGCTTCATCGACAATCTCTACGGTGTGGACATCAGCCCCGACTACGTCAGCAAGGTTACCGACAGGGTGCTTGAAGACGTCCAGGAGTGGCAGAATCGCCCGCTCGCAAGTGTGTATCCGGTCGCTTTCTTTGACGCCCTCCGAGTCAAAATCCGCAGTGGCGCAGCTGTAAAGAACATGGCCGTTCATCTCGGGATTGGGGTGCGAACAGACGGTACGCGTGAGGTTCTGGGCATGTGGATCGCCGAGAATGAGGGTGCAAGCTTCTGGGTGACCGTCTTTAGGGGCTGAAGGCCCGAGGCGTTGAGGACATTCTCATCGCCGTTACGGATGGCCTGAAGGGCATGACTGAAGCTATAGAGGTCGTCTATCCACAGACCCTCCATCAGACCTGCATCGTTCACCTTATTCGCGCCGACATCATTCGTTTCTCAGAAGGACAGAGCGGCCGTGTGCAAGGAGCTCAAGCCCATCTATCAAGCAGTGGATGCCGACGCTGCAGAACGTGCTCTGGAGCGTTTTAGGAATACGACCATGGGCAAAAAGTACCCTGCCATCATCCAAATCTGGGAACGGGCCTGGGCACAGGTGATCCCGTTCTTCCAGTTCGCGCCTGAGATCCGTACGCAGATCTATACGATCAATTCGATTGAAGGGCTCAACCGAGCTGTCCGGAAGGTAATCAAGACGCGCACTCTGTTCCCCAATGAAGAGGCTGCCAAGAAGCTGATCTATCTGGCCATCATGAATTTCACGGCCTCCTGGAAACGTGCTACGCCCAAGTGGTCTGCTGCCATGCCCCAGTTCGCTCTGCTGTTTGGTGAGCGGTTTACTGGTGTCATGGAGTAAGCTAACGCGCCTGCCGCTTCGCGGCGCGCGATAGTGGGGGCTAAGGAGGATCCTCCCGCGCTCCGCGCGGGCCCCTCCACCATATCCCCTGCTATCGCATCAGGTTTGGCAGACTACATCACAAAAAGGAAAGGGCAGCCTCGTTGGGCTGCCCCTGGAATAACCTCCCCAGACACAGCAATCCTGACACTCCCCGGAAGCGAAGCAAAGAGGTGTCAGAAACGGTGGTTCGCCCAGAAGGCACTCGACAGAAGAGCCGCGCGGCTACGTTGCTCGTCAGGTACACCTCCATTTGGAGGTCCGAATAATTGAGAGAAATCTGCAGGAGGTGGAGGCGGACCATCATCTCCAATCGCATGTACGGACGTCCAGCCTGAACTGCGAGCCCGTTCTTCTTGTGGGAGAAGGGCAAGCACAGTTTAACGAGCTCATCAACCACATCATCCGTCAGCCGATCCATGGCATGAATTCGAGGATCAGCATGGGACCGGCGATACTCGATGTATTTGTCGGCCTCTATGTCAGCGAAGCTGAATTGATAGCTGAAAATCTCTTCTATAGCCACCATCAACTATTCGTGTTGTAATAATAGTATTCTGCTATTTTTAGAGGAAAACAAGCGCCGTTATCTATGTTCGAAAAAGCCGAACGAACATTTTTGTTTCGCTCGGCTGTCCGTAGGGGGTATTTGAAGAGCTTCCAAAACGCATGAGGCACCTCGCTAAAGTGAGGAGATGTAAACAATAATGTCGGCAAAAACACTATACAGATATAGTAAATCTTAATGGAATCAGGATTTTTCCTACAAGTCCTTGCATCACAGAGATCTTAATAAGGAGATCATCATGAGCAAACTCGGTTTTTGGGTTGCTGTTTCGGTTGTCAGTTTGGGTGCAGCCGTGGGCGCTTGGTATTACAAATATCAGCTCTATGGTTGGTTACCTTCGACAGCTTCGTCTGAGCTCAAGAATGTTGACGGCTTATTGATGGACAAGGAAGGGAAACCGTTTACAGGGCGTGTCAAAGATATTTCAGATTCCGGCTATTCTCTTTATGCCTATAAAGACGGCAAGCTTGACGGACTCAATGTGGTCTTCAGTGAAGGTCAACTTCGTGAGATCGGACATTGGGAAAATGGCGAGCAAAATGGCCTTTTTGAAGCCTGGACAGACAAAGGTGTGCTAGTAGATCACGGCATCTTTAAAGATGGTGAGCGTGATGGCGAGACTGTTCAATATTGGCCAGATACAGGTAAGCTCAAGGTCAAGGCTCAGTATCGAGCGGGAAAGCTCAATGGTCTCGTTGAACAATACTATCCGTCGGGCACAGTCCAATTAAAGCACATGTACGCTGATCATCAGTTACATGGTGAAGCTTTAGATTATTTTGAAAACGGACAACTTCGGAGTTCTGTGAACTTCGAGCATGGTAAACAGAGTGGTCCGTTTAAACTTTTTTCTGATGACGGTCAGCTTTTAGAAGAGGGGATGCTTAAAAACGGCCTACGTCATGGTCCTTTTACTGTCTATTTCCCGCAAACAGGTAAACCCGCCCGTCAAGGAACTTATAAGATGAATGAGTACGACGGTGAGTTGACTACATGGCGACCTGATGGCATGAAAGTCGTTCAGACTTACAAAAATGGTGTTGCCAATGGCTGGCAGAAAAACTACAACTCACAAGGGGCGTTGATGGGGGAAATAATGATGAAGAATGGTCGTGCGACGGGGGAATTTCGTGCCTATGATTCGCGTGGCAATATTGTTCAAGAGGGCACCCACGAAGACAATGTTGTAAGCACTGTCAAAGGCATGTCCTCACCAAGACCGGAGCCGAATGAGGTTTCGCCCAATGACAATGGCGGGATCATGATCAAAGAGGTGAATGAGTAGCTCACTAGCGGATAACCGTAATTAAGGTAAAAGCCTAGAATGTTGAGAGGAAAGCCTGGAGTCTTTCTCGGCTCCGTGTGAGGCAAGCTCTCAAATAATCCGTTTCTCGACTGGCGAGTGGGACGGTTTGGAGAGGCGTGCAGTGGGGCCGACTCGTGAAAGAAAATGTAAATGCTTCAATCGTTTGCAAGGACTTGCTGATTGCGGAAGTCGCAATCAGACAAGGTTGTTGGTCGAAAATGCCTCCAGAACAGAGCAAAAAATGGACGGCTTGAGTTCGAGGTGTACGAGTGTCTAGGAGGAGGGCGGCCGCACGACTGAGCGGTGTGTCAACTCCTTCTCGAAATCCCTTGTAGATCTGAGTAGAATCTAAAGATTTACCAAGGGCGGCTTCCGTCCCGGGCCCGGCGGGTGAGCCCCGCACGCCTCCAATCCCTTATCCGTCTTCAAGGAATGTTTCCGACTTCCATAAAGCACGCGCTCGAGAACATCGGCAGCCTGTACAAGAACTGGCGTGCCGCCGGCTCTGGCTGCATCGCCGCGTCGTTCAATATCGTCTGCCTCGGTCTTCTCTGGCTCATGGCGCCGCTTGAGTCGGAGCCACTCGCCTCGTTGCGCCGCAACAAGGCGTTCTTCTATCCTCAGGTCGACTTCAACGCTCCGAAGCTTTTCGATCCCCTGCGCATCTTCATCCAGACGGTCTTTCTCCTGGCTGTCCTTCCGCCGCGCGGTCACGGCCCGCGCCTCGTGCGCACGGTCGTCGACATCCTGCGCGCCGCCGGCGCCCTGATCAACCGCGCGGGCGATGCCTTCGGCGCTGCGGCCCTCAGGTGCGTGCGCGCCGTCGTCGACGACAGCGAGGAGAAAAAGCCGGGCGGCCGCAGGCTTCCCAGCTGGGTGCCCGTCGTCCTGCTTGTGCCGGGACTCGTCCTTGCCGCGCTCTGCATCACCCAGCCCTTCAACCTGCACGGCCAGATCGTCTTCCTTGCGCTCATGTTCGTCTCCATGATCGTGCTCATGCGCATCCGCGCACGGATCACGCTCATGCTGCTCTTCGTCATCTCGTTCGTTGTCTCTGGCCGCTACCTCTGGTGGCGCTGCACGTCGACCGTGAGCACGGGCAACGGGCTCGACCTCTTCTTCGGGGTCCTGCTTCTCGTGGCCGAGGTCTATGCGTTCTCCGTGATGGTGCTCGGCTACTTCCAGGTCTGCTGGGTGCTCGACCGCAAGCCTGCCGCGCTGCCCGCCGACCGCTCCGTCTGGCCCCACGTCGACATCTTCATCCCGACCTACAACGAGTCGCTCGACGTCATCAAGCCGACGGTCTACGCCGCGCTCAACATGGACTGGCCCGCCGACAAGCTCCACGTCTATGTGCTCGACGACGGCAGCCGCGACTTCATCCAGGCCTTTGCGGAGGCCGCAGGCGCGGGCTACATCAAGCGCGAAGAGCACAATCATGCCAAGGCGGGCAACATCAACCACGCGATGACCGTCACGAGCGGCGAGTACATCGTGATCTTCGACTGCGACCACGTCCCCTCGAACGACTTCCTCGTCTCGACGACGGGCTGGCTCGTCCGTGATCCGAAGATTGCACTCGTGCAGACGCCGCACCACTTTTACTCGCCCGATCCCTTCGAGAAGAACATGCATCTCGAGCGCGCCATGCCGATCGAGAACTCGCTCTTCCACGACTTCATCCAGAAGGGCAACGACACGTGGAACGCCACGATGTTCTGCGGTTCAAGCGCCGTCATGCGCCGCAAGGCTCTCGAGGAGATCGGCGGCATTGCGGTCGAGACCGTGACCGAAGACGCCCACACGTCTCTCAAGCTCAACCGCAGGGGCTGGAACTCGGCCTTCATCTCGCGTCCGCTCGCTTCGGGCCTCTCCACGGAGACCCTTGCGGCCCACATCGGCCAGCGCATTCGCTGGGCGCGCGGCATGATCCAGATCTTCCGACTCGACAATCCGATGCTCGGCAAGGGCCTGACGCTTCCGCAGCGCCTGTGTTTCTTCAACGCGATGCTGCATTTCCTGCACGGCCTGCCGCGCATCATCTTCCTTCTGGCCCCGCTTCCCTACATGTATGCGGACATCTACGTGATCTACGCGACGGCGGCCTCCGTCTTCGCCTACGTGATCCCGCACATGGTGCACACGGCCGTGACGAACTCGATCCTGCAGAAGGGCTACCGCTATCCGTTCCTCGGCGGCGTGTACGAGGCCGTCCTCTCCTGGTACATCCTCATCCCGACCACGGTCGCGCTCATCTTCCCGCATTACGGCAAGTTCAACGTGACGGCCAAGGGCGGCACGATCGGCGAGAAGTACCTCGACTGGCACATCTCCTGGCCCTTCGTCGCGCTCATCGCGCTCAACGCCGTCGGACTGTTCATCGGCCTTGAGAAGGCCTTCTTTGATCCGGATCCGCAGTACGTGACGCTTGTCATCAACCTCGGCTGGATCGCCTACAACCTGATGGTGCTTGGCGCCGCCATGTCGGTCGCCGTCGAGGAGAAGGAGGCGCACCGCTTCCCGCGCGTCGGCCTCAACCTGCCGATCGTCCTTGAGACTGGAGACGGCATGCGCCACAACGTACGTACGGTCGAATACTCCCAGAAGGAGCTTCGCGTGCGCGCCCTCGACACGGCCTTCACCATGCCTGCGGCCGGCGAGCGCGTTGCATTCGAATTCGCCGAAGAGGCGGGCCCCGTCCGCTTCGAGGGCACCGTCATTGAAAACGGAGAGGGCTGGACGGACATCGCCGTCGACCTTCTCGACATGGCCTGCGAGCGTCGCTGGAACAGCGTGACGTTCTCCCGCCGCGGCATGTGGGCGATGAATCCCGAGGGCACGGTCGACGACCGCTTCCTCACGGGCTTCCTGATGCTCGGCCGCCATGCGCTCTACGGCTACCGCTCCATGATCGAATTCCTGCCCGGCCGGGTTCTGCCCGCCGTTCGGGACGCCGTCCTCTCCATGCTGCCGCGACAGCCGGTTGCAAGGAAGTCCTGATGGCAAACGCAAACTGAGAAGACATGAAGAATCCCACACTCATCGGAACCGCTGCCGCGTGCCTCATGGCCGCTGCGTTCGCCGCTCCCGCCTGGAGCGCGCCCTCTGACGGCATGAAGTCCGTCTCTCAGCTCCAGCCCGTCTGGCGCACAGACGTCACGGGCTCGCGTACCGAAGTCGTTCCCCTCATGAAGCTCGTGCCCGGCGGCAGTGCCGCGGCCGTCAAGCTTACAGGCCTCTCCCGTGTGCAGGCCTTCGACTTCGGCGTGCGCCGTGACGAGGTTGTCTCTGAGGCGACGCTCGACCTGAGCTTTACGCCTTCGCCCGCGCTCGCCCCGTCCGGCTCGCAGATCAACTTCTACCTCAACGGCCGCCTGCAGCGCTCGGTGCCCATCTCGGCCTCGATGGTGGGCAAGCCCTCGCAACTCACGCTCAAGCTTTCGCCCAAGGTGATCGAGTCCGTCAATCAGTTGACGGTCGAGTTCATCGGACACACGCCGTCGGTCTGTGAAAATCCGGCCGATGCCGCCATCTGGCTTGACATCGCGGTCGAAAGCCGCCTCACGCTCGTCAAGCAGCGCGTCAGGCTCGCCAACGACCTCGCGGCCTTCCCCGCGCCGTTCGTCGACACCGCCTCGAACGAGCCTTCCGTGCTGCCGATGGTCTTCACCTCGGCTCCGACCTCGATGGAAAAGCAGGCCGCCGCCGTTCTCGCGAGCATCGTCGGCCGCATGAGCGACTGGCGCGGTGCCGACTTCCCCGTCTTCTACAACGGCACGCCCGCCGAGGGCCACTTCGTCGTCTTCGCGACGAACGAGCGTCGTCCTGACTTCCTGCACGATCTGCCCAAGGCCGACGGTCCGATGGTGACCATCGCCGACGCGCCTGCCAGCCTCTCCGGCAAGATGCTCGTCATTCAGGGCCGCAACGACGAGGACCTCCTCGCTGCCGTGCGTGCGCTCGGCACCGACCGTCCCGTGATGGTGGGCGAGACCTTCCGCGTCAAGAAGGCCGAAGTGCCGCCCGTGCGCGAGGCCTATGACGCTCCGCGCTGGATCAACACCGACGCCGAGATTCCGTTCTCGAAGCTCATGCAGTATCCGGGTCAGCTTTCCGCCCGCGGTCACGTAATGGCCCCGGTGCAACTGCCCGTCAAGTTCGCACCCGACCTCTTCATGGTGGGCGACGCCGAGCTCGGCATGCAGATCCGCTACCGCTACGCCAAGCCGATGCCCGAGGAGACCGCCCAGCTGCGCACCTTCGTCAACGGCTACCTCGCCGACAGCGACACGCTCGCGGGCAGGGACGGCCGCGGTTCGCGCACCGTTCAGCTTCCTGCCTTCTACGGCGCCATCTCCGTCGATGATCCGATGGGCGCCACGCTCACCCATTCGACGAGCCTCGGCTTCTCCGTGAGCTACGAGCGCACGATTCAGGGCGGCTCCCAGGACAACTGCCGCTCCGTCTCGCTCATCGGCCATCAGATGGAGATCGAGCCCACGTCCACGCTGACGGTCAAGGGCCTCTTTCACCACGCCGAGCTTCCCAATCTGAAGCTCTTCACGCGTGCGGGCTATCCGTTCACGAAGTACGCCGACCTCTCGCAGACCGCAGTCTTCATTCCGCAGGACGCGAGCAGGAGCGAGCTCACGACGATGCTCAACACCATGGGCCGCATGTCCGCCATGACGGGCGCCCCCGCGATGCACGTGCACGTGACGGGCGACATGAACGATCCCGAGCTTGCCAAGCGTGACATTCTCGCCTTTGCGCGCTTCCCCGCCCCCGTGACCGACATCGACGTCGAGAATGCGGGCCGCATTCAGGAGAAGCTCGTTGAGGCCTTCAGGGCGAAGTCCCCCTCCGTGCAGAAGACGGCCGAAGGTGCCTATGACAACGGTATTGCCGCCATCGTCTCGGCAGAGTCCCCGCTCGCGGGCGGCCGCACGCTCGTGGCGCTCCTCTCCGAAGGCGCGTCCGGCGCCGCCCGTCTCAACGCCGAGCTCGTCAATCCTGCCGGCCTCGGTTCGGTGACAGGTTCCGTTGCAGTCGTCAACGCCGCGGGCGTGACGGGCTTCGACGTCGGCGAGCACTACACCGTCGGCAACCTGCCCTGGTACCACAAGGTCTGGATGACCGTCATCGATCGTCCGGGCGTCCTCGTTGCTGCCGCTCTGCTGAGCGCGCTCTTCGTGGGCTTCGGCATTTTCCTCTTCATGCGCTACTGGATCAGGAGCCGCTCGTAATGTTCAAGAAGATGATTATCTCCGCGGCGCTTGCCTGCGCCTTCTGCAGCGCTTCGTCCGCCATGGCCGCCTGGCCCGTCTGGGACGAGTTCCGCAATGACGCGCTCGACAACGGCCGCGTCGTCGACAAGAGCGATGACCGCAAGGTGACGACGAGCGAGGGCCAGTCCTATGCGATGTTCTTCGCGCTCGTCACCAACGATCAGGTGACCTTCGACGGCCTCGCCGCCTGGACCGCCGACAACCTCTCCGGGGGCGACCTCACGAAGACGCTTCCCGCCTGGCTCTGGGGCAGGGGACGCGGCGACAAGTGGGGCATTCTCGACACCAATAACGCCACCGACTCCGACATGTGGATCGCCTGGTGCTTCCTCGAGGCAGGTCGTCTCTGGAAGTCCGAGGAGTACACGAAGAAGGGCATGGCGATGCTCGAGCTCCTCAAGAAGGAGGTCCGCACCGTCGACAATCTGGGTAGCGTCGTGCTGCCGGGCCGCGTTGGCTTTGAGGACAACGGCACGGTCAAGCTCAATCCGAGCTACTACCCGCTCTTCCTCTTCAAGCGCTTCGCGCTCGAGGACGCCTACTGGAACGAGGTTTACGAGGGATCGCTTCGCATGTTGCTGAGGTCCTCCCCCGCGGGCATCGCCCCCGACTGGGCGCTCTTTGACAAGGGCGGCCGTCTAGTGCCGCCCAACGGCGACGACTACGAGATCGGCAGCTACAACGCCATCCGCACGTATCTGTGGGCGGGCATGATGTCGCCCGACGATCCCAACCGCGCGATCCTCATGAAGCACTTCAGCCCGATGGTCGAGGCGCGCAGTAGTGGAAAATAATATTCCTTTTTTATTG
>ERZ772872.4220-NODE-4220-length-10210-cov-6.919645_pt1 | contig 10210 bp, 14 predicted proteins | sample MGYA00512132_ERZ772872 | MGnify/ENA primary metagenome ERZ772872 (study PRJEB29015, sample SAMEA2737724) | human gut metagenome | biome: human gut; feature: human-associated habitat; material: faeces | place: China | collected 2012 ... | reverse complement strand
AGTCCGTGTGTTGCAACAACGAGAGTTTCATCGTCTTTGTCCCAAAAGGCAAACAAGCGGTACGCCATGCCTTGATACAAGGTGCGGAACTCCCAGATGTTTTCCGAAATCTTCTTGAATAATTCCGGGTCTTTCACTCCGCCGGCTACCTTGTCGATGTTGAAGAAAATCTTACGGACTACTGCCGGGGCGAGGCTGTCTAAAAATTCGTCAGCTTCGGGGAGGGTTGCGAGATTGAAAAGAGGTTTATCCATATCGAGCTTTGTTTTACACTGCAAAGATATAAATAAGTTTACATATATAGAAACTTTTAAGGACTTATTTTTGTTCATCGGTGCATTTTCTTTTGTAGCTCTCCAACTTTACGCAGGGAAAAAGCGTTAACTTTGTACTTGAAATCTCGCCAAAGATTATCAAAAGACATAAGCATTATTGCGTAGCGGTTAAGGTCTATACGGCTTTAACCTTATGACATACACCGTTACGCGAGTGCTGTCTATCTTTGGCGAGATGGGTTAAAGCCGTTTTTCGTATGGATGATTTAACAGCAATACTCCGTAGGCTTTGGAAAGACCCGGAGACTTTGGATTACTATTTGGGCGCGTATATTGTGAACGGTCGCCCGGAATATCTTATAAATCTGAGCGTCTTGTTAGAATACCTGGGGAACGAAACAGACGCGGTGCGCCTTGTGCTTTCCGCTCAACGTGTTATAGTCGCATACTTCCAAGAAGCTCATAATGATACTGGCTTACCAGTCGGGATAAGTGAAAACATCAATAGGAGCGTTGATTATGTTGCCGTCTTTGCCGATGTGCTGGATAGTGCTATTTGCCGCGATGGTGGTATGATAGACAAGTATATGAAACGCGAAATCAATCCTTTAATTGAAGCAAAATGAGATTTATAGATATAAGCAAAAGGTTATGGACGGCTCCAAACGGACATGTATATTACGGGGAGTTTAGCGATGAATATAGACCACACTTATTTGATGTGTCAACACTCATCGAAGTGCTTTATTGTGATTCTATCCCTGGAGAAGTCACAGAAGAATTAAACAAACTTGTTGTGTCATATTTTCTTGAGGCTACAAGACACACTCAACCAGAAACGCCGAAAAAAGAAATGAATGATATAGCTGCACCCGTGGCTTGGCTTGCGAATAGAATTCAGGACTGTCTTATATTTGATGAGGCTTTGATTAAAGGTTATCAACGAGCGATGGGATTGCCTATTGAACCTGCTGAAGATAGCTTTGCAAGATATAAAGCCATGAACGGACTCAAGGAATAACTTGTCACATAATCCCAGCACGGGGTAGCCTAATACCCCCTTGTTGCAATACTGAGGGAGGAATTTGCCAGATAGCAAGCTAAAATATAACCGTCTTACGTATTCCAAGCCTTGGCGGTATAGAGCAAAAAGCCCCGCGTTACAAGAGGAGGGCGGCAACATTCTTTCGGGGGTGCTGCCGCCCTTTTGTCATATTCGTTTCTTAATTCTTTGTACTATCCACCATATAAGGCCGTAGACGCTTAACACTATCGCCGAACTGACGATTAAGGCAGTTATAAAGCCGGGACAGGCACATATGACTATGAAAATTATTAGGGCTGCCCAAAGAATTATACCAAACATATTTTCAATTTTTTGAAGTTATAAGCCAAATCTTTCCATTAGGTTTTTGACGCTTTGTGGCTTCCACCCTGCTTTGCCCCGGCGCGTCTTATAGTTGTTTTCGTTGAGGTATGCGGCGATAGCGGAATAGTTACGCTTGCCACCTTGCTTGAGATATACCCGGACAGCATTTGCCGCGCGTGTGTTGGCTTCATCTGTCTCGGCTTCCATCGTACGGGCTTCCGCATGAGCTTTCTTTTCTTCCTCCGATAGTTCGTGCGTAGATCCAAGTCGGAAGCCACGAGCCGCCCACCATTCAAGCGATCTTTTTACACGGCTTTTGAGTTGTGCCAAGTCTAACAAACTTTGTGCGCTTTCCATATCCCCTAAGTTGTACGCTTCGCCCACCTTAGCCAAGAGTTGTGCCTTAGCTTGCAGAGCTGCGGAGGTGCGGGCAGATATTGTGTTACGCTCCTCGATAGCGACAGCGACACGGATAGACTTTTCCAACTCACTTTCTCCGGCGATGTCGAGAACCTTAAACTTAACCGAAGAATCACCGAGCAGGGTATAAAGAAATTTTCCACGACCAAGACGGTCTAACTTCGCAGCCAAAAGTATTGCACCACTTCGCTTGCACAGTTCCAAAGCTTTGGTAAACTCTGGACGATTTACTTCTTTCCCGGTAAAAGTTTCGGTGAAGCTGCCAATCTCCGACAATTCGGGATGGGCTTGTAAATATTCGGACACAGCTTGTTTTTGCGCCTCAATTCCCAGCCCTTGTTTAGAGGTGCTGACACGGTAATAAGTTACGACCTTTGTTGTATTCATATCTATGTGGTGTTAGTCTTAATCTCTATACAAAGATAACACTTTATTTCAAATTAAGCAAACGAACATTAAACTATTTTGAAATAAATATTATGTTATACAGCATACTTTAAACCATGAAAAATAACACCTTTCAGGGGAGCGAAAAAGTAGCAGCAAGTTGTATTTTTATCCGTATAAAAATCTTCTTGCCGACCTCCGGCGGTAACTCATAAAGGCTCTACGCCGTTTGAGTAGCAAGGTGTCTTTTGAGTAACCTCAAAAGGTTTTGGTAGCCCCCGCGACGCTTGAGCGGCAAGGTATGTTTTGCGCAGCGCAAAACTCAATTTGCAGCACCAATTCCGAAGTCATGTGCAATCAGGCAATCAAGAAGTCAACAGGCAAAACGACCCCTACGCATCACGCGCAAGAGCCGTTTTTGGCAGATAGTTTCCAACATCCCGGAAGGGGTGCCGGGGGTATGGAGCCGCCTCTCTCGCTGGGGCGAGGTGCGACCTTAAAAAATTTTTTTATTCGATTTTTCAACCTTACCACCCATTAGGATGCTTTGCGTCCTCAATGTCTTTAGGATAACGGAAAGCCATATATTTTTCTTTATCTGCCAACTCTTTGAAAAAACTCCGCATGCCCCAAGACTGCATCAGACGGCTTGCAAGTTGCGGAACGCTGACCGCATCCGCTTTGCTGTCCGGGAAAGCGAGGGAGTAAGCGTAGGCGCGAGGCATCCCGACCCAAACGAGCAGAGCGAAAAGCATTTCATTTTCGGATATATTACCAAATCTTCTATTGCCGCCATATACATAAGCAATTCCACGCTTCCACGGAGTATTTTTGAGCCATTTACGAGCCTTAGCCATGCGAAAACATTTTTAAGATTATATTTATAAACATTGTGCCAAGCGCAAACCGCCCGACGTATCAAGCAGTTACGCAATACAAAGTTAGCAAAAAACTTCAATTTCTACAAGGGCAAAATTAAACCCAAAGCGGCGTTTATTTGGACTTAACCCAGTTATTTGTTAATTACGACAAGGGGAGTTATAGACCGCAGGGAGAAATATGGAAAATTTCGCTTATTTGCAGCCAGAAACGACAAACATTTCTATTGCGTAATTGATTGAATTTTATTATATTTGCACTATATTTAACCCTAAAAACCAATATGAGTAACGAGAAACATTTTACCCAATACAACGGCTATGGCATAGACTGTATGGGAAGCGAAGTAACTGCATTGGTGGATTCGTATGTTGCCGCCGATGGAGAGCGTATGATAATAATATCTCTCCCCGACATCGAGGAACGAAACGCCGGTGCCGTGATTGACGGCGACGCAGAAATCTGTATGAGTGCGCAACAGGCTAAACGGCTCGCACGGCGATTGCTCCGGCTTGCGACAGAAAAGATTGACCCATCAGATCCGGACGCAGAATAAGCCCGAAGTCTTTAATAAAACCTTTGTAGGACTATCACGGAAAATAATTGCTTCTCTTTTACCAATTAGAAATGAGGTCGTTAACGCTAACAGCCTCATTTTTAATTTGTATATATCAAAATTTAGTGTTACCTTTGCGGTGCAATCTTTCCGAAAGAACGGCGTTACTTTCCGTAAAAGCCTCTTTATGTAGGAAAGGTTTATTAAAGAAATATCGCCTCCTCGTGAGGTTAATATATGGCCGTTTGCTAAAATCCGAGATGGACGAGGGCAAATGGCTCTTGCTTTATATGAGAGTATTGCAAATAATTGTTGCGTCAAATTTGTTGCATTGGATAATTATTATTAACTTTGCGTCAACTTACCGAAGTGTGGTAAGCAAAGCAAGAGCCACAGAGCCATTTATTAACCCCCAATATTATGGAATGGGACGCATCACAACACCGAGCGTTAGATTTTATTCGCGCTCACGAAGAAAAAAAGACTTTGGGAAGCCTATCCCAATTCAAGTGGTCTGCAACTACGACCGAAAACGACTTGCAATAACAAGCGTTTACACCCCCGAACTCACCGCAAAAGAGTTTGCTCTCTTTGACTCCGATGGAGAGTTGAAAAGCCCTATCCCAGAAACCACTTTGACTCAAGCCGAAATTGACAAAGCCGTGGAAGTCATGCGCAATAGCAAGGCATTTTGGCTTGCGGCTATCTATGAATTTATAGAGCCATTTGGCAAAGATTGGCAAACCCTCACACTGAGCGACTTTGAGGGTTTTGTATGGGATAACGCCGAAGACATAGCAAAAAGAGCGAGGACTTTGCGTAAATCGGGAGGGTGTAAATGATGAACAATAAAGAGAAGCAATCACAGCCCGCCACATCGGATTATTCAGACCTGTTAAACTCGATACAGGCCGCACCGAAAAAAACGGCTACCTCCGCGAACAGTTCCGCCACATTACCGACTTTTGGACTTCCGATTAAGTTTGTAGAATACTGCAAGCACGTCGCCGACCGTCGCAACGTTCCCAACGAAGTAACATTGATGGCGGCTTTGACAACAGCCGGAGCAGCCGTAGGCTCTTATGTCGAAAGCAACATTGTAGGCTATAAGAATAAGGCCGCACTTATGACTATGATAATAGCTCCGTCCGCCGCAGGAAAAAGCCAACCATTGCGCGACATAATGCGACCGTTATTTGCTATCGACGCAGAATTGCTGTCGGCATATAAAGACAAGTTGACAACATGGAGAAACGAGAACGCCAAAGTGTCAAACCCGACACCGCGCCCCGATAAAACACAGATGATCTGCGCCGCCGCCACTGATGCAGCGCGTATCGAATTTGTGTGCGATAATCCACGCGGAGGCATACTGTATAACGATGAACTCCGAGCGTTTTTCAAGAGCCTAAGCGGAAAGTTCAACGAGCAAGCGGTTGAGCATATTTTGGAAATTTCCAACTTCAATCCGATTAAGAGAGACACCAAAGGCGAGGATGTTATCAAGGTTTGCAATGATAGTTTTCTCGCAGTCCTGGGCGGTGTTCAAACAGACCTGATCCACGAAACAATAAAACCCGAATTTATTGCCAACGGACTTCTCCACCGTTTTTCAATAGTCATGTTTGAGGCTTCCGGCTTCCCGAAAATCGGGGACGGCATCGACCTCACGCAGACAACCTATTGGAGTAATACGGTTAAGTCGCTTCGCGGTCTCGGCAATATCAAGTGGGAATTTTCTCCTAATGCAGAGGGACGGGCGGCGTTTGAAACGGAATACGAAAAACTGTGCGCGTCATTTAATCCCGATCCGGAGGACGGTGCAGCTTACAACAACTTCATGCACGCCGCGTTTGCTAAAGTCATGTATGCCGTTCACCAGCTCACATTAATAGCACACCTGTTGAAGATTGTTGATTCTTCGCCCGAATATCCTTACACGCACCCGGATATTGAAGCCGACACAATCCGATGGGCGTTTGCCTGTGCGCCGTATCTGATAGCGCAGAAGATGAACGCTTACAATCTCATTGTCGGAAAGCCAAAGCCCCGGACAGACGAGGAAATAATAAGAGAGTTAGCAAGTATGATGGCACGAAAGGGGAAGAAGCTTAACCGCAGTAAGCTCGCGGAAGCTGTCGGAATCGACCGTGCCAACATAAGCCGTTACACCAAAGGAATTGCTACGGATGATTAACGGGGTGTGTAGTGTGTAGGTGTGTATATAGTGTGTAATAGGTATCAATATAGACAACAACAAGCTTATCTATTTAATATTTAGGTTTTTGTGTCATATATCAATATTTTCAAGACTTACAACATATATACACACTACACACCAACCGCAATATATTGATTAATAAAGTATTTAATAACTTTTATGGTGTGTAGTAAAACGCTGATAACCCTGAAAAGGTCTGAAAGCCGACTACACACCAAAACAAGTAAAAAGTATGATTTTAGATACCCCAATTTCCATATATGACAGCGTAACGGACAGATGCGGACACCCTGGGACGCTCGGTGACTTCTTACGCCTTTGCATTGCCAACATGGAGAATGTTGACAGGCTGCGCCGTTCCACGTCTGAAGATGAGAAAAAGCAGATTAAGACGCAACTTCCGGCGGCGACCATAAGCGGAGTTTTCGCGCCGACACGGGCCACCAAAAATTTAACTCAGCATAGCGGATTGATATGCGTTGACATTGACCACTGCGAGGACTGCGCCGCCGTCATGCGTCAACTTGCCAGCATGGATATTTGCACGTATGTCTCGCGGTCTGTGAGTGGTCATGGAGTTTTCGCTATTATTCCCCTTGCATATCCCGACAAACATAAACAGCAGTTTGAAGCACTTCGCCGCTACTTCCGTAATCTCGGCATTGAACTTGATAGACAGTGCAGCGACATAACGCGACTGAGAGTTATAAGTTATGATCCGGACGCAATGATAAGAATTGATGCTGTGCCATATCGGGGGATATACGAAGAACCGCGCCGCAAAGACACCTACACATATAGTCGATATACAGGCGAAGATTGGACGCTTAAAAATGTTGCCAAGTGTGTAGAAAAAATTTTATCTGCACGAGTTGACATAACAGACGGTTATAATAATTGGCGAGATGTCGGTTTTTCGCTTGCCTCACTCGGAGAAAGCGGGCGCGGTTTTTTTCTCGCCGTCAGTAGCATTTATCCCGGCTACAATAGAGAGCAATGCGACCGTAAATTTACAGAACTGTGCAAGAGCGTGAATCGTATTCACATAAACACCTTTTTTGAAATTTGTCGGAATTACGGAATAATATACAAAGATTGATAAAAACATTTAGAGCCTATCAGCGTAGAGCCTTACCGCGACCAAAACAAAAACGAATGAGCGAATTTAAGCTACTGTGTGAGGATTGTAAACGCTGCCGCCGTACCTCAAGCGGCAATCTGGTATGCACCACGATAGGCGACCCGGCATTAGTGCTGAGGTATGGCCGTTGCCGTCGGTATGAACAGCGAAACAAAAACGAACAAACCACGAAACAGCGATGAAAGAACAGCGAGATAAAAGCGAAATACAGAACCTTTGCGCCGGGTGTAAGTTCGGGGAAGTTGAGGACGGTAAGAGAGTAATATGCAATCGTCCCGGACAGACTTCCGAGGATGTTGCGGCCGCTATAATTGATGCTCTCTTTGGCGATGAGTGCGTGTGTTATGAATCAATAGCCCCACAAGCCACAGAATAGCCCAAAATTCGCGTTTGTTCGCCTCAGTGGATAAATCTCACCTCAACAGCAAAACAACGCGATACAGGGCAAATATGAGGGTAAAAACAACTAATTAAATTTTAGATATGGAAGAATACGAGAAATTGAAGAAAATGCAGGGTGCAACAATCGCCCTGCTTGATGCGGTGAACGAAGTGTGCAACGAACTTGCCACGCCTAAAACAGTACAAAACGGCAATGTTGTCATCCCTTATGGGGAGGCGTTGCGGTTGGTCGAGCTGTTGAGCGTCGCCGCCCATGCAGCAGCTACCACTCTGAAAGAAGCTGTCGATGAGGAAAAGGAAATCGTGGATATGTTTCACCGTTCCGACGATTGAGCCTAATGTGGAGGCTGCGGAGTTCCCCGCATACCAAGACACCGAGAGCCGAGGTTACGCGCCCCGGCTCTTATTTACTTTATTAATGCAATAATAAAATAATTATTTACTGCAATAATTATTTACATATTTAAGTATTTGCGAAGTAGTGTGTCAATTATTGCCGTCTGCGTGGTATGTTCCATTACCGCCCGGAGTTTCAGCTCATGGAGCAGCTCAGGGGAGAGACGGACGGTTAACGGCATTGTAGGTTCTTTGGGCGGTCTGCCTAACTTCTTTTCTTCGGTAGAGGTGACTTTAGGCACTTCTTCTTTTGCTGCCGTTTCGTATGCCTCCGCTTCATGGGGCGCGTCGATGGGCGTAGTGATTGATGTCCTTTTCTTTCTGCCGCTTTGGACTTCATCCATTAATCCAAGTTTTCCCATATTATATCATTTTATTTATATCGTGTTATAACTTCGTTTGCAAGGGCAATGTAATCCGCAGCTCCATTGCTCTTTTTATCATGCTCAAATATTGAATGGTGGAGGGCTGGAGCCTCTGCGATTGCAATACACTCCCTGATTACGGTATTGAATACAATTTCGCCATATTGCGACCTTACAACCTCTGCCACTTCCTTGTTTACTCTTCTATTGTTGAAACGCTGGAAAATGATGCCCCCTATAGAAAGTCCGGGGTTTACCGCCTGAACTTCGTCGATCGCATCTTCAATCATGAGTATTCCACGCATAGCAAGAACTTCCCCGACTAATGGCACATAGACCTCATCAGCGGCGACCAGTGCGGCAATGGTTATTACACCGAGGCCGGGGGCGCAGTCGAGCAATATGAAGTCGTATTTTGTGGCGATGTTGTTTAGTAATCGTTTTAACAAAAATTCTTTACCGTTAGCGGTACTTTTTTGCAACTTCATTTCAGCAGTTGCCACACTCATTTCAGATGGAACAAGATCTAATCGCTCCGATATGTTTACAATCGGAAGCTCCACTCCGGCGATTAGGCTGTTGTAAATGGAAACCTCCGGCTTTTGGATAAGGGAACTTGTTAGATTGCTTTGTCCGTCGAGGTCGAGCAATAACACCCGTTTGCCTTGTATGGCAAGAGCCGAGCCGAGATTACAGGCAGTTGAGGTTTTGCCGCATCCTCCTTTGTAGTTGCATAAAGCTATTATTTTAGCCATATATAATGATTTATTTCTTTACTTATTGCAGTATTTAATTATTGACTGCAAAGGTATGGATAATTCCCGAATCCTGCAAACTTGGAACAAAAATATAAAACGAAACCCTCGACAATTTAGCCGGGGGTCGTTTTTGTGTTGATGCGGTTTGATTAAAAGAACTGAACCGATAAGCCGATATATCCGCCATTAATAACAGATATGCCGACTACGGCAAAGTTTTCTGTATCGCTTGAGAGGCGGTGTTCTATTTCGGTGATTTCCTTTGCGTCTATTTCTGTTAAATCAGTGGTGATGAAATAACGTTTTTGAAAATCTCTGCCGCTGTCGTGTACGGCGACTTTTGCCGAATTATCAAGCGACAGACGAGCCGCTTTTAATACTTTGTTTTTGTAGTTCATTGTTAAATTCTTTGTGGGTTAAAATAATCCGCACTTTACTTTGCTGCACTTCGCTTTACTGAACTACTGCTACAAAATTACTAAAAATTCCCGTATCTTCCAAATGTAAAAAGGGAGGCAGAGCAATAGCCCTACTTCCCTTTGTTGCTTTAATCCGTAGAATTTCCGGCGTTATCCGAGAGCAATCTGCATATTGCCACAAGTGAGCGAAACAGCCATGCCGAGGGCGTTAAACGCTCTTGTTATGGTGCTAATGGTCGGGTTGCTGCCGCGCTCGATACGGCAAACCTGGGCTTTCTTTACACCCATCAGTTCCGCTAACTGATCCTGTGTCATATTGCGCTCTTTTCGCGCTGCCTTGATAGCTTCGCCGATATGGTAGCTTTGAATTGCTTCCCTTACTTCGGCTTCGTATTCGTCGCGCTCCGGCGTTCCGATTTTGCCGAGGTGACGGTTTTTCAGTTCCTCAAAGGAGGTTAATTTCATTTGTGCCATATCTATAAATTTTATTTGCTTTCAAAATATTCAGTTCTTATTCTCTCTGCCTTGTCAATCTCTTTCTTCGGGGTCTTTTGCGACTTCTTCACAAGTCCGTGTGTTGCAACAACGAGAGTTTCATCGTCTTTGTCCCAAAAGGCAAACA
>ERZ772872.4217-NODE-4217-length-10212-cov-4.426996_pt1 | contig 10212 bp, 9 predicted proteins | sample MGYA00512132_ERZ772872 | MGnify/ENA primary metagenome ERZ772872 (study PRJEB29015, sample SAMEA2737724) | human gut metagenome | biome: human gut; feature: human-associated habitat; material: faeces | place: China | collected 2012 ... | reverse complement strand
TTGTTCCATCAACGACCACTGCGAAAAAGCTTTTGCAAGTTCTAAAGCAAAGCCATGCTCTTCTGACCAAACAAAGTTTCGTTGATAAGGAGGTAGCTCCAAATCTTTTTTCAAGCCTTCCAGATAAGGAACCAGGATTCCTGACTTCTTTGGCAGGAAAAATTCCGGATTTAATTCTTCTAACCGGAAGCTCTTCCGTCCGCCATTCTGGGCTCTCTCCCAGAATTCATAAAGCTGTCGGAATGGCATATAGTAAAATTCATCCCGTTGGGTATAAAATATCAGAATAAAGGAAATACCCTGCTGATTTTCAAAATCCTGCATAAACTGAATCTGGTGAGCATGCACATTGGCAAGAGGAAACGTATCGGTGTGACATTCCTTGGCATCAAAGCAGACCGGAATGCCCTGTACGACACCGATATAGTCTACGGTACTCTTCTGTTCGAAAAAGGCCAGGGTGATCTGGCGGCTCTCCTTATCCATTTTGACCGGGGTAATGGGGGTGGGGATCTTCTGAATCAGGGCCAGACCGGCCTCGGCATATTTTTCATTGGTGCGGTTGACCATATCCTCCAGAGTAGATCCACGAAGCCCTCTGGTATTCCATGTTGCCATTGTTCTTAGTTTTCCTTTCTAGCAGGCGGAATCCGGTGTCAGATTCAGAGCCTGTAAGATTTCTGCAAATTTATGGGGAAGTGGTGCGGTAAAAGTCTGTCCGCTTACTTTGGCAAGAGGTCCTTCTGCCTCTTTCGGAAAACAGATCCTTCCGGCATGCAGAAGCTGATGATGCAGAGAGTATTCCGACTGCATTCTCCTGTTTAATTTGTTGTCTCCGTATTTGGTATCTCCTAACAACGGATGCCCGGTGCCGGCCAGGTGGGCACGGATCTGGTGTGTCTTGCCGGTGACCAGTTCTACGGTTAACAACGTGAAATCTCCTGCCACGGCATTTGGCATATAAATGGTACGGATATAGGAAGCCTCAGCGGGAGCCTCCGACGGATCAGCATAAACCTTTACGGTATTGGTACTTTCCTCTTTATACAGATAACCCTCCAGGGTACTCTCCTGTAAAATTTTGCCCTTGCAGATTGTCTGATAATATTTTTTTACCGTACGATCCTTGATGATACGGCTAAGAGCCTGGGAACCGGATAACGTCTTACCACATAATACAATTCCGCTGGTATTGCGGTCCAGGCGGTTACAGACGGATGGATGAAAAGTGGCGAGATCGGCCTCAGTGATGGCATCCGTAGCCAGCAGATGTCCGATCAGCCATTCATTCAGGGATAGATCCTCCGGTTTCGCCTTCTGCGTCAGAACCCCGGCGGGTTTATTCAGCAACAGAATATCTTCATCCTCATAGAGAACACTGATATCCTTTAGGGAACGGTAAGCTTTACGGTAGTCAGAAGTGGTTTCTCTATTCTCGGTGCCGGACAGCGAGGCAAACGTTTCCTCCGAGAAAAAGCATTTTATCTCGTCTCCCTGGGCAAGAATTTCTTTTCCTTCTGCTTTTTTCCCATTCAATATAATATTTTTTTTGCGTAACATCTTATATAAAAATCCGGTACCGGCGTTTGGAAATGCTTTTTTCAGAAATTTGTCCAGACGTTGGCCAGCCTGATTTTTACCAATGGTGAGTTGCTGCATAAAAATCCCTCTTTTCAAAAGTATTTTACAGAGATACGCTTTTTAATGTCTGACAGATTCCGCCTGTCAGTTCCGGCTGTGCGGGAAGGTCTTTTAACTGTTCACATCTCTTCAGATACTTGTCAAGATCATGAAAAATTTTCACAGTGACTTCTCTGTAATTATCCTTTTTCAGGATATCCTGAATGTGTTTATAAAAAGCCTGTTCTGCGAACTTCGGATCGGACGTGTATCCGCAGAGAGTGTTGCCGCAGATGGTCATGTGATGAATCACATAATTTTTCTCATAGGAGGTAAACACCATATCATAGAGTCCGGTAAGGCCGTCGGTATGTGCGGCAATCTGCGCAGCATCCTGTTCGTTACACCCTTTATAGCGTAAGAACATAAACATCTCCACCAGACTTTTGCATGCCGGAAGACATCCCAGTACCGCTACGATGGTCAGAAGATTCTCCCGACTGCCGGTAGTGACCCATCCGGCAATAAACAGAGACAGGGAAATGGCAAAATAAAGCACCGTTCGTAAAATTTCATAATTTTTCTGGGTGCGGAGATATCCGCTGGTCCCTTTGTAGGCATCTGTGGAAAACATTCTTTTGAATTGCATTAAAATTTACTCCTTTATTCGTAAGTGTTTGATTTCATCTTCGGTCAACGCCCGGTAATCTCCTCGGGAAAGAGCAGGATCCAGGGACAGCGAGCCGAAACGGATACGTTCTAAAGTAAGTACCTGATTACCTATGGCCTGCAACATGCGCTTTACCTGATGAAAACGCCCCTCGTGAATGGTCAGTAACAGGTCTCCGTCTTCGGTAATTACGGCTTTCGCTGGAGCCGTCGGTTTGTCATCTCCGATTTCAAGACCAGATTCCAGACGGTGGATATCTTCTGCGGAAAGCGGCTTTTCCGGCCTTACACGATATGTTTTATCTACATGCTTTTTCGGCGACAACAGATCATGGGCCAGAGCACCGTCATTGGTTAAGAGCAACAACCCCGTAGTATCTTTGTCCAGACGTCCTACCGGGAACAGCTCCTTCTGCTCCGGTACCGTCAGGAGACTCACCACGGTGGGTGCAGTATTGTCATTGGTGGCGGATACGACACCCTCCGGTTTATTTAACATGTAATAGACATATTTTTGATAATGGATTTCTTTCCCCTGACAAATGACAATGTCGGTATCTTCATTGACCTTTGTCTCCGGCTTTTTGACTATCTGACCGTTTATCGCCACTTGTCCCTTTTTGATGTATTCCTTTACCTGGCTTCTGGTGCCTATATTATTATCACATAAAAATTTATCCAATCGCATGGACACTGATCTCTTTCTTAAGACTTAAAATTCTTTTTCCGGCATATAGTATACAAACTCTGCAAGGCAGTCTGCTATGAAAAAAATATCCGGAATCTGTTTTTTTGTTGTAATGACCTGCTGCATCCTGACACATTCTTCCTTAAGTCTTGCATATGCTGCCTTGGGCCTGGAACTTTGGTATGAAAAAATGGTGCCGGTGCTTCTTCCGTTTATGATCCTGTCGGGAACATTGATCCGCATGGGACTGGTAAACAGTCTGATCCGACCGGTACAACCTTTGTTTGAAAAAATATTCCGTCTGTCCGGACCTGGAACCTATGTGATCCTGATGGGATTTCTGTGCGGATTTCCCATGGGAGCCCGTACCATTGCTGATTTTCGCGACAGACAGGAACTTTCTGTAACGGAAGGACAATATCTGCTGTCCTTCTGTAACAATCTTGGACCGGTATATTTTCTTGGATTTGTTCTGCCTCTGCTGCACCGGGAATCAATACTGCCCTATTTATTCGGAATGTATGGTATTCCACTGGGGTACGGTATCCTTCTGCGTTATACAGTATATCGCAGGAAAATACCGATGTCACAGACAATTTTCACAGTGTCAGCCGGTGGAACACCTGTTATGCCGTTGTTGGAAGCATTGGATGAAGCAGTGTATGCTGCCGGCAGAAATATTTTACAGCTGGGAGGTTATATGATCTTCTTCAATCTGCTGAATCTGCTGCCGGGGATCTTTCTTCCGGATGGTCGTGTCTGTGCTCCGCTTTTGGAGATCAGCGGAGGGTTAAGCATATTGGGGGATCGATGGCCTCTTTATACGTTATTGCTGCTACCTGCCGGAGGACTTTGCTGCCTGGCCCAGACCGGAAGCTGTATCCGAAATACCGGTTTATCTCTGACCGGATATTTTTTTCATAAAATGTTTCTTACCGGACTTACAGCACTTTATTATCTGGGATGGTTCCTGTTGCGCCCGGACACATTTCTGCGCTGAGCCTTCCGTCTGCGTTTCCGGTGCCTGCTCTGTTGGATCTGATACAATAGAAAGACCATCAGAAGTAATACCACCAGAACGATACATATGACCAGGAACACTCCGAAATTTACTTCCTTTTTGCCTTCAGAGGATGCTCCTGTATTCCCGGCTGCATCAGCCATGGTGATCACAGAACCGTAAGCGTCGGTCACCTGGGGGTCCGATTCGCGGGAAGCCGCTGCCTCTTCTGCAGCCAGACTTTCCTGTCTTGCTTCTTCCGCAGCCTTCTCCTGATCGACAAAAGGCTTGGCAAAAGTAATCGGTTCACTTTCGGTAAACAGATCCGCCTGGTTATATCCACGCACCGTGATTACCGGCGTTTCTCCCTTAGTGAAGGACAGGGAAAAGGTAAAAGTATCTGGATAAGTACCGGCCATGATATCCAGATCCGGCCAGGGGATCAGTTCGGAATAAGTCTTCCCTCCATCGGTACTGTAATCATAATACATCATGGGACAATCGTAGTCCGTCGCGGTCACTTCCAATGTGACCTCTCCGGTGTCGTAATCCGCATTTTGCAATGTCAGTACACAGACATCCGGTTCAGTCTGATCACGGATCGTAGCGGGAAGAATGGATTGCAGAGATACTTCCGGAAGATTATTCGCTTCATTGCTGTAATCTACCCCCAGACTTGTGCTGGATAATCCAAAATATCTGGCAACGGATAATGCATCCTCTCTGCCGAAACGTTTCCAATCCTCTTCGGTCTGGCAATAAGGGGTATCACGACTTTCGTCGACATGACAGTGCTCAATGATAGCGGAAGGAATTGATCGGGCGGTGCACTCCCGGATGATTCCGTAATAATCGTCTCCATTATTTTTTAATTTTGTCTTGACGCCGCGGAGGAACAGTCCCATATCTTTCATCTGTTGCATCTGTTCCCAGCCGAATTGATAGCCGTAGGCATTGTATGGCTGTACGGAAGAGATCCATACTTCGGAACCGAACAGGTCATGATCCACGGATGCATTGTAATGAATACTGAATAAAAAATCCGCATTCCGCTCTTCAGCGAACTGTGCCCGGTCTGCCAGAGAAAGATTGACATCTTCCGTATGGGTCAGGTAGACATCCACATTATCATATTTCAGTAATTCTTCATACATTGCCATGGCGGTAACCATGGTCATTTTTTTCTCCTGGACAATGCCTTCCAGGGTTCCTTCATTTTCACCACCGTGTCCGGGATCGATGACAATGGTAACCCTCTCTCCGGTCTCCTGTGCTCTCGGAGCCGCAGCAGCTTCCAGCGAACTGCAAAAAAAACAGGCTGTGACAAGACTGACCGTACAGATCATTGTCCTGACAAACAGCCTTTTTTGTTTTTTACTAACTTTCATTATGTCAATTCCTTTATTTTTAAAAAACCAGCTTTCGGCAGAAAACTGGTTTTATGATTACATTACATTTAAATCATCACTGGCCTTGTCAGCGTTGTCTATACCCTCTAAGTCTTCATCTACCGGATGGAGTTCACTACGGTTAGACTGGATAATATCCCGATACTGATTCAGATTGCCGATCAGGGTATCATAATTGGAACTGGCCTGCTGTGTGGAAGCGGATATGATATTTTCCAGATGAGCCAGCATATCATCCATATACTGCATTGCCTGGGATTTTAATTCATTGGCTTCAATGGTTGCATTGTCCAAAATCTCCTGTGCCTGTTTACTGGCCATGGTGACCACCTCGTTGGCCTGGGCATATGCCTGCTGCATAATTTCATGTTCATTGATCAGTTCGTTGGTATGAACGGTTGCTTCATTGATCAGAGCTTCTGCCTTGGCCTTGGCATCGTTCAGAATTGCCTCTTTGTTGCTGATGATCTTCTGATAACGTTTGATCTCATCCGGTGTCTTCATGCGCAGTTCCCGCAACAATTCATCGATTTCATCCTTATTAACAATGATCTCGGTACTGGACATGAACTTAGGCTTACAGCTCTCGATATAATCTTCTATTTCGTCAATTAATTGTTCGATTCGACTGCTCATGAAACTCTCCTTATTTACACATTGCGATTGTCTGAAAGCTTTTTCTGACGATATTTTTCGTAAATCAGATCAGCTACGAAATCCGGAACACAGGGTGTGATGTCTCCGTCAAAGCTTGCAATCTGCTTGATGGCAGAGGAACTTAAATAAGCGTATTCCAGACTGGTTGTTAAAAAAACGGTATCGATTTTGCCGTGGGAAAGCATCCGGTTGGTCTGAGCCATCTGCAGTTCGTACTCAAAATCCGTAATGGCACGCAACCCCCGCACAATGACATGCAGATCCTTTTCCTGTGCATAATCTACTAATAGGCCGCTGAAACTGTCAATCTGCACATTAGGCAGATCTTTTGTGGCTTCTTCTAGTATCTTAACACGTTCCTCTACAGAAAACAACGGTGTCTTTTCTTTATTATTCAAAACACTGACAATTAAAACATCAAATATTTCCGAGGCCCGGCGGATGATATCCATATGTCCGTTGGTAATAGGATCAAAGCTTCCGGTATAAACAGCCCTTTTCATAAAATCTCCGTTCTGCAATTATTTCCTGCGAAGAAATACATGCTTGTTGGTTTTGTATTTTTTTTCACGGGTTACTTCAAACCCAAGCTCCTCTACATAAGAAAAATCCGTATGCAGAGAGGCCTCCACGAGGATCAGTGTTTCCTCTGATACATATTTTGCATAACGCAGCTGTTCCAGAACTCTGCGTTCCTGCTCCTGATCGTAGGGCGGATCCATGAAGATGACATCCACGTGTTTTTCATAGATACCTGTCAGTCCTGCACAGGCATCCTGCTTTAATACGATAGCACGGTCTTTCATTTTCGTAAATGCCAGATTATCCTCGATACATGCTAATGCCTTCGGGGCATTTTCGATAAAATATGCTTTTCTGGCACCGCGGCTCAATGCCTCAATACCAATGCCGCCGCTTCCGCTGAAAATATCCACGAACACACAGTCCGGAATATAAGTCTGCAGCATATTAAAAAGAGTTTCTTTGATCCGGTCGGTTGTGGGTCTGGTATCCATGCCCTCCGGGGTCTTTAACGGCAGACTTCTTGCGGTTCCTGCAATTACTCTCATATGTTTTCTTCTCCGTTTCTCTATACTCTGACCTTGGTTCCCTTGCTGTCACGCTTGCCGAGCTTCAGATTGTTTAAGACAAGTTCTTTTCCCTTGTATTCAATGGTGGTTTCCACGGCGTTTTTGGTGTAATACACATTTTCCACCAGATCGCCGTCGGATAATTTCATACCGCGGACACCGATGGCCCCTTTCTTTTTCTCAGGAATCTCATCTACAGCAAAACGAAGGAAAAATCCGCCCTTTGTCTGCAGTACAATGTTCCGCTGGTCCGTGAGTGCTGTTACACTTACGAGGGTATCTCCTTCCGCCAGTTTAGTGGCTGCAACCGTACGCTTGGTTACGTCAAACTCTCCGCCGTCCACTACTTTTAGCATGGATTCAGCAGTGGCGAAAATTACCTGACATAAGTTCAGTTCCTTCTGACTGGTGATATAGACCAGCTCTTCTTTGGCCTGACTGAAGTTACTTACATTATCGATAGGCACACCTTTGTCACGGAATTTGCCGTAAGGCAGATCCAGTACCTTGACGGTATGCATCTGACCGGTATTGGTAAACAGACAGATACGTCCTGTGTTTTTACAGGTGAAGACGTATTTATTCTCTGCATCCGCGGCTTCTTTATTCCGTTCATAAGTAGACAGGTCGATGGTTTTTGCGTAACCAAAACGATCCATCAGGAAGACTACGTCCATCTCTTCCAGTTCTTTTTCCTTGTAGACCGCTTCCTGTCCGTTCTCGATGACAGTTTTGCGGGGATGGCTGTATTCCTTCTTGAATCCGTCCAGATTTTCTTTCAGTGTATCGGAATCACTCATGTTCCCTCGGAATACATCCATGCATATGGGAACCCCGTTTCCATCCATGAAGAGTCCCATCTGTATGATAGGCGTCAGCTGGTGCTCCTTGGAAACGCCTTTCTGCCCCAGGGCAGGGCCGCTTACCAGCTTTCCCGACCGGTCACGGTATTCTTCATCCGGGTCTGCAAAATCTTTTTCCGTATAGTAGTTTGTTACATCATAGAAACTGTACTGCAGGTCCCGACCAAACCGCTCTCCCACCTGTTCACTGATAAAACGCTGGAGGTCATAAAAGATGATGTTGAACTGGTCTAATGCGCGGTAAATATCCGGAAGGTCAAATTCGCTGTTCAGGCCGTAATAATTCAGAAGGCGTGAAGCTGCTTCCCGTTTCGAGGCCGGATAGAGGATTCTGTCCATCACAAGGTAACGGAAGATTTCATTCAGCGAGTATTTTCCGCGGAATCCGGATGACCGTTGGTATTGTTCAAAAAAGGTGTCGATTCCAAGAAGATGGTAAACGGATTCCGGAAACTTGTAGCCATAGTTAAGCAGCCTGTTGTTTTCGGAATACATCATTTCGGAAACGGGGATTTCAATACGCAGATCCCGCTTATGCTTGAGACTGTCATTGCAGGCATTTACTTCTTTCCAAAATGCTTCCAGGTCAGTCTGATCTTCCAAATAGCCGAAGCTTTTTACGGTACGCTGTTTAGGGGAAGCGTTTGGATAACGTAAATAGAAATCATCAAAAAATCCCAGAATAATTGAATTTCCTGGGATTTTAGTATCTGCCACAATAATTTTCCAGATAAAACTGTAAAAGTCAGGTTACCGTACAGGAACTTGCGATTTCCTTAAGACCATGAAAAATATCGAAAAATGAAGGGAGATGTGTTATAATGTGGTGAGTGCGCAAGAAAAACAAGCGCCGCTAAAAGCGGCATTTGTTTTTCGGCACTCACCAACGAAGGACCCGCCTGCGCTAGCAGGTAGTGGAGCGCGAAGCGCGAGGGTCCTGAGTGGACCAAGCAACGAAGGACAACAAGTGAGGATACATTTGATGAACCAGAAATATACATGTTATTTAAGATATGCCTGCGTATCCGGTGCTTTGGCGGCAGCTTTGGCACTGGGGGGCTGCTCTTTGAGTGGCACTGGGGCTGCTGCTCAAAATGAGGCCGCAGAACCGGCAGCAGCAGATGCCGCAGATGGACAGGCGTTCTCAAACGGAACTGATGAGACCATAGCACCCTTAGGAATGGATGGACAGATCCTTCCTGGACTGACGGATGTAGAGCTTCCGGAGGACGCAGAATCAGCACCACAGTACTTAAGGGAAGGTGTTCGCCATGAGATCGTAAAGAAGCTGCAGCAGCGTCTGATGGATCTGGGCTTTATGGATAACGATGAGCCTACAGATTATTTTGGCCAGGCAACCCTTACAGCAGTAAAGCACTTCCAGAGACAGAATGAACTGCCTCAGGATGGTATTGTAGGAGATACTACCTGGAATGAACTGATGGCAGATGATGCCAAACATTATGCAGTATCCAAGGGAACCCAGGGCGATGATATCCAGAAGATACAGCAGCGACTGTATGAACTTGGATATCTGGCGTCAGCAGACCAGGTAAACGGCAATTTTGATGATGCCACAGAAACAGCAGTTTTAAAGCTTCAGGGAGTCAATGGGCTGGCAGAAGACGGAAAAGTAGGTCAGCAGACCTATAACCTGATGTACAGTGATGATATTAAGGCAAATATGCTTGCATACGGTGAAAAGAGCGATGTGGTACTGGCGTGTCAGCAGCGTTTAAAGGAGTTAGGTTATCTGACTACGACCCCGGACGGTACATATGGTCAGGACACCGTGATCGCGGTTAAGCAGTTCCAGGCACGAAATGACCAGGTAGTAGACGGTTATTTAGGCCCATCCACACGTATTGTATTGAACAGTTCCGATGCCAAGCCAAACGGCCTGATGATCGGTGAACAGGGCGATTCTGTTACCAGAGTACAGCAGCTGTTAAGCAAATATGGTTATCTGCCGTCTTCCAATGTAACCGGTTACTACGGTGAAGCGACCGAAGACGCAGTTAAGAACTTCCAGTCACGAAACGGTCTGTCTGCAGATGGTAAGGTAGGCGTTTTAACAATGGCGAAGCTGACCAGCGATGATGTAAAGAAACCGGCACCATCCACTGCGGCACCGACCAAGAGCAATAAAAATAACAGCAGCAATAAAAACAATAATTCAAATAAGGGAAACAGTGGCGGAAATACCAGTACACCG